>ENA-UOVY01000316-UOVY01000316.1-plant-metagenome-genome-assembly--contig:-NODE-316-length-28111-cov-625.267501_pt1 | contig 28111 bp, 21 predicted proteins | sample MGYA00249840_ERZ761561 | MGnify/ENA primary metagenome ERZ761561 (study PRJEB28882, sample SAMN05720143) | plant metagenome | isolation source: Guanajuato, Mexico | place: Mexico:Guanajuato, Mexico...
GAAGTCGTAACCTCATGTATGCTACCATGTTCAGAAATGAACGAAAGGAAGTGAAGAAGTGACAAATGACTAAAATAAAATAGTAGTAGTGAATTTATTTTTGGTTTTGAGTTTCGCAGAGGAGCGGCAATCAAGGTTCTCATAGTCATCCATCAGAACGATTGGATTAGATCGGCCGAGCGTTTGAGATCGGATCTTCGGGCTAGTCTCCTGGTTTACCAGCTGTAGGCCAGAGAATAGCATGGCTGCATCCACGGCGTGCGGAAATGACAATCTTGATTCATTCGGACTCCTCTCGTCAATATATTTGCAATCAGCAGACCAACTTATAATCCGTTTATTCTTACCTAGATTGATGGATTTGCTATACACTGCCAGCAAGATTAAAAGCGGAAACACAAAAACAACTTAAGGTTCGAAAAACCATTATCTTTTAGCAGTAATCAATCTCACGAGTTTTTAACAAATTCTTCTCCCTTCTTGATGCTCATTTGAAGCTCAGCTTTTGCAGCCTCTACCAGTTTCTGCTCATAGTCTGTCAACTTTCCCAATCCCATATTCTTTTCGAGACCGTTCTTTCCTAGCAAGACCGGGGTCGAAAAGTAGTCGACGCCAGTCAAAACAGAAGATTTAACATAGGAGCATTCTACGACGTTAGGTTCGCCCTTTAGGCCTCTCAACAAGGAGAAGGCAAATCTAGCACCAGCGTAAGCCATGGACAAGGTTGCTGAACCTGTGCCCGCTTTGGCTTTCACAACCTCTGTTCCTGCCTCTTGAATTCGTTTGACCAAAGGCTCGAGTTGATCATGATTGAAAGAGACCATGGGGTTCGCCTGAGATATAAGTGGGATGATAGTAATTCCAGCATGACCACCCACAACAGGCACGTTCAATTCTGCAGGATCTAAATTCTTCAATTCTGCAACGAAAGCGTTTGCTCTAACGACATCAAGTGTCGTCACGCCAAAGATTCGATTAGCGTCGTATGAGCCAACTTTCTTGTAGACCTCAGATGCTATCGGGACAGTCGAATTGACCGGATTCGATATGATTGCTACGAGTGCTTTTGGTGCGACCTCAGCGCAAACTTTGCATAAGTCTCGCACGATAGAAGCATTAGTGTTGAACAAATCGTCCCTAGTCATTCCAGGTTTTCGTGGAACTCCTGCGGGAATCACAACTACATGTGAGCCTTTAACACAGTCCGCCAACTGATCCATCCCTTGATGAGCCGTGACCTTCGCTTTCGAGTTGATATGGCTAAGATCTGCTGCAACTCCAGCTGTATTGGCCACATCATATAGAGCTAAGTGTGAAATCATCGGGCAAGCCTTGAGTAGTAGCGAGAGTGGTTGTCCGATACCACCGCTTGCTCCCAAAACTGCTATCTTGCTGACCAGACTCATATTAGTGCTTGATTATTGATCTAAAAATTGATTTATATCTCTCTGACGTCGATTTTAGCGTGCCTCGGGAGGTATTGGGTCCGACAAAACAGGGATTGAGGTAAGATTTTTAGAGTGTTCGGAATGACATTGGGCTGCGCAGTTTCTATTCGATGCACCCGTTGCGACTCGCGATACAGCTTTCGATTTAAACTTCGAGCATGTATGAACGCTTTCTGTTTTGAACGCACCATGCTGGAACCATGTGGCTAGCTATTATCTATCCGTGGCTGCCTCACCTATAATCGCCCTGATCAGTTAATCTCTAATTAACTTGTAAAATGCCAAACACGTGGAAACTACTCAAGAAAGCTCAAGAGCCTCAGCTCGAGGAGGATGAGAAGAATGTGGCATACATAAGAGGTTTTACCGCGAACGACCAGATAACAAGGGTCGTTCGAGACATTTATATGCTGAAGAAACCTATCGGCGTTCCCTTGAACAAGAAAAACGTTGTGCAACCGTTCGAAGATGTCTCTCCGATAGAGTTCATATGCCAGAAAAACGACTGCTCTCTATTCCTCTTTACATCCCATAGCAAAAAACGCCCTAACAATCTGGTCATGGGACGCTTATTCGATGGTCACATACTAGACATGGTTGAGTTCGGAGTGGATTTCTTCAAGGCTATCGAAGAATTTCCAGCAAGAATATCACTCGGCGTGAAACCGATTCTCATATTTGCAGGCGAACCCTTCGAAACAGAATATGACCTGATTCGCATAAAGAATCTACTCAACGATTTCTTCCTAGGACCTCGGCCATCAAATTTACGTATCAAAGGTATCGAGCATGCCATTATGTTTATTGCTCATGGTGGTAAGATATTCATGAGGCCTTATCTGATCGAACAGAAACGAATTTCTGGACATGATAAGCCTAGTGTAGCTTGTCACCCAATGGGACCCCAGTTGGATTTGGTAGTTAGGAGAACACGTTTAGCGAATCATGATCACTTTAATCAAGCTTGCAAGCAGAAACCTAAGGTTCCTAAATCTTCAAAGAACAAGAACATTAGCAAAGACGAGCTTGGCAACACTCACGGTCGGGTTCATATTGGACGACAGAACTTTGATAGAATGTACAATGTTAAATACTAAAAGCCCTTCGGACTGTTTGGACACTAGAAATCTCTTAGCAGTTTATTCATCCGTTCGAAGTGTGTCGCCGATTGTCTATATTCCTTGGGCTGTCCCACCCAAGAGTTCCAGAACTGGGGAAAGTTTTTCCCTTATACTGATCAGCTTCTTCTTCCGAGCGTCCAATTTTCTGAACTCACTAATTCGCTCCTCTACTATGGAGTCTGTTTCCTCCAGAACTGGCTGAATATCCTTGATGAGAGCGTCAAATATAGAATCAACCAGGCAATGAACATCCTCTCTGATCTTTGCAGCCTCTCGGTTGAATGTTTCACGTTTTCTATCGAATTCCTGCAGCTGGCGCTCCACCTTCTCTGCTAGGGAGCTATCCATCTTCTGGTCTTTCAGAATTGAAGATAATGGTCTTCGAGCGAAAGCTAGGAGGTACCTGAGAAAAATCGGTCTTCCCTGGAGGCTCCAGTGTTGGTTGATTGATTGAAATCAAAGGCTGATACGGAGATCAAGTTGTTGCTCCTGTTGTACAAAGTTCGCTACAATTCGCTCGTGGTCGGCCGGTGAGCGCATGCGTTCTCAATCGAAACAACTCTATTGCACAGCTTCGTATTTTGTGTTGGTGTTCAGTGCAAAGGATTGCTCGCGACGGGCGCTATGGCCGCGAGGGCCCAACACGTCCATAGTAGCTATGGCACGCAGAGTAAAGCGGGAGAGCTAGCTGCAGACAATCTCGAAAAGCCGTGTCTATCCTGCTGGACGTCAACAGGAAAATACTGGGCAACCTTGTGTGCGGACCTAGGTGTGGGGTCTACGTATAAAGCGCACTTTATACAGTTAGTTTCAGCTAAAATCAGGTCGGTTATTGACATTGTTCACCGTTGCAGGCCCCACGCCACGTTTTTGCACTTGATAAGCGAGCTACAAAATTCTGTTATTGAACTATAAATTTGAACTTATTCGAAATCTCCATCTTCTCTCCCAGAAGCGAATGATTGGCTGAGAATGGAACAATTAACCCGGGAAACCTCGAGACTGAACCACAGACTTGGGTTTATTGATCACAAAGCAAAGATGGACAGTTAGATCCGGGGTATTGTATAAGCTTGTTCAATTCTCGTTAGTGAATACTGGTGCCGGGAATGAGAGATTTTTTCGACCAACGACTTGACGAAAATACTAAGTTACTGCCCCACATCCTTATACTCACAATGTAACTCCCATTGAATGCCGAGCCAACTGTGAGCTCGATGACTGTAAACTCCTTTGTAAATTGCACTATTGTACCATAACCAACTTGACCGATGGCTGACCAACTTGAGACTCTTAATCTCACACCTCTACCCCCAAATATTCACTCAAAGCATCTCCTCTAACCACTAACTAATCTTTCTCTCACTCAAAAATTGATGCCATCTCTCTCCCTCATGTCATGTACACTCTTAATCGATTCCTCTTCCATCAAACCCTTAATGTTCAGTAGTGCCAGCCAAATTTACGGAAAAATTCAGTGTTGTTCAGGCAAAGAGTGGCGAGAGCGCTAAATTAGAATGCAATGCAACCGGAGATCAACCTCTATCAGTAAACTGGTTCAAAGAGGACAGCAAATTGAGCAAGCGAGGTGGCGAAAATTTTGAGATCTACGAGACAACCTCAGCCACAGGCGTTAACTCCGTTATGGTCATCCGCTCCGTCGGCCGAGTCGATGGTCTCACTTACAAGTGCATCGCTGAGAATGAATACGGAAACGACGAACGTCTCATCAAGCTCATGGTTGTCGAGGTTCCAAGTCGGCCGATGAATGTTCGAGTTAAAGATGCTTGGTCGCGTAGCGCATCTCTTGTCTGGACTTCACCGTTTGCAGGCAACAGTCCAATCACCAATTATATCATTCAATATTGGAGAAAGAATACAAACGAGGCCGGCCAACAAAACCATCGGCGACAAGAGTTCACCGTGGGCGGCGCCCAAACTTCGGCCCTTATAACAAATCTGATGCCAGCTTTGACATATGAAGCCTCAGTGATCGCTGAAAACCAAGTCGGCCGTGGGGAGCCATCTGAGAATATCGTTGTAAACACCGGAGAGGACGAGCCAGCTGCCGCACCATCGGATGTTTCAGTGGAACCCCGTGGACCTTCGACGGTTAGAGTCGCGTGGAAGGCGCCACCGACTGAAACTTGGAACGGAAAGCTGCTCGGCTTCTATATTGGTTTCAGGCCTCGTGTAGCATCCAATAGTATTGACATGCATTCGTTGTCTGGTGCTTCATCTGGTGCTTACTCTTACAGGACAGTCGACTATGCAAAGGGGCAGCAAGTCTTTGAGGCGTTTCTGACAAACTTGATGCGCGGCCACGAGTACGAAGTGGTGGTAAAGGCGTTCAACAGTATCGGCTCTGGTCCAGACTCGCATCTCCTAACTGTTCGCACTTTCGATGGTGATCTACCTGCGTCGCCGACTCTGTTTGCTCACCAGGCTACTCATTCTAGCATCGCACTTCGATGGACCTATCCGAGTAGGGCACCATCATCGGCAAACTCGATTAAGCGCTATATTCTATACTACCAGCGTCAGGGCGACGATTCATGGCTTGAAATTGGAATACCTGTCGAAGAGAAGCTACGTTCGCCGAGCCATCAATCACAAGATGGAAACTCCAACCAAGCGAGTATCTCAACAAGCGACGCAGGAACAACCAGCTATCAGCTGACTGGTCTGGACTCTGGCTTCGCGTACAAGATCTACGTAGTGGCAGTCAACAATTTTGGTATGGGCGATCCCAGCAACATTGTGACCACAAAAACTGACCAGCTCAATGGGGTCAACGAGGGACTTCGCTCGACCTCCCACAATGGTGAACTAAGCGTAATGGAGATGAATCGCCAGTTCCAAATGCTGTTTGTAGTTCCAATCGTCTGCACCGTCATAATGGTTGTTGCTGTCATATCGGCGGTCTTATATTGCGGCCGGCGCATTCAGAATCAACCAACGCAACACGTAGTAACAAGCCAACCTCAGACTATGCAATCTACTAGCAGCTGGGGGCCTGAGGGCACCATTCAGGTCGGGCAGCGTTATGTAGAGTTCGATAAAGGCGGCATCCTGAAAACTAATGGCTCTCTTCTGGGAACACAAAACTCTGACCAAAACTCGTCGAATCACCAGGGTAACAACAACGTTGGTGGCCACTATCCGCTACCCTACGGCACCATGCCAATGAACTCAGTTGTCATTTCTGACCAAAAATCTTGGGACCGGCAGTCGAATGCTCCACTGAAGCCCCTGATGACACACATCTACGACAGTCCCATATAGTCTGTTGCTTTTGAGTTTATACTGCTGGAAATCGCAGGAATCACTCATGGATGAACTCATGAGTTTGATATCCAATCATCTATTCATTGAATCTTAACAGTTGCTCCGCTGAAAAGGCGCACCCTAGCTCACTATTTTATGTCAAGGGAACAACAAAGTTGAGCCAAGGAAGCAATTTTATGCTGACGACATTAACTAATGACGTAATACTACTTTGATATAAGCTCTTGTATGAACGAAATTTCTTTATGCACCACATCAAACTATCGAATATCGCCTGGTTATATCATAGCCAGATGCAGGTTAAAGGATTAGCTCTCGACTGAGAAGCCCGGTCATATAGAGAAAACGGACAAAACTTTTTAATTGACTATTTCGAAATCAGACATACACCTAAGTTTCTCAACCTTCTATTTACAATAACCTTCAGCAATCTGCCTAACTATCTCCTATATATTTGAAGCTCACTCAATAGTAGACATAATTAAACAAAGATTGCTCATGAAAAAGTAACGATCCCACTTAAGGTAGACTTATTCAAGCTTAACTCGATCGTATGTTTTGCACTCGATTCTTAACGATTGCACTTCCGGCCCATCTCTCCATTCTGCCCATTGTCCTCCTATCGCTTGCATCTATGATCTCTGAATTTTCGCCCTCGACTCTCCACTTTGCCTAGATTTACAGTCCAGTTGCAAAGTTTATTTGTGCTCACTTACGTGAGCTTTCCGCAAATCAACGTGCAAATGCTATGAGAGTATGAGAGGAAACCTAGCTTCAGGGAATATAACTATGCGAATTTCCAACCTCCACAATTGAGAGCTCAAGTTCCCCTTATAAACGAATGAGAGTTTCGCGCACTCTTATCTATCTTCAAAGGATTTGCGACACGAGAGACAAATTTATTGAAGGTTCGAAAAGAATAGCAACAGGTCAAATTCGGAGAATGTATACTCTTATGTTCAAATCTCTCGATGAGGCAACACCAAACAAGCATTGGTAAGATGTCGAATCAAGCTTCGGGCAAGTGATTGTATTTATCTTTGGTTTTGAGTTCCGCAGACTTTTACGTTCCGCTACTAAAAACTACTTGCAATATCAAGGCCTGGTTCGGAGTGCCAATCTTACAACTCTCTCGCGAGTCGCGACGTAACAGGTTGAGCGACATGGAAGTCTTGAGTGGACGCTGCTTTTTAGCCTCATATTTATTTTAGTCGTTTGGTACATACGATAACATAGCTTCCGATACAGTGTAGTTAACTCTCAGATATCAAGGTGATTACTGCCGACGTCCTGCGCTGCGGTAAGGTCGCAACCTTCGCACATTTGCGCACAAGCGAAATAAACTTCTGCGAGCGATCGTTCTCATCTCCAGAAGCTCGACAGCTGGAAGCTCGGTTGGTTAAAACATGATTAGCGCTAGCTTTAGATGGAGGTGATTATTAGCACTTTGTCGAACGATCATCATGAATATGAACAGAGGACCCTCTCGCAATGGATTGTCTCTCAGACGCAGTTTGAGGTACTTTCGTATTGATAGCTTGAATCATCTTACATGTCAGTGGCCATGAGCTACAAAGAAAAATTGGACGCTAACAGCGATTGGATTGTGCACGAATTGGTGGTGGTCAAGTATCCGAGAGGTAAGTAGAAAGCGAGACCTTAATTTGGCACTGACAATGAACAAGATCTCTGACTCCACGGTTTCATATCCATTCGATGGCTACTTTAGATGATCCTCTCGGCATGTTCTTTGGCTTCTATTCCTTACTAGTGTACCAAATTCAAGCAATTTATATAACCTTGTTTTTGGTGAATCGGGACATGCTAACATTCTACTGCTGCTTCACTCACCTGTTGAGTGAGATCGTAAGTTATCTTCTAAAACACATACTGAAGCAGCCAAGACCAGACAATGGGGCGCCTGTGGGAGGATTGTTTGAAGGCCGTTATGGAATGCCATCACAACACTGTCACTGCTTTGCCTATCTTTCTACAATGGTTCTCTTGCTAGTCTTTCATTATTACCGACAGCAAATCGATATCAACAAGAAGGCGTTTGTCCTGGTTGTCTCGACGTTATGCTTGATACTTCAGATTTCCAGCAGACTATATTTGAGATATCATACAGTCGGTCAATGTCTAGCCGGGGTCGCGTTGGGAACTTTATCAGCTGTAATATTTTACCTCGTGGGACTCTACTTCTTTCTGCCGCTCTCAGACCAAATATGTGCGTTCAAGATTCTTAGAGTGCTATCCTTCAGAAAAGACCTCATCTCAGAGCCTCCACCTACTTGCCAACAACAAAGCTTAACGCGGTACAAAGCAAACCAATGCAGAATAAAGAATAGTTGAATCGGCGGATCTGCAAAGCGCCCCAGGATTAAAATCAAATCTGTTCCCGAGAGAGAGGGATAGCTCTCCCTCTCTCTCGGAAGAGGCCGATCGAACCGAAGCTCTACAGAGATTATACAACTGGTGAATTCAGTTTTTTTTTTGAAGCACTAAAGTGACCCCAAGAGAGGGAGATTGGAGACACATTGTTGAGAAATTCGCGGAAATTTTGCTTGACTTCTTCAATTCTCAAGATACCCTTTTGAGTTAATTCCTTGGATTGGTTCATTAAACCTTCAGGCGATCATAGAGAGACTAGGTTTGCCAGATTCAATCGAGAATCGTGCTGCATTTATTTCGATCTTCGGCTCTTTGACTTGCCACAGCTCATCGAACATCATGTATTGTGTTAGATCAAAAAATAATATTGCATCTGGGAAGTCTGGCGGATAGGAACATTACTAACTCATTGCTGACGGCGGGGCAGTTAGTTAACTCTAGTTCATCCAACTTCATCTCAACTAAACACAATAGACTACGTGCAGTTATCTGATGGAGACCAGCTACTGAGAGGTGTCTGAGAGATTTCACCCTCATGATCGATTCCAGTCCGACGTCTGTAATTCGAGGGCACCATCTAATATGGAGCTGGACGAGTTTATTCATTGTCGCCAAGTGACCTAAGCCAGTATCCGTGATATGCATATTTCTAAGAAAAAACCAATCCAGAATCTCTCGGTCAGTAATCGTGTGTATAATGCCAACGAGTATGAACTGGCTCCGATCGAGAATTTCCACTTACCTATCTAGTACCAACTCATTGAGGCTATCGCCAAGGTCGCAAGCTATGCATTCAAGTGAGGCATCAGTGATCCTAGTGCACCAACTCAAATCTAGACTTTTCAACTGCCTCACATGTTCTGCTAGGATCTCAATTCCTTCATCGCTTATCTGCATTGCATTGAGGTTAACCTCTTGGTTAGATTCACAATTCTGTATTTAACGAGACCAAGAGATGAGTGTTGGAGAGATAAACCAACCTTTGTTGAGCCAGACAGTGAGAGAGCTTCGAGCTTCGTGAAATGCCTAGCTATTGTGACCAAGCTCTGATTCGTGAGCTCTTTACAATCAGGCATTTCCAGGCGTCTCAAACGCAAGGTGTCTGAATTGACACTAAGGTACTCCAGAAAAGCATCAGTTAAGTGATAGGCTTGGATAGTTAGCTCGTCGAGTTGAGGCAATATCTGGATCAACTTTTGGGCGATTCCGTCTGCAATGTTGATACAATCAGTTATTGTAAGTCGCCTTATGTTTTGCAGCCCAAATAGATCGAATGAATTAGTGATTTCGTTGCAGCCGGAAATCTCTAGCTCTTCAACCTGATTGAATGTTGAAATGAATAATTCTAGGCCTGCATTAGTTAGACCACAATTGTTGAGCCTACCGACTATGATTCTTCTTTGCGCCTTGACTGTTACTTTGCAAACTAGATCTTGGATATCGTCATCCGTCGCTCCAAATAGGCATATTGCATCGAATCCACGGTTGTCGATCGATGTGTACAGCTTCTTCCTGATATTCTCGATACGGTTTGATTCTGAGAGTGGAGATAAGAGTGATGAGATTGAAACTGACGAAAGGGTTGACGAAATCTGAGATGGTATGGATGCAGATTTGGAAGTCGTTAAGCAGTTATTTTGCTGATCGGATCCGCAGATAAAATTTGAGCTCGGTTGAATTGTACTAGTTTCCGCTGTAGGCTGCCGCGAATTGGTTTGACTAGAGCGATGAGTGAATCGATTGCACAGCTCCTGGATCACCCAAACATCACCTTGATCGAAATCGAAGAAATCTGAGTCGGCTGAACAGCGACGCTCAGTTTGTTCTTGATCGCCTTTGAAAATATGTTGCGATTGTGCATCTTTCACTCTCTCAGACTCTACAGCCCTCTGCTGCTTTACCTTTGCGGAATGAAGAGTTGCCATGATGCACTCGGCAAGATGCTCTCGCCTGAGCTGAGTGCAATCTATCACGTTGACTAAATCTGCGCAGAGAGAGGAAGTTGAAGTTTTCAATCAGAGAAGTTTGTTCATTATCCGATGGTCTACTTACCCTTCCAGTAGTTTTGGTTTGCATAAAGGATGTTACGCCATGTGCGGCAAACTTGAGCTGCCACACACCTATCCAGGGGTTGTAACTTATCAAATAACTTCGTCAAAAATTGCTCATCTTGAAAAAGTTGCTGAATCTTAACTGGCTTGTTGAGACTGATTTGGATGTTCAAACACTTTGCCTTCTTAGTTTTGGGCGGCGTTTTGGGCGGCAAGGGTTTGACAAATGTGACTGGTTTGGTAAATCCACATACCTTCGCATTATCGCGCTCACTCAAGGGTTCATCAACCGTCTCAGCACTGCAGTGTAAACCAGTTGGATCCTTAAGAGCAGCCTCAAAACTTCCCTTGGACTCAATTGATCGAACCAAATTGCGAACGTAAACTCTTCTTTGATCTCTTGGATTTAATTCGTCGATCTCCGTTCGTTGAATTCGCTGATTTCGTTCCGGAACTCGACTATCATGTGCAGCAAACTTAGCTTGCATCAGATCGGGCTTAATACCGTCCTCACGGGAGATGTGGTCAGTACCAGTTCGCTTCAGACTGACCTCACTGAACTTGCTTATCATATTGTAAACCTCAGTTGAGGCGACGATATTCTTGTCATCTTGAGATTCCTCATCATGGCTATACAATACCACTTGTTTGATCCTGTGCGCCCGCTTGTTTTGATTGGTTTGATTAACTTCGCTGACATCTTGATGCGACTTTGAGATCAATACGGGTTTGTGGGTGCCTGCATCTGGCTCGACTGGTGAGGCGTCTATCAAAGGATCCAGACACCCATATTCCGAGTCTCTATTTTCAACCTGCTCTCCCGATCTGACTTCATCAACCTGATCCGATTCAGCCGAGTTGAGCGAATCATAGTTTAGAAGCTGTTTCACAGGGCATTCTGCCACAATTTCCTCAGCGCCCGCACTCGCCTTGACTAGAGTTGCCCTATAAGTACCGCATTTCGCATCACAACTAACGCTTCTCTTGCGCTCCGTTTTCTTGGTTCCTGATGTGAGACTTGCTAGTTTTCGCTGCAATTGTTTTAGCGGGGATAGGGGCTGATTTTCCGCGCGCCTTCCGCGCGATCTTCTCGTGGCAGTTTCACTCAAACTTGAGAAACATTTATTCAACTCCGTTGTTGCCCTTTTGGGTCCAAATAGAAAGTTTAACAGTTGACAAGAGTCCATCTTACTGGATCAAGCGGTCAATTGCAACTGTTCGCCTTTCTATTGATGCGTGTAAGAGCTGCAGTTAATATCTGGAAATATCTTATCCCTATTGTTGTTGATGCGAGCCTCCTCCATCTTTCAGCTACGCAAGTCTTGACTTGAAGCCAAACTTAGACCACGTTTGTTGACAACACCAAGGACGTCCACCACTCTCGTAGTAGGTAATTGCAACTCCAAACCACAGGGTATTGTTTCTGCCTCTATGGAGCCATCGAACTTGTGTTTGTCTTTCAATTGGTCGATTCGAGCTGGAAATGGCGTTTTGAAGCACAATGACAGTTGTAGCGGTCGCCTGTTTGTTCATTCACTCCTTCAACTTCGATCAACCATCCTATGTGGGTTGTGCAGAATTAGTTTCACCTTCGGCTACTAGTTTATCCCGTGTACATACTCTCGTTTTTGGTAGAAACCCCTGGATCGAGCGGAGAAATGGCGGCGCAACATCGGCAGGCGATATTGTGCACAACTTTCGTAACCACTGGGCGAACTTAGTCTAGCATAACGCACACAAGCTCGGCCAATGCCCGCTCGTGCTGCAGCACGTACAGCGCAGTCAATTCCATCCTGAGGCTTCCATGTCTGAACGAAGTTGAGCTCTCGACTCAATTTTAGACTCAAACATACGTGTTTGACAAGAGGGCCACCTTATTCCCCTAGCAGTCTCTACAAGTCCCAACTCTGGACCGCCGCGACTGCCGCTGACTTAAATCCAAAGACTGAAGTCACGATGTCCGTTGATTTCTGCACGCATAACACGTGCACGATTGTCGCATGTAATTGCGTAATGAAACGCCATTTTGATAACTTCCCGAATGGATCCAGGTTGCATCAATGGATGAATGGGCTAGAGAAGCCGGCAAATGGAGGCTGGGATGCTCATGTTCAAGGACAGATCATCTTGCTCCCTCGAACGCCTGACTTCTCGAACGCCAATATACAATTCATCTCTCTGCGGATGGCTAGTAAAACTAGCTGGCCTAGATACTCGATCTCGGGCCTCCTAAATTTAGAGAATGAGGGAACGCTGCGCGAATCGAGTCAGAAGTATCTTGAAATGATCGGATGTCTGAGCAGGTTCAAAGCGACACTGTAAAAGACCGATGCAACCGCGATCTATAGCCCGCCGTCAAGAAGTTGGATTTACATTTCATTAGAGCCTCGAACACCTTTCTAAGTTTTTCCTCCCTATTTTAAGACCAGAGGGCAGCGTATCCTATCCAAAAGTCGAATAGAACTGCCCGAGTTTCACCTGTAACTAATCAGCAAGAGATACAATCTCGAGTTGATGTGAGACTTTTGATCCTCCAGGGCCCCAACATAGGTAGAAATACGGATTTTATCCGTTCTTGGCTTCTCGGACTGGTGTGCAAAATCGACAAGGAGTCGGCCGTGATGCGATGTTTTTTCTGACGGAAGGCTCGGATACCGTTCTATTTGGCAGGTTGGTCGCAAGGGCTTTGTAGTTTTGGCGGACGAAAAGCGGTCCTCGTTTCAACAGACGACATATCTAAGAAGAGAGGCGGGACGATTAGTTATTTTTAGTCGTGAGATACTCAAGTATGTACTCTCACAACTAAAATAAATAAACTATCCTTGAAAGCAGAAATTGAGGAAGATGAGCAGGGAAAGAGCGCTACGAACAATCGATCAAGTTTAACGTCCAGCCGATCTTTGCGCAGATAGCGGATCTTCGATTCGTGTCGAATCCCACATGGTCTTCGTCCGGTGCGTTATGACACCCTTGAAAGTGCCACTCTCCACATTAAACCAATGCCATGATGCAATTAGGGTTGCTCAATTGTGGCGCCTTCGAGTCAGTTTGGGCTCGTTATTAAGGAGCTAAAAGTGAGAGGATTAACGAGGCCAATACTTCACTCCCTGACTCGTCAAGAATCAACTGACGCGTCGTGATCGAGTCCACATGTCCTCAAAATCAACTTTCCGAAACAGGGGTTTGCTTTCGTCATTTAATACAGCGTTGAGAAATGAGCTATGAGGAAACTTGCCAGATTTCTCATCTCTGGACTATTAATCTGCCTATTCGACTGAGAACTGCTCGATAAGAATCACCGCCACCAACCAATCAGATCTTGCATTATCACTCACAAAGTTGTTCCATTGACTACGAGAGTGCTCAATCTGGCTATTTAAAGTCTTAAATTCAGGACTCGCTAGCGCTAGCTTTACCGATGATGCCTGCCTACGTTCGTCCAGCTCAAAAATCTACCAAATCTTCACACCAAACAACACCACACAAACCATTTTAAGCCGAACCAGACAACTCTGGTATCACAACCTTAATATTAAATCTGAAATTGCATCAGGCAAAGAGATTCTATCATGACCAGGGAAGACGAAATCGAAAGCCTGACTTATTCGGTCAAGAAATTAGATATTCAAAAACGAAGATCCCCATCCAAGACAGAATATTCCGCCCAACCAAAATCCTGGACCAGGCAGTGCCTGAAAACAGGCTTGATCCTCGATGATTTCATGACAAAACATAATTGCTTATGGACTAAAGCTGATGAGTGTCCAGAAAGATATGAATGCACTCGTGATCGCTTCAAGCAATACGGTTTGATAGATAAATGTCTCAAGTTAGAGGCCCAAATCGCGACAAAGGAGCAGGTGCTCCTGGCGCATGATGAGGATTATTATGAATTGGTCAGATCGACGAAAGACGAAACTGACGTTGAAAAGTTGAAGAGAATATCTGAAAAGTACGATGGCATTTACTTTAATCAATATACCTATGATGCCGCCATGATGGCTCTTGGAAGTGCCATCAAACTCTCTGATGCAATTCTAGACAACGACCGGATCAAGAATGGCTTTGCATTGGTTAGGCCGCCAGGCCACCATGCTCAAAGGAGTGAACCAAATGGGTACTGTCTCTTCAATAATGCTGCGATTGTGGCCAAACATTGTATACACAATCGTAATTTGAAGAGGGTGCTCATAGTTGATTGGGATGTACATCATGGCCAAGGTACCCAATATTTCTTCTATGATGATCCGAGAGTTATGTACGTCTCAATACATCGATACGAGAAGGGTAAATATTGGCCCGAGCTCATTGAGTCAAACTTCAATTTTACTGGAGAAGGCGCTGGCAAAGGATACAACATCAACCTGCCACTAAACGAAACAGGATGCAACGACGCCGACTTCTTGTTGATGTGGTTTAACGTCATATTGCCTGTCGCCTATGAATACAACCCAGAGCTTGTTATCATTTCCGCTGGATTCGACGCCGCGATTGGATGTCCCGAGGGTAAAATGCGCGTGAAGCCGATCACCTATCACATTCTGTGCCACTCGCTTATGGCACTCGCTGAGGGAAAAATCCTTGCCCTCTTCGAGGGTGGTTACAACCTCTTATCTCTTGCTGAAAGCGCTGCAATGACTCTGCGAGCCTTGCTCGGATATTCTTGTCCAAGAATCGATACGAACATAGTTGAGTTAGATCCACACGAATCCATTATCCAAACCATATTAGACGTCATCTGGGCGATCCGACCTCAATGGGCGATGCTACAGCTCCAAGGGTCGTTTAATCGCTTCGACCCAGATTCGACAAAAAGCTGCGGGGGTGGCATGGATACAAGATTGAAGTACATTCCAGTTGCCACATACGAGGGTAGAGCGTACACTGCGAACAAGCTGGAAAAGTATGAGCTTGATGGAGTCGCGTGTCCAAAGAACGAGGAGGAACAGTCAGCATTGCATAAAGAAATTCAATCTATAATATCTAGAACAGATCTCAGCGTACCAACTAACCTATTCGCAAAGCGAACGTTGTTGATCGCTGACGACGGCATGATATTGCACAGATGTGAGGATCCTCACCCGGAGAAGCCTGAAAGGTACATAGAAATCAAAAGACGTTTGGAGGAAGCAGGCTTGTTTGACTCATGCGAGATTGGACACTCTCGTGAGGCCACAGAGGATGAGATAGCTCTGGTTCATGACAAGAAGTACATTGAAAAGATGAAATCGACGGCGTCGCTTAGCTCTAAAGAGCTTGGCGAGTACGCATCCTCCCTGGACTCGATATATCTCAACCAATCGACTTACCACTGTGCTCTACTAGCTGCTGGTTGTGTCATCGAGGCAGTCGACAGGGTGATAGCTCGCACATGTTTGAATGCGTTCGCCTTGATTCGTCCACCAGGGCATCATGCTGGCTTTGATTATGCTGCCGGCTTCTGTATTTTCAACAATGTTGTGATCGCGGCCAAGCACGCTTTGACTGCATTCCCGGACACCTGTAAAAGAGTGCTTATTGTCGACTACGACTTTCATCATGGTGACGGTGTTCAACACTTAGTGCAAGACGATGATAGGATTTGCTATATCAGTATCCATGGCTTTAACGATGCCGAAGAGTACCCGTTCAAACAACTTTCAAACTACAACACAGGAAGTGGAAATATCATCAATATACCATGGAACGATGTTGGGATGGGAGACTCTGAGTACATGTTGGCATTTTTTTCAGTGGTTCTTCCGTGTGCCTATGAATTTAATCCCGATCTTGTTCTAGTCTCGAGCGGCTTTGATGCGGCCGTCCACGATCCATTGGGACGATACAAAGTCAGCCCTGAAGCTTTCGGCCACTTTATCCATCATCTCATGCCGTTGGCCTCGGGCAAACTCGTTGCCTGTTTGGAGGGCGGCTATAACTTGGAATCGATATCGGAGAGCTCTGCTAATGTCGTATCTGTGTTGCTCGGTAATCCGCCCAAAAGTTTGCAACTCAAACCGCCAAGCGAAGCTGCCGTGATCACAATCAAGAATGTGATATCCTACCAGAAATCTAACCACAAGTTGCTATGCTTAGATTATGATTTGCCGTCTGACGAATTGGATTAGACCCATCTTCTCTTAATCCACATTTGTTCCCATGTTTTTGACCCTAGAGATCGCCATCTTTGTGTGGCCAGAAATATAGGGAGAGAATCTTGGGACTTGAGACAAAATAGCATAACGCTAGCCCATAATGATCACGCGATTCGATTGAAGACTGACCAGCAATATAAAACAATCCACAATGACCCTATGGAAACTATATTTTATGTAAATTAAGAAAAATATCCAACACTTTTAATGGTATAACAGGAAACGATAACTAGCTTACAACGATAAAATACAGGACTTCTTGCTATCTGAAGATAGTTGATTTACATCACCAATTTGACTGTCAAGATAACAAAACTTAGTTTGCCAAATATGATAGCTAAAGCCGAGTTTGGCTTTTTTCACCTGATTGTACCTATAACATCTTTTCCTTATTTGCCTTTCGCTCTTGGGCTGTCTTTTTTGGTAACACCTCTGTCCTCTTCTTCAAAACTAGTGCGTGCTTGCTTCCCTCCAGCTCTACCTTTTTAGGCGTAGATTCAGGTGAGCTCGTTATTGATAATGTGGCGCTAGTTGTGGCAACCTCGAGATTTGGTGCGCTAGTTTGAGCAGTGATTTTCCTTGTCGCCAGCCTGGACGCCTTAGTCTGCTTTGCGAACTGTCTCGAATTCCTGATTGATATGATTTTCTTCACGGCTTGGCCAAGCTTGAGCATCCTATCTGGCTTTATTTTGCTCTCGCTGCTAAGTGAGCTTGAATTGGACGATCTTCGCTCGGATATTGATCGCCCGTCGACCAAAATGGACTGGCTCTCGGAGGCTGAAACTTTCATCATTTCGCCAGCCTGTGATGGCTGCTCGTACGGGTTCACCGACTCACCCTGATGTTGGCCACCCATCGGGCTAAGTAATCCCGGCTGAACTAATCCATTTACGTTCCTATCCACATACTGGATCTCAGCGTCGCGAAATAGCTCGTTGAACTCTTCGAGCGACAGGCGAACGTAGCCGGGCAGAGGCTTATGATCCTTTGGAGCGTAATATGCCTGATATACCTGGTAGACTCCTGCTGGTTGCGGGCGTTGGCGCTGCTTGGCCCCATCGTCCTCGCTGAACTGCTCGTTCGACTCTTGATTCGGATCCGCAAGCAAGGACTGCTGATCAGATATTGGCACCTGGATGGGCGACTCATTGACAAGCATCGAGTCGGGCGGTGATTGAACGGATGGCTGAGACTGACCTTGCTCGATCACATACCCAGTGCCCTGCTGCATCTGTTGATGTTGTTGTTGTTGCTGCTGTTGCTGCTGCTGTTCCTGTTGCTGCTCCACCTGCTGCCTCTGTTGCTCACTGTTCTCCTGTTGTTCGATTGCGGCCAGAGTGGTCATCGTCATGGGTGTTGTCGTCTGGTATGGTTGCTGGCTACTAATCAGATCGGCCAGCTGCGCTTGGTGCTGCGCCTGGTGTTCAACCAGGTGATTTTGCTGCCTTTCGCGATCAAGTTTCATGTAAGTGTATGGACCCACAGTGGGCGGTTGCGTTTGAGAGTTTTGCAACTGTGCTTGGTTCTGGTTCGAGAAGCTACCATGAGCGGGCATCTGGTGATTCAACTGGGCGCCGGCAACGTAAGAGTTTGTGCTTAGATAGTTGTCGCTTTGCTCCTGGTTAGTTTGGGTTGTGGTTTGGTCCTGGTATTGTTCTCGTTGCTGCTCTGGCCGAGCTTGTTCTTGCTGCCGATAAGAATCAACATTGTTATTGTCATCCAAGGCCACCTGTGGTTGCTGCTCGTGGTGTTGCTGTCGCTGTTGCGCGTGCTGCTGCTGTTCCCGTCGCTCCTGCTCCTCTTGGGGCCTCGAATTAGAAACTGGTGCAATTCGAACCAGATCAACAGTTGGATGTTGGTGCTGGGGTTGGTTCTCGTAATTGGGAAATTGCTGGTTCAGCTGGCGCGGCGGATTCTCGTCCACTTGCTCACGTTCGCGACTGTTATCTTGGTCCTGCTCTTGTTGCGGCGCATCTTTTACGATTTGGCCATCGTATTGCGCGTCTAAGCGATGATTCGTAGTTTAATTCGTAACGTGATCGTACGATTTGGGATCAGGTTAGTAAAGATTGAAAGGTTTAGCTGGAAACAACTCGGTCGATGAAAGCTCGCAGAAGTTCAACATTATATTGGCATTGAACTCGAATGAATCTGCTCTTCATGCACGAGGAGGGGGGTAGACCGAGCACGCAACGAAGTAGCCTTTAGATGATGAGCATGATAGCCCGTGCAAACAAGCCGAACGTGTCCTTCTGTTACAGCGGATGATTAACAACAAAAAGTTATCGTGACCTCAATAAAGTGATAAGGTTTGCACAAATAGATTGTATCGCTCGAGCGGGTTGCGCTTGCACGAGCCTCAAAGCAAGAGCGCGCGCTCTTAAACTCAAGAAAGTCTTGCCGGCCAACAGGTGTGTGATTTATCGTCTATTGTTTTGGCCAATCTTGATTGGAGGTGGATGTCGTTTTTTCTCATAAGCTCCCCCAATTCGCAAATTGCCAACCATTGGAGGGCTGGCTGAGTGGGCTTTGGATTGAGTTGAGTAACGAGAAAATCTGCGGCCATTCAATGTTGAAGCAGCGACAGATAAACCGAGAGCCATTGTTGATTGGAGGCAAGACTGACGAGAGAAATCGAATGAGCGACAATCTCTCGTCTAGAAAGTGGCGCTTGGATTGAAATATCTGTCATCCGGCTGCAGCAAGCGGCAAGGTAAATTTCCGCAGAGGGAACAACATGAACTGAGGCGAAGTTTCTTTCTGGCTTCCCCCTTCCAGTCCCTCCGCTTTTAATTGATGGATCTGCCACTTCCTCGACCAATGGCTTGGTCACGATCCACATTGGCCAGGTTCTCGTTGGCCAAGTGGCTTGAGATTGATAGAGTGAGAGAGAGAGAGAGAGAGAGAAAGCGAGAGAGAACAAACAAAAGCAAGCGCTCGCTAACTGGAAGGCTCGATGGTAATTGAATTAGCCTCGCGCTTTGATGATGAATCTAGTGTTTGTGTCAATCCTGCGAGTTTCCTCAGTTTTGTGGCGGCAGCAGTAGAATGGAAACTTCTTCATTCTATGTCTACAACTCTCGCTCGCTTCTTGGCAGGCCGAGATCGTGGACTTTGCCGCTTGGACAGGCGGACGAGGGGGGGGGGACGAGGACGATTATGATGATGGTATTGGCAAATTTAGGGCGGTTTTAGGAGCTAAATTGAACAGGGCCACTCTCACGATCCGTTTGGCTCAATCTAGCTGCGAACAGTGTGCAGAGCTCGAGAGTTGAGGGAGTTGGCTTTTCCATGGTTTGCACGCCATGATTGATTTTGAGCCACAAAGTCCGTTTGGCGCCAACCAGCAAAGCTCCGTCCAGTGATGCAAGAATTTTAGCCGCTCCCTGACGACACAGATGAGGCCGAGGAGGCCTCCTAATGGAACGGCCACTTGGGACGTCTAGATCGGATTTGTAGACGTTATGTGTTTATATATTTATACACATAATGACATGGTACGTCCGCTTACAAGTCCCATACTGTGCCGCTGCTGCTGCGGCCGCCACCATTCAAAGTCATGTCGGCCGATTGCGCAACAGAGCTCACCTGGAGCTAGACGAATCACGAATACTCGATTCAAGTAAACCTCTCGAGGGCGCAGTTGGCCGCCTCCATTTCTGTCCCGCGCTAAGCTCTCGGATGAAATGATAGGCAACAACTTGGATGAGGCAGCTACAATGGAGGATCAACACGATTCCAACTCTCTCGCTCTCTCTCTCTACTTGAGCGGATAAGTTTTGCGCCAGCGAGAGGCTAAATGAGTTTCTAAATCATTGCTATGGAGGCAAAAGTTGTGCAAAAATCGGCAAAATGTAGCCAAGCGAGCGCCTACAGGAGGAGTAGGGTTGCAAGCTTCCGCTTCTCGCATCCATCCGCCAGCGAGGCCGATTGTCAAGAGCAGCCGGCCGGCCAGAGCGGAAGCGGCCCGCCTAGTTAGTGGTGCCGATTGAAGGTACGACGACGGCCACACACAGTCTCGGACAGAGAGGAGAGGAGAGGAAGCGACAATGTTGGCCGGCGTGACCGGCGCCATGAGCGCGTAAGGTGCTGGCCGGTCGTGCCGTTGGCAAGCTTGGCTCGCGGATAATCAATTGTAGTCGGCGCTCAATGATAACGCGCCAGCATTGGCCGCTCGCCCGAGAGTTGTTGTTTTCCCCGAAACATCATTGGCGGCGCCGCCGACGCCACTTGTGCACCCGCTCTACCTGGCGCCGCCTAGCCAGCCGCTGGCCGGCCGGTCGGTCGGCCGCAAAAGCACAATGGAAGATCGATCGTAGCGGTCCGGCCGGCGGACTGATAGCGGCGCAAATGTGACCCAACCTCCGAGTCGAGTGCACTATTAGCTCGATCCGAACCGGATCCACGCCCGCCGCCCACCGAGTGGCCAGGTGAGGGGCAGGTGGGGCAATTAGCTTGATGGCGAGAGCCAATTGAAGCAATTGAAGGTTCAAAATAATCAACTCAAACGCTCGAATTGATCCCAAAGCGAACGCTGGCGCAACAGAGAGGAGCCTCCTTCAGGCAGCAACATCCGTGTCAAGTGCATCTGACTTAAAAACTCACCTGGATTTGGCTGGCTCCCGCCTGCCTTTGTGCGCCAGCCTGGCCTTTGGTTGGCTTGGCGCTGCTGCTGCTGCTGCTGCTGCTCGTACTCTTGCGGCTGGTTGGTCTGCGCCTGTTGCTGGTGGCCGAAGAAGTTGTAACCGGCCGTTGCTGGCATGCCGAGGGTTTGGAGGGGCGGCGCAAGCTCGCTCAACTCCATCTGCTGCTGCTGGTGCTCGCTCGCCACCGAGGGCGACCAAGCGAGCGAAAGCTGCGCCTCCGGTTGATGCTGCTGCTCGCGCTGGGCCGCATTGTTTGATGGCGCCATTTGGGCGCTCGTGGTTGGCGCCTCCTGCGCTTGGTCGGCGTGCGAGAAGCTCGACTGGTGCTGGGTGGACATGGAGTAGTCGTAGAGGAAGGTTGGCTGCCCGCTCGTCTGGCCCTCACCGCCGAGTTGCTGTCTCACCTGGTCCCCTTGCTGCTGCTCCGCGCTCATGTAGATTGGCTGCAGTTGCGGCTGGCCAGCAAGCTCGTAGGCCTGGTTGTTCTGTGCCTCCATCTGCTGCTGGTGCTGCCGGGCAACCGCATTACTCAGCGCCTGGTCGCTGATAGCAACATACTCGATGATCGCCCCTTGCCCTTCGCCCTGTTGCTCCTGTTGCACGATGGGCGCACCAAACTGGTTAGCCGGCTGCCTAATGAACGACTCGTTCTGGTTCGTCTCCGGCTGCTGCTGCACCATTGGCGCGCCCGAGTTGTAGTCGATGCCGCCGTCGGGCGTGTGGTTGACAAGCTGGTGCGCCTCCACCACCATGGGCCGCCTATCGTTTGCTTGGCCCGCAATCAGCTGAATGGCGTCCACCTTCTCAGGCTCAACGCTGGGCACATGGATCGGCGACGTCATTGGAACTGGTGTCGTGTGAATCAGGGGCCTCATCACCTCGGACACCTTTCGGCCGCCAAGCAGAGCTCTCGTCGTGCTCGAGCCATACTCTTGGCCCCCTTGGCCGTTCAATCTAGCCGCCTGGCTTGGGCGAGCGTGGCCGCCAGCCTTGCCCTGCTGGAAGTAGCGCGTAACGCTTGCCATTCCAGGCCTCCTCTGCTTGTGCTGGCCCTCCAACGCCGGCTGCCTCACTTGGGGCGCCTGTCTGGCCCCGCTGGTCACGTAGGAGGCCATTGGCGGAGTGGAGCCGCCCTGCTGCGCCCTTGTGGGCTCATAGCGGAAGTTGGCGAGGAGATCGTTCTTGATGAGATTGTAGTCGGCCATTTGCTCCTGGTCCAGGTGGCCCACCTCTTGCAGTGGGCCGCTGGCCACAAAGTATTGTTGCTCGGCGAGCAGTTGTTGCGCCGATGGCTCGTCGGTGTGTTGCACGTTCGGGCTGGTTGCCTGGTTCATGGGCGCGGCGGCGCTCGATTGGTAGCCGGCCGAGGCGGGCGTCGTGGGCGCCTGGTCCGCCTGTTGTGGTTGTTGCTGTTGCTGCCGCTGCTGGTGGCTGGCGCCCGAATAGTCGCTCTGCTCCCTCAAGTCGCCCTCCAGTTGCTTCATTGTGGACCTGTGCTCCTCGTAGTTGTGCCGGTGCAAATCGGGCCCCGCGCTCTCCTCGCCGCCCTCGTGCGCCTTCAGACTGGCCAGGGTTAGGTGCGCGTCCGCCAGCTTCACGATCTTTTCGGCCGTTTTCAGGTTAGGCAGCACGTTTATAACGTGCTTCTCGATCTCGTTTATGTCCTCCGAGGTGAGAACCTTATCGCCCTCCGTCTCGACGGCCACAGGAATGGTCAGGTAAGAGGGACTCGCGGCCGTCGGCTTGTCGCCTCTGGCGGCCTTCTCGTTTGGCGTCTCCTCTTCGTATTGCTGGTGCTGCTTTTGCTTTATGTCTTGGATGTTGTTGCTCTGCTGCTGCTGCTGCTCGGCGGCCAGGTAATTGGCAACCTTGTTCAGCGCGTTCGCATAGTTTAGGTTGTCCTTCTCAATGGCGGCCAGAGTGGATGGGTGGATCCGATCGGCGCTCGTTGTGGAGGTTTGCTGCCCGCCCGCCTGTTTGTCTAGCGCCGCCGCGGCCGCCTCTTGTTGGCCGTGGTGGCTCTCGCTCCTGTTGGCAGAGTTTTGGTTCTCGTTTGGAGTAGCGCTGACCTCGATCATGGGGATTCGCTCGTTTGGTAGCGAGCTCGTGAACACGATCGGCTGCTCGCCCTCCACCAACTTGTAGGCGCCAACCTGTGGAGTTTCGGGTCGATGGTGCTGCTGGATTGAGGGCGGTGAGCCTGGATAGTTGGGAATCGAGCGAGTTGGGGGCGCTAGTTCCGTCATGGGCTGGTAGTGGTGCGGCTGGTGGTGGTGCTGGCGCTGGACATACTGCTGGCGCTGCTGCTGCTGCTGCTGCTGTTGGTGTCGCTGCGGGTGGGCTTGTTGCTGCTGCATCATCGCCTGCTGCTGCTGCTGCATCATCTGTTGCTGCTGGTAGTGGTGCCGCATCCGCTGCTGCTGCTGCTGGAGGAAAAAGTTATCCTGCGGCCGCCGCATTGCCAAACCCTGGTGCTGCGAGTAGGGCTGCCGCATCTGATGCTGGCGCTGCTGCTGCTGCATCATCAGGTGCTGCTGGAGGTGGTAGTTGGCCTGGTGGTGGCTTGGTGGGCGCTGCGGGCTACTGTGGCTGGCCTGGTTGTGGTTGGCCGCTGGGAGTAGATGATCGCGTACGATTGGCGGCGGCGCCGGCGGTGAGAACTGGGGCGGCCGCTGCAGTGGAAGCGCGTAGGCGGGTCCAGTGTGGAGCAGAGCCTGTTGAGTGCGCGATTGTTGCAGCTGTCCCGCCGCCGGATGCTCCTGCTGCTGGTTGGGCGCCGCAAATTGAACCCGATCGTGCGAGTTGCTGGCCAGCTCGTTCATTGTTTCCGCCTGAGCCTTGCGCTCGTTGGCCGTCGGCTGCGCCAAGGTGAGATTGTTTTCCGCTTGCTGCTGCTGCTGCCGACCGGAGTGGGCCGGCCGAAGGGTTGTTGGCCGGCCGCTCGGCGAGCTCAGGTTGGGCATGGGCGAGGTTGGTCGCGTCTTTGTGCCGGCCTGTGTTTCAGCGCGGCCGGCCGATGCGTTCCTCGCCGCGGGCCCGCCGTCGAGCGGAGCCCAGCCGCCGAAGGACCACTTGATGGGCTCCCCGTAGGCGTTTGTGACGCCGCCACTGGCCTGCTTCTGTCCAAGCGCACCTGTTGCGCGTGTTGAACAGTGGAGAAGGATGAGGTGGAGGAGGAGGAGGGAGCTGACCAGTAGCAGCGACCTGCTTCGTTGCTTGGGCGCTCGCTGAAAGTCTTCGATCGTGTTGAGTCCAAAGGCTCGTCCTCTGTCTGATTGAGCTTCCCTGATCTTCAACTGGAGACAGCAGAGCCCCTGCGCCGAGTTGGCCTTTGCTCTGCACGAGCTTCCTCTCACAGGTTTTGCAACCACCGCCGCAATTGGAACATCACCTGGCACCTGAACGCCCTTGGCGCTTCCGCTCTCAATTGGGGCTTCTGATTTTGCTAACACTCTCGACATGATCACTGGTCGCTTGTGCGTTTCGTTGTTCACTCTCTTCACCTTATAACTCTTCCCACTTTCGCCCACCTCCAACTGTTTAATTGTTTTGCATTTGAGGAGTGGAGTTGGAGTTGGAGTTGGAGTTGTTTATTGGTTCAGCGCATGTTTGGGGTTGGTCGTTGAGCGTGAGCGTGTTTGGTTGCGGTTGTGGTTTCGGTTTTGTTTTTGTTTTTGTTTTGCCGGAAGGCAGAGTTCGCAGGATGAGAGTGGACATTGAGTTAGTTGAGTGTCGCTGGCAAAATGATTTAGTGTTTCAACTTGGCCGCTCGCTCGCCGACTTCCATTTGATTGAGCTGGACTTGAAGGTGCCAGGCAAGCAACTAACTCTCGCCAAAACTAACTCGAGCTTAAGTCGAGCTTCCTGTGAGAACTCGATCAATCTGCTCTGAGGGCGGAAGTTGCGACGAGCGGCGACTGGCCAGCGAGCGAGCAACAAAGCTCATCATCATCATTCTGGTCGTCGTCGTCGTCATTTGGAGTTGTCGATTTTGGTCTGAGACACTCGTTGCCTCGGATGTGAATTTGCCTAAGCCGGCGGGTAACCTTAAACTCGAGCTTAGCTTGAGAGGGAAGCTCGTAAGCCCACACGTCAGATTGAGCGAGGAAGTTCAATTTGCTGCCGCCGCCGCCGCCGCCGCCCCTTTCGCGCAAACAAATTTTCAAGTTTGCCCCCAATTGCAATGGGGCTCCAATTATCGGCCGGCCGGCCGACAGCGGTGGCCTGTTTGTCGCCGGCTCGCCCGCTCGATCGCTCCCCTGTCGGCCGCCATTGTGTTTGCGACACAATTGCGATTGCAATGCCAATGGCGGCCACGCTGGTAATTCAATAAAATGAAATAAAATAAGATAAAATAATATGGAATAGAATAGAATAAATTCTCAGCGCCAAGATTATCGAAAGCTTGTCCGAGCGGCTAACCAGGTGGAATGGGTTGGCCCGCCTTGCATGGCCGGTCAATCACCTGCTGATTGGCCGGCCAGCTGATCCTCCGCGCCCTCGTGTGCGGCGAGCGGACTTGCTGCTGCTGGAGCGGCGGCACAAAACTCACACCACTCGAGCTGCGTCCAGTGCAAAGCCAGTAGCCCCTTCGCACTGAAACAAGCGGATCGGATTGATCCGGATTATTAGGGCGCCGCCGCCGCCGCCGCCGCGGCCACTTTCGCCCGCAAGCCGACGGGCCCGAGCTGATGGAGTGGCAAGGCTTGGGGCTGAGCCGGCGCCGAGCACTAGGAAGTGGCGCTGCGAGCTAGCGACAGTGTGATTAATGATTTTGCCCGCACGATTTCTGCCCCAAGCCGCCGCCAATCGAGCGCCGACAGGACGCTCCAAGGGGCGACAGGTGAGCCGCCGATTGGCTCTGAGCTGGCGGCCGAGCGCCCATTTGCGTTCGCGCCAACCATTAGAGGCGGCCAACTCTGCGCGCTAACTAACCGGAGCCATCGATCATTGTCGCAGTATCCATTCATTAGACTGCCCGTCGCCATTCCAGCGGCCGGTGGTCGCGCGGCCGCCAACAGGAAGGATAAACAATCAATCAAGGCGGCCAACTCAGCCGCCCGCCGTCCACTTTACACTGTCCACTGTCCACTATTCACTGTCCACTGGCCGCCCATTATCGTCGCTGGCCCAAGTCGAGAGCTCGAGTTGCAAATTGACAAACTTAACCTTTCATTTGAATGTGAATCGCAATCTCAAAGTGAACTCAAATCGGCCGCCAAACTTGCTCGCCAGTCGTGCATCTGCCCTCATCAAAGGCGCTCGGCCGACTTGGTGCCGACAAGACTCGACCGCCAAATTCGCACGCCCGTCCGCTCGGCGGTTGCCGCGCACTTCCGGCCCAGAGAGGCGCCCTGCTCGCGCCTTCAGCGGCCTGCATTGGCTTGGCGACACTGAAACCGCACTGAGAGAGGCTGGCCAGCGCGCTGACCCCGCGCCACTGATGGGCAAGCTGGCCGGGCCAACACTTTTCCACATCCAGGAGCCGTTGCAAATTGGGCGGCAGGTGCCAGTGGGGTTTCTATTGTTGTCAACTTGATATGCATGGCCGCTGAGCGGGCCGCAGCTCGCTGTTGGCGGCGGCGGCGGCGAGGGTCGTGCGATGGAAGAAATTGTATCGCCGCTCTGGATGCGCACTCTGGGCTGCCTCTGCAGCCGCCCAGCTAAGGTCAAGATCCGCCTCCCGTTGGCCGCCACTCAGAGTGCGCCGCTCGCCGCTCGCGGCCTCCAGGGGACGGCGCCACTTCCGCCACTCAAGCCGACAACAGGAAGCGCTGCAGTGCGGGTCCAGCGCAAGCAAGAGCCGCGCCACCTGTGCGCGTGGGCGAGCAGAGTGGAGCAGCGATTTGCGCGCTCTCACTCCCTCTGGCCGATCAATCGATCGGCGCCGACGGGTCGAGCTTGTGGCCGCGCGCGGCTGGATGGGCCAGAGCGAGTGGAGCCTTGGAGGCGCGACGCAGAGGAGACAAGGCCAAGCCGGTGTGCCATTGCAGCTCGGCGGCCCTGCGAGGGTTGGCGCAGGGGGAGCAGCGCGCAATTAGGCACATTGTTTCGATCGAGGCCGCGCAATCTGGATTTGGAGCGTGGAAATGATTTGCATAGGCTCGGGCTGGAGGCGAGCGAGCAAATACGAGCGCCGCTTTGCCCTGGAGCCGCGCACTCCCCTTGGGCGGCCCCCGCAAGACAGGTGGCCGCATTCGGAGGGCAAGCAGAGAGCGGAGTGCCAACTTGAAGGCTCAGCTCGGCTCGGCTTGGCTCGGCGCAGTGGATCGGAAATGGAAATGGAAATGTGCAGCCACTGAGGGTTGGGCAGGTTGTGTGTGCTTGCGGGCGGCAAGTTTATTGGCCAGATCAGTTGACAGCTTGGCAGCGGGAGGAGGAAAAGCGCATTGCGCCTGTCTGCGGCCGGCGAGGAGGAAGTTGGCCGCGCAAGAGCTCCACTCCACTTCTCCAACTCGATGCCTCAGTTTCAAATTGTTGGCCAGCCGCAATAAAGCCAACAAGGTTGGCTATATCGCCTCTTTTATTACTGTTATTATCAGTGCGCCTGTATCGCTTTGCTCGCTCGGTGGTTAGAAGAGCACTCGATTGGTTGGAAGCAACAAGTGCAATAAAGTATCGCTGGTTTTAGGCAAACAGTCCCGTTGGGCTGCCTGTGGGCCGAGTGCATCATGAGCGGGCTAATGCACTGCGAATGGCGGAGGTGGCCGCACTCAGGCGCCGATCGCTTGGTGGGCGCCGATTGCGCTCGCTCGCCGATGGTCGCCAGAGCGGCCGCAATGAGGACAATGGGCGCAAATCGTGTGAGGCCGCCGGCAGAGCGGAGGGCGGCTTGCATGGGGAAGCCGCCGGCTCCCTTTGCGCCCAGTCTGCCAAAGCGAGCCTTGCAGCCCACTGGACGGGCGGCGGCAGCACGGCAACAGCGACACAGACAGCGACAACGAAAGCGACACTGACGCAAAGGACGAGTTTGGCTCGCTGATGAACTCACCTGTCGAGGGCGGCGAAAGTTTGCGCCGGCCGAGCGGGCAA
>ENA-UOVY01000324-UOVY01000324.1-plant-metagenome-genome-assembly--contig:-NODE-324-length-27525-cov-630.399490_pt1 | contig 27525 bp, 18 predicted proteins | sample MGYA00249840_ERZ761561 | MGnify/ENA primary metagenome ERZ761561 (study PRJEB28882, sample SAMN05720143) | plant metagenome | isolation source: Guanajuato, Mexico | place: Mexico:Guanajuato, Mexico...
TCTCTCTCTCTCTCTCCTCCTCCTCTCGCTCGCTCTTCCTGGCTGCAACTGGCTTTGGACGGAACGCCAAGGGCTCGGCAAGCAGCCGAGCAAGTCTAACCAGGGGAGGCGAGCTAGCATCAATTGATATCTTGTTCGCCTGTTTGCCTGGGGCCATCAAACGATTAATAGCAAATTGAGCGAGAGCTAAGACGAAATCGCAGCGCCAGACTAGTGGCCATCGGTAGCAGCCTTGCGATGACGAATGCTCGCACCAAATCTGCCAACCTAAGCCTGCGTTGAGTTGCCACAACTAGCCTCCAAAGCCGCCCACTTGCCTCCTGCTACCTGTTTGCGTGTGCGCGACCACGAATCCCCTCGGAGCTGCCGATTGAGGGTGGCAGATAATGGCCACTGCCTCTTCGGCGCTCACAAACTAGCGGCCTCCTCGAGTGGCCAGCAAGGCTTCGGCTTCGGGTGCGACTTCAGACTTGCGCTCGAGCCGCCTTCGGGGTCCGCCTATGGCTAGCTGATCACCGCGCCTGCTTAGATTTAATTGCCGCGCTAGCTCGGAGCGCCGGTCAGCTTGTTTAGCTCCTTGAGGCAGGGGCAACATTTGGAATCGAGAAGAGAGGAGGGAAGTAGTGGAAACAAAACAAACAAACCCTAATGGACAAATCAATCATCCAGCCTGGAGAGTCTCCATTGGATTCGGCCGCCAAGCTTCTGTGTCGTCGTGCCGAAAAGGAAGTTGCGCATCTGGCTCCATTTTGAACCTTGCCCAAGAGCTTTGTCCACACTCTCTGGGTCAATCTCTTCATGCATAGCCCAAATTGGATCAATTGCACCTGTTCGGCTTGCTCGCGAACGCTCAATTGAACTGGCCGGCCTTGCAGATCCATAAGTTCGTGGCGGCAACAGGCTCTTTGAGGAATGGATGGATTGCAAATGTTGGGCTCGCAATTGTTTGCAAACAATCGGCCAAGAGCCCTCGGCTAATGAACGCAAGCTGTGCGAGATCATTGTAACTGTTCGGCCCGAAATCAAGCCAGCTTGGAAGTGCCGATTCTGCTTGATTTGTTCGAGTGCAACAAAATTTCCAGGTGATTTTCACGAATTATCATCGTTTTGATCACTGCCAAACGCGTCTACTCCAGCCACTGCCTCTAGCTGCGGCACCATCGGCGGCCCAGGTTAAACTATCAGGACCCAGGAGGAGGAGGCATGGGCATTGCAATGCCAAAACAATCAATATTAATGCTCGTTTGCCTGCACCATGTTCACACCAATTCTAAATGCTATTGCTCTCGCTCTCGCTGGCCAAAATGGTATCACCTTGAAACTCGGCCAAACTGACTTCTTCGCCCTCGAAAAGGATCTAAAATCATCATTTGAATCAATTCTATGGCGATTGGCATTCAACTTTGCTAGCTAGCAAGCAAAATATTGGATGAAGAAATCTGAATTTCAAATTTCCTCCTCCTTCTCCTGCCTCTCTTTCTCTCCCTCACTCTCCTTCTCCTTCTCTTCTATGCCATTGCAATAGTAGTAATGAGATAGCAGAGAGTCGAGGATAACTTTTTGTTTGTCTGCGACTCTATGTGGATCCTGCAAATGGGTAGACGGTAAACGCGAACTTGGATAACTTGGCTCAATAACAGATGCAACCAATTGGCTGAATGCCTCCCGCCCGAAATGGCATTACTATTGACCAATCGACCTCCCCAATCCTGGTCATCATGATCATCGTTTCAACTCTCGTGCCTAGTCAATATCATTTACAACTACTCCAATCCTGCTCCTCTTTGAGAGTAGCGCTTGCTTAAAGCGTATCAATCCAAATGTTAGCGCAGATGGATAGGCAGGTCTGAAGGAATAGTTCGTTAGTTAGTTAGTTGGTTTGTTGGTCAGTTAGGTAGATGGAAAATAGTTTGAACAAAACCGAACGCGGGAATCAAACAAAGAGGCTGCTGACTTTTTGATTCGGAGAAAGCATGATTGCATTTTCTGGTTGCCTGGTAGCAGGCTGATTGTAGTGCAAAGGGAGACCAATAATGAATCCAGTGGTTTCATAATTCAGCTCGAACATTTCGTTCCTGAAAGGAAAACAACAACTTCTCCTCGCGAGACTAACCTCCAATTGAAACAATAAATATCATCTAGTGAGGTAGAAATATGCGTGTTAGAAATGAAACGAGCGCCGCTACCTTTCAAATGCCATTATAAAAGTAAAAGTCCTACCGCTATCGAGGATGATGTGATTCAGGTTAAGAAAGCAATTGAGGCAGACATGTCCAACAGGTATAGAATGGCGAGTTTCAGCGAGATTTGGAGTACAGGTGGCTCCTTGACTTGAGTGAGACCGACAATCGTGTTCAACAGGATTTTAAGAGGGCCTCTTTCAACGGATCCACCCGTGTCCATTTGTTCATGCGCTATATCATTTGCAATCTCGGGAACCGCAGCCCTGCTGCGGTAAACCAAGAGCCGGCAGCCTAAGTCATAACTCTGACTTTGGCCGCGCCCGTTTCCTCTACCTACCTCCAAATTGACCTCGCTTACTTCAGCCTCCACCAACAAAGGTGGGACTCGAACAGTTCAGCCTCACCACAAGTTGCAAGCGAAACCTGTTGTGCCTCAGGTTGCGCTCGCCTCAATTTCGGCATTTGAAGTCTGAGGCCCAACCTCCGCTGGCGCCTCAGATCGGGCCGCTTTGCGTCGGTTGGCCAGTCAGTGGTCGCAACTTTGAGGTAGATTTGTAATTAATTTCCGACAGAAGACATGAAAACAACAGCAACCGCAAACACATCTCTCGCCTCTTGTTGTTATGATCCCTCATGATTGGTTGGCGCCGACGGTCATCGGCCAGCAGCTGGCCCAATATGGATCATTATGGCCCAGTCAAAGCAGTACTACCACTAGTATAGCATTGTAACAACTGAAAGTAGCATCGCCATACATTTGAGACTCCAACTAGGCTGGTATGAATTTAGATCGGCCAGAAACAAGACAGGTAAAACCAATCGCATGTGCATCTGTTGGCTCTCTCTCTCTCTTGCTGTCTTTGTTGCCCTTATTGTGAGTATCACTCTCTGCAGCCGGTCGTGTAATTTACAAGGTATACCTTGATGATGATGCGGCTGCCTCTGCGGCTGCACTGTTACTGATCCAACTCCGGATGAGCTGAACTAGGGCTACAGCAAAGGCGCCAGTTGGGGCAAGGGAGACCCTAGATCGTGACCAGAAAGCCAAAGATCACTTATTTTCGTTTCCCTCACAACAACGCACACGCTTCAACTCAACCCATCACAATCAAGCCCACTGATGATGCTGACGACCGTGAGGCCGCCAATCGATCGCCATAAGTCGCCATTAGTTTTCATTAATTGAGAAAAGATGGCTGAAAGGTAAATCCGAAGCTCTCTCTCTGCCCCTCTTTATCCTTCCATCGTTTGCTGTTGCCTCTCGAGTGGCTGAGCATTGCTAGTTGTGTGCAAGCCAGCTTTCGGTTACCTTTTGTTTCATTTGCTGCCTCAAACGATCATGATTACTCTTCCTCTTCCAATGTTAGGCAGCAGAAATCCTGGGTTGTAAATTAAAAATGAGAGCAGGCAAATCTTTCAGTTTCAAACAACTTCCATCTCCCTTTCTGTCCAACCTCCAACTAGCTATGCTTTGCTTAGAACAAGCTTCACCATTTCTGTTCACCTGCGAGGGTTTCATATCTATTCCATTTGCCCTCCTAACTGCTTGTTCGCACTCGTATCTCCTCTTTTAGCTCACGAATTCAGGAGTGCGAGAACTGTTTTGAAATGATACCAACTATTCCAATAGTGAGCCTAAAATATGCTTCCAATTGTATATGCGAGACGATCACGGCCACGGCAGATAGCAGCAACCCCGTAGCTCCACCACCATATGCGCCCTGGATCCTTTGAAAACAATCGTCTTCATCGATTTGACCTTTTGCCTGCTCTCGCCTGATTCGCATGTAATTTACCGCTCCGAGTGGTCAACAACAATACACGATTCAGCATTGATGGGCGGGTTCAATTAGTGCACCTGATCCTCATCACGGTGAACTAAGAGGGAAGTCCAGATTTAAGAGCCGACAAAACCTCAACAAGAATCTAGCTTCCAATTGGTGCGCTGCGATTATGGGCGTGTCACTGCAGACAGCTCGTTCCATTTCTTACCATTGATGAGGCCCTCTCTCTCTTTCTGTTTCCATCTTGTTTGGTAAAACGAGTTCAGATTGAGGTAGAGCCTCGCTGAGTATCCGATCCGAATTTTCTGGGCACCCTCTGTTGGGCCCGGGACTGGACGCGTATTCCTCCGCCTGTGTGAGGGTTCTTGCACTCTTTTGAAAGACGCGCGTGAGTCTACTTTGGCGAACATGCAAAAATCGACCCATTTCTTCCCGTTTCAAGCATCCGAGAATCAATTTAGAGGATCAACTTGACCCGGAACTCTTTAGCTGGCTTTCCTAAACCGAATCGGATGCAAATCGATCTCAATCGTCGACCAACCTTTGAATTTTGCCCAAACTGAATCTGAACTCGGCGGAATTTGTACAAAAATTATGCAGCAAATATGGCTGGCCTATCGCGCGCGCCAAAGATAGCTTCAGCTCAGATGATGACACGCCTAGTTTTACTATCAATAGCTGCTCATGCATTGCAACATTTCTAGTACGAAACGGCGCCCTCAAAGCTTGTTCGGGTCCATCAATTGTTGGTGAAACCATCTGCTGACCCCGCGATTGTGTCAAATTGACCCACCAACTAACTGATCCCGCCCCTTGTCCTATACAAATCTAGGCCCGGCCGGCCACCAAAGCGAAGCCCTATCGGCGACATGATGAGCTCGGCGAGCGAGTCGCCGACCAGAGATGATAGCCGAACCAGAACTCCCTCGCCTTCGCTGGATAGTAGCAGCAGTGGAGGAGGAAACAATATCGTTGGGGGAAATAATCTTGTTGGCAACAATAGACTAAATTCACAAGAATCTCAACTTTCAAACGGTAGCAACAACAACAGCAATGGCACCAATTATAACGCTCATAGTCTGGTCAGCGCGTTGACCAACGCTGCCGCTAATGCATCATTGAACGGAACCTCAATTATGAATAGTAGTAGTAATAATCACAATAACAACATTGGCCAAGGCAACACCATTAGCGATAGCAACAATCAACAACAGAGTATCGATTTCTCAAACAACGACGGAATAGCCAATAATAGCACAACAAATCCACTCAACGCATTGCTAGATACTAGCTTACTAGCGAGCAAGTTGGCCCAACAACACCAGCAGCTTGTTACAAGTTCGAGCAATCCAAATAGTTTGCTCTGTAATGGGACAAACAGCACAAGCCCTCTGATAGCGGCCTCCCAAGCTTCCAATGGTCCGCCAACATCCGCAAGCGCTAGCCCCATGACCACCGTCTCTCACCCCTTCAATGGAGCAAACTCTCAACCAGCTCTCAACCAGGCGGCCGCTGCTGCTGCGGCTGCAGCCGCCGCCAACATGTACCTATCGCCAAATATACTCAACGACGGTAAGTAGAGTCGCAATTTCTGAGGGATCCAATATAGTTCAAGAGTGGGCGAACATCTTGAGGCTGATCGTGGGAGGGATGCGAAGTAAGACAAAGGATGGAAGTGAGGGATGAGAGAGGAAATGTCTGACGGCTCTCGGTTGTTGGAGTTCGACATTATGTTTTATTGCATTGTAATCCAATCTATTCAATTGGATTATGCGGAACTGGCGCCGCTCATTAACTAAAGTACATGCAAACACTCCTACAGCCGGCCAACTAAACTAAATTTGGCCAGACTTGAAGTAAACTAAACCAACAACATCTCGCGCATATGCAAAAGTTGCGCGCAATCTAACTATAACATCAACAATCACTGCCGGAAGCGATCGCTTATAACGTAATATGAGATTTCCATTGCTTAAGATGGCTGTTGTTGTTGTTGCGTCAAAATTGGATAGCAAACTTGGACAATGGCCGTACTGTCTAGCAAGCGCTGCAATCTTCTTCGTTCGACTGTTTGCTCCACCAAAACTAATGCCCTTAACCACAATCTCGTGATATATCGCCGGTAATATATTTAAAATTGGCTCTTACACTCATTCCTCTCGTTGTGTTGGTTCAGAAGATATATATAAGTGTTAAATTGGTACTCAATTTGATTGCTCCAGTTGATGCCGTTGTTATTGCGGTTTGACGGAACTAATGGCATCATTTCAATATAATATGCATATTATATTGCACGAAAATGTGGCCCTCGACTCAAATACGCGCACGGGCCCTCGCAGATCCCAAGGCAACTCTAATTTTGAACCAAATTATGTCAACCAATGGCTCCCTTCAAGACCTTGGAATTCCCACTACTTTGGATGGATGACACTAGTTCCGGCCTTAGTTTTGTCTTGCCTTTTGCTTCCGCCACAATGTGCTAACATCAGTTGCTTTTGAGCTGCCAAACCAACAAACAATACCACTTTGGAGAATACCACACATAAAGCATAAGTTTGCGTTCGGCGCTTTAACAAGCTGGCAAATGGGACAAAGAGGGAAGTGTTGAAGTGGCCGCAAGTCTCTCGAAACTTGCGCGTGTCTCGGTTAGACTTTGGCTTTGGCTCTAAGAGGCGAATGGCTTTCCGAGCCTTCAGCTGGGTTATATTAAACGTGTGGCAAACGTTCGCGCCTCTGGCAGAAATGGAGGGGGCTAAATTGGAGCCCGTCCATCCATTGGCACCCAACCCAATTTACTGAACTTGGTGAACTTTTCAAACTGCGATGGACCAGAGAGGGCCAGTTTAAACTACATTCACACCATCTCAGGCCAAACTAATTTGCATATCCATATGCAAATATTCCCCTTACGTGTGGCGAGCGATAAACGTGTGATCCGGTTTCCAATTTTGTTGGCCCGATCGGCGCTCAGATTGCTCCAATACTGGCGCTTTAGTGTTGGCTCTCTGCGCGCAGTTGGCTTTTTGGACATTGAAGGCCTGGAGAAACCCTAGCCAGCGTGTCAACTTGATCAGTGATCACCTGTCTCCATCTCTGCCGCCTCCAGTTTCTGTAACCAGTAACCTGAGTCCAAAAGGTGTCAGAATTTATCGCTAAACAAACTGGTCCAACAATCTCCACCCGGCAAATTTCTGGCCCTAGAGCCAGCTGGTTGAGCCAGCAGGCATTATAGCGCCATTGTTGTCAGCTTGAGCTCTGTGCTGATGTTGTTTGTCGAGAAACAACAACATTGGGGCCAATTTATTTACATAGACAGCCAGCGTGCTCAGATGGGTGAATTGCATATGTTGAGCCCTTGTTTTTGTCGATATGTTCCATCCATCAGCGTTTAAACGCGCCAACGATTCACGAATTCTCATCTACTTCGGGCTGCCATCAAACACACAAGCGGATTTCCGTTATGATTAACGTCCAAGCGAGTCGCATTAACAAACTCGGATGAGAGGAAAAAGTCAACAGAGTTCACGAACAATATAAACAAATCATTCACTCGCGCTCTTAATTTGCAATCTGTCCCCCCGGCTAGGAATCCAGCTAAATGAGATCGAGCCAATTTCGGCAGCATTAGCAGCATTTGCGCTAGGCTACTGATCTCATGGTTTGGATGGATTTTTCTGCAATTAAACGAGGAGACTTGGCAAATCGAGGCTCAGGTTCATCCGTTTATTTCGTTACCAAAGCTTCAGTTTTAACCTTAAACCTTAATCACACCAGCCAAAACTGAGTGGCGCAGCCCTGGTGCTTTCTCGCATTAGCGCAAACGTTGGCTATCACCGCTCTCTACCTCTAAAGGCGGCACCAATGAGAGACCAAAGTGAGTGCATGTGTGAGCTTGCAAAACAAGCTCAACGGCCTCTCGAGCTTTCAGTGAAAAGGCTTGCAGGTCTCAGGGCCTGGGAGCCGAAGTTAGATGGGCTGCATTTGAGAGCGAGGATAGCGGCTGAAGTGGGAGCAGCATTGGCGGCTCATTAGCGTTCATTTTGGCTCCAGATTTGCAACAATTTCCATTTGTTGATGGCAGCTCGGTGATTGATAGCCGGCACAAATCTTAGTGCGTCATGTGAATCCGTTCGTTTAGAATTCCCATTTGGGCTCGAGCAACGAGAGCCGACTGTTATTGTAGATGGATAGACTGCTAACTTTATTCATCAATCTGGTGGATCGTGAGACTGTCGTCATCATATGGTAATTCATGGGTTAAAACGCGCGCGCACAACTTTAGCCACCGAATCTGGTTGCTTCTGCCTAAGACAATGGAAGTTGGAGAGGCCTTTTGAGGTTAGCGAGTCGATCTGGCTGAGAGAGTTTGTCAGGGAGCCTGTTAGTGAGCCATTTGAGTGGATGGATGGCTCGAATGGAGGCATCGTGACTGGCCGATATTTACGTTTTGCGCACTCTTCGAAGCAGTTGGTTCTGAAGTTTACAAACCAAACTCGAACAGGCTTTAATTGATTGCCTGGCCGCCGTTGCAATGCTTACGTGATTTGGTGATTGGAGGCGGCGAGAGGACTTGGAAGCATCGGCGTTGGAGCCGAATTAGTGCTGCTGCTGCTGCTGTTGCAATCAGAAACTCGTCTATCTAATTTGCATCACAACGAGTGTCGCTGTGTTTCAGCTCTCCGCCGGAAGCTGGAGGCGCAACAAAGACAGGCGAGCTGCCCACTGACCTCTGGTTAGTTGGCGGAGTTTTATGGGCCGGAAACTGATTGATCAAAGGGGCTTGATTGAAGCGGGTTGGCGGACTTTGTTCTGGTTGTGGAAGTGGCGAGTCAAGTGGAACAAGTTGACTGGCAGTTGTTCGGACTCGTTCCACTTGGGCCAGCTTGTCGGCGCTGCAACTCTCTTGTGCGAGACCATCTGCGCGGCTTGCGACCGGTTTCCAGATGATGGATCGGCTTGGAGAGTGGCAGTTCGAGATGAATGGGAGAGGTGGTTTTGGGGTCCTTGCACGAACCTGAACGGATTCAGGCTCGCGCTTTGGGGCTCAGGCTCTCTGTTTGGTTGTGTGCGAGAAATCTGCTCTGAGGGCGAGTTCTCACGCGGCGCTCGCAAACAGGGCGAGATGGGGATGACAAGACCAAGCTGGGGAGGCAAGGAAAAGTTGGATTATTTTGCAACAATTGGCCGGAGAGAGCTCGAGCTAGAACTGCAACACAAACAAACAAACCATCTGTCAGAATGATCCAAAAATCATCACGAGTCTCTCTCCGCCCATTGCAAACACGGTGGCCGCTTCTGCCTCCCAGCGAATGTCAACACTGGGCACAAATCTATGACTGATTACCTTGCGCATTTTGTCGACTAATTTCCTTGAAGCCGTCGCTTCTGTGTTCCAATGGATCAATGGATGGACTGGCTGGAATTGAACTGAATTGAGCCGCTCTGAGCCGAATCAAATGGAACGGATGAGTGGAGGGGAATAAATTTGTTTTTAAAAGTGGCGCGAATTCTAGTGTCAGCGGGCGCGCTAACCTAAATTCATTTGTCCCCAAACTCGTGGACCAAATTCGCCTCTTGCGGCTCGAAAGCCCAAAAGGCTAAGCCGATTCCGGCCGCCGACCCAAAAGGGCGCGCGAGTCGAGGGCGAGAAGGAGCAAACACGAGGACAGAATGGGAAAAACTCAATGATCCATTGGGGCCAGGCGGCGGCAGCATCGGCAGCAGCGGCGGTGCCAGCTGATTCGCCGCCGCTTAGTGGCAACTTTTGACTTACTCAATTGACTCCTCCCATCCAGCGCGCAAAACTCAGCCCAAAAATGCGCGGCCAACTCTCGAGAGGAGAAGTTGCGGCGCGAAAACTTGAACGAGTGCGCAGCCGACTTGCGTTTGCCTGGCCAAGGTGACAAGAGCAAGAGAAATGATGGATCGATCGATCCTCCGCCCAAACTTCTCTCTCTCTCTCTTTTCCTATTCCTGATCAGACGAGATCAAACCGAACCAGAACTGAACGGGGCCGATCCGCTTCGATTGGGCCGCAAAGGCTCGCTCGCGCCCGGTTCCACTCCAATCCAATGATTCGCGCGATCCCTCCAATTGGCCCTGTGCCATTTCTCCAATTCTCCCCATTTGGCCCAATGGGTCAGAGGCAGCGGCAGCAGCAGCAGCAGAGAGCGAGAGAGCGAGAATCAACGCCAGCGGAAGTCGGAGGCGGAAATTGCGCAAGTGGTTGGCTCGCTGGCTTGAGTGAGGGGGGGGGGGCGCAGGCAAATGTTCTGCTTCGCCATTGGAGCAGATGATTTAGTTTAAAATTGGAAACGAACAAATGAGCCATTTGAATAAATGGCGGAGGAGAAGTTTTGGTTGCCCGAGTTTGCCGGTAAGAGAGTCGCTGTTGGTTTGCAAGGCGACAATGGGGGGCGCTGCTGGCCAGGCAAGCGGAAATGGGGAGCAATTTGTTGATTGGCCGCACGCAGTTGCAAGGTACGCGCCACCAGCCGAGTGTCGCAGCAAATTTAAGGTAACGCGCGCGGCTCTCTCAGGGAGAATGAGGGCCGATGATCATTCATTCGTCTACTGATTATGAACCAAAAGGTAGGAGTGCGCTCGGCCGCCTGGTTTAATCTCGCTCGAACGTTGAGGGGGGGGGGAAAGTCAAGTTTCCAAACGGAAGTTGGCGCTCAATCTCAAGTTGGTTGGTTTGTTTTATCCAACTGTCTGCTTGGCCGAGAATAGTTATAAGCTGGAAGCGAAAGCCACTTTTTGTGCTCCAATTCGGGCCCGCTAATGAGATTTTCATCCTCTCTTGCGGCAAACAGGCGCTTGCAAGGGAAAGAGAAACTCCACCCGGTTCAGCCGGAACTAGCGCCCCTCCTTCTAGCGTTTTCGCCGCCGGAAGTGGCGCCACATCCTCAACAGCACAGGGGGTTGGCTTTTTGCTAACATCATTGAGTCTCACTTAAGTCGCAAGAACGTTTCCGGCTCCAATTGTTGCCCCTGCTATTGGTTTAGCTGGAGACTCGGGCACGATTGGCGGAGGCAAGAGATTTTCAGCGCAGAGAGAGAGAGAGGGGAGTTATAAATGAAATTTTACGCAAATATTGAATAGTGTGACAATAATTATCGCCAACTTTGGGGCTAAAAGTTTGATAAATGGATCTGATGCGAGCGGCGGACCAAAATGATGGGCAGGATAGCCTTGGCGCCGCGCATGCGCCATTTGACGGCCTCCCGTTAGAAGGGGCGAGGAAAACAAAGAACCCTTCCTCGCCTCTCCACGGCTAATATGGATAATTTGCCGCGCTAACTGTTGGCGCTGGCTCTCTCGCCGGCGCAAGCTGGATGAAAATTATGATAAATGGAGAGGCCACAGCAAGTTGGCGAAAGAAAGTATTGCTCACAGGAAGAGGAGTGAAGAGTGAGACCCTCCGCTGGCTTGGTTCAATTCAAGCAAAGCGAGCCAATCTGTGGCGTATCCGTTACCATTCGCAGGGCTCCTCACTCTCGCTTGGCTACGGCTGACGATTTGCGTTGCTAGCTTGCGCTTGCGTTAATTATCATCCGGACCACATTCACGTTTGCCGGGCAAGTTTCATCATTTTTGGTTCGGATTCAGCTGGTTTGCTTAGGTGAGGTAAGCGTTTGCGCGAATCTGGGCTCTTTAATGAACACTCTCTCCCTCCTCACTTGCTCCTCCTTTCGGGCTTCCAGACGAGTGCAGGCTTTTTGGCGGCGAGAGTTGCGGGTGTTTCGAGTGTGCAAAACGGCTGCCAACTTGCGCAGGAAGTGGAGGACGAGGAGGGTGGAAGTTATGCAAATTTTCTCATTGCGCTTTAGCGCCGAGCTAAAACGGCGCCTGCAACAATGCAAATTACAACTGCAAAATTGGAAAAGCAGGCAGATAAGTTTAATTAATAAAACTCTTGCTTCTTGGTAGGCGAATGAGCGAGGCAGACTTTTGACGGTTGTAGAGTGAGAGCGAGCAGAACAATTACTCCACTTTAGAAGACTCCAAGCGCAAATCATCAATCATTGGGCCAGAGGTTGGCTGGGCCAAGTTTGCTGGAGCCAGCTCGAGCCGGGCTTGCCCGCCATCGAACACCTGAATGTCACTTGACTGACTAATCGACTCCTCCCTCCCAAAACAACAACAGTTTGGCTCCTCCTGGCGCTGGTTCAGCAGCAGCTCAATCAACAGCTCCAGTCGCCGGCGAGCGCAACTGGAGCCCAGAACGCGCAGCTAGTTCAGCAACAACTCCAAGCCCAGCTGCAGCTCATCCAGCAGCAGCAACAACTCGCGGGCGCAGTCTCAGGAGCTCGCTCGGCATCGCAGCAGCCTCTGCAGCCACCTCAGCCACCGAGCCAACCCGATCAGCAGCAGCCTGTTGAGGGTCGTTTGGCTGCGCGCGCAAGCAGACACGAGCAGCAACTAGTCAGACAGCGACGGGAGCGCGAGAGCGGCCAAGCTCATAGCGTCTCCAGTCTTGGCGGTCGCGTCGTCTCGCTCGAGCTGAGTCGGGCGGCCGAGAGGACGGACGACGAAGAGGAGGAGGAGGACGGCATCGAAGAAGAAGAGGAGGAGGCAGCGGCGGCGGCGGCGGAAGGGGAGCTAACCGGCGCCAACGGCGGAGACAATGGCGATTGCGACGAGGACAACGAGGATGGAACGCCGACCGAGGCTAACCTGCGAGCGAGCGACCACGAGGAGATGGAGCCAGGCCGACCTCTCGAACCGGCGCTAGCTCAGCGACAGCGCGCAGAGTTTTGCTTCAATGGAGGCGAGGAAAAGTGCGGCCGCGAGGAGGGCACTGATTTTGGATCGCAGGCGAGCGGATCGCCGGCAAGCCAAGCAGGCAGCTCATGCGCTGAGCCCACAAAGGTAACGATGGCTTCTGCGCAAGGCAACAAGCGGCGGCGAGACAATTGCGAGCGGCGAGAGCTCGCGCGCCTTGCAAAGCATAGAAAGGCGCTGCATATAGGCGAGCACAATGCGCACTTGGAGCTGGCAACCGAGTGCGAGCGGGCAGCAGCAGGCGAGTGCCATGCGAGCGCAGAGGAGGCGCTCTCGGATGAGTCATTGGATGGTGGGCGGCGTTGATTGTTGTTGACAATTTTGGCGGCGACACCGGCGCGCGCGCGCAGACTAACTCCAGGCTGGAGCGCCTCAAATGGCGCCTATAGCGCGCAGCATTGGCCATGTTGGAGGACGTGCGCACTCAGGCTGCTCAAGTGGAGAGGCACCGGCTTGATCGTGGGTGCATGCGTGCGCGCGCGCACATCTTCAGGCGAAAGCGGGCCAAGCGGAGACATTGACGCGAGCGGAGGGGGAAAGGAGCGCGAGGATGCGCAGAGCCGGCTCAAATGCTAATGCGTATTGTAAATAAGACGAGCGGGCTGCCGGCCAGTCTAGCGTGCGAACAACTCTCTGCGCTTGGCCGCCCGGCGACAAGTGAATATTTCTCTAGATTTTTATCATTCGCTTTTGCCAGCGCGCTATGGCGCCCGCGGCGCCGCTCTCATTTGGCCGCCCGCCTCCAAGCTCGTGCCGCTCGGCCGACAGTGGCCGCGCTTTAACAAGAAAAACGTGTCCTGTCAAATAAATAAACTACCAAGCAGCGCCCAAAGGAGTCTGTTGTATCCAATTTCCGGCCTCTCTCTCTCTCGCTCGCCTCCTCCTTCAATGACCACACTCGAGCGCTCGCTTCCAGTCGAGTGTGGCCACAATTGTTGCCAGCTTGTTCCGCTGACATCGGCTCTCGTTGGCGCACTTGTCCAAGCGCGCTCAGTGGGCCAGCTGGGCGCTGAGGCGCTGGGACGCACAAACAAGGCGAGTTAATTTATGCCAGCCAAGCGGGCGGCCTCAATGTGACACTTGGGTGCCACTGGAGGCGAGCGCTTGTTTATGATCATTGTTGGCCGCAAGCCGAGCGATCACGGGGATGACCTGCGAGTGTCGTCGACAAATGGGCGCCTCCGTGGAAGGGCGCCCGATTGGGCAGCCCTCTGAGGCAAAGGCCCAACTGGCTGCCGCTCGGTCAGGCTGTTTGGGCGGCCGTTTGCGCGCACGAACTGCGCGTCAAACGGCACGGGGCCACAAACAACTGCGAGCGCGCAAACACGGAAGGGAAGTCAATTTGCGAGAGCGTCGACATGCAAGCGCTGCGGCCGCCGTTTGATTGACACTTGACTTGTTATTGTTGATCGGCTCGCTTCAAATCGGCTTTGTTTGTGCGCTAGCCACAAGCTGGCTCAGTTTTCAACTTGAAAATCTCATTTTAATTGACTCCAAGTCGGCCAACTAGCCTGCACGCAATTATACCTGAGCGGCCGGCTCGATTTCATGTTGTGCAATGGCGGCGCGAGAGGCAGCAACAGCAGCGCCGCCACTTTCGGCCATCAAGCAAGAGCTGGCCGAAAGTGGCGGCTTCCTTGCTGCTAGTGAGCCTTTCCAAGGTAAACGCGAGGCGCGCGCGCGTCAAACCTCAATTGCTAATTTCCATTTGTATCAAAGTGCGCAAGCACCACCACTCAAGCCGGCGAATAATTAGCTTCGCCGACAAGATGGTTGAGCGTGCGAGGGATGCATGCGATGGAATTGGACCGGCGAGGGATGGCCACTCATGATGTGGCGGCGCGCGAGCGAGCGTGTCCATCGATATTCATGTTGATCCTGCCACTCTAAACATTGTTTCAAATCTTGATGGCTCTCCCAGCTTGAGGCCTGTGGCCGCCGGCCGCTCGGCCATCATGATGATTCAAGTTTTCACGCATCCAATTCAAGATCAGGAGCTAATCGGAGGAGCAGAGAGAAGGTAGGCTTTTCCTGCAAGACGAGCGAGAGAGAGAGGGAGAGATTTGAGCTCGAATGGAGGGAGCAAGAGCGAGATTGAGAGGAGCACAAATCGGGAGTCTTGCTTGTCAGTGGGTCGTCAGCTTGGTGTTTGCGCTCTCGCTCTGGCCGCCTGTGTGTTAATTCGAAGCGCGAGCGCATCTCGCAAACAACTCGGCCCACCGCCGCTCAAGTGGACGCGCCTATAAGCTGCACCTGGCCGCCGGCTCGAGATAAGACCGAGTAAATCACGAGGCCACTTTTTAGCCCATTTGCCTCGCAAAATCAGGCCGAGAAGGGCGCCAAATGTCGGCCTTGCGAGCGCCTGCAGCGACCAAGCAGCACCGAAAACAACAAGGCGCATCTGTCCTTGGCTCCAAATCAAAACAGCACCAGATCGAGCTCTTGCATGAGCAAAATAGGGCTGAGCACAATCTAAACAAGAGCAGCACAGTGGAGGAGGAGCCACACTTGGATGGCCCAGATTTGAATGGCACATTTGAAGCTCCAATCCTGGAAGTTAATTAAGTTTTAATCCTTCTCTGCGCCCACTTGCGATCGGTTTTGCGCTCGCAGACGGCGAGACCCAAAGCAAGTGGCGGCAAGCCGATGAGAAACTTGATCACAATTTAATCCAACAGACAAGCTTGGCCGGAAATCCAAATTCCAATTTAATATCCTCGCCAGAGCAGCAGCAGTGTTGCCCATTAAAGTAGGCGAGCCAACCGAAATGGAATGGCGCCAAGCGAAGACCAACTAATCCTCAAAAATTCGAACACCATCCCCTCGTCAGGCGGCTGCCTTCTCAAAAGGCCGCCAGCCTATCAATAGCAGCCGTCGGCCGCTAGGTGCTCAAATGCACAGCTTTGCCCACCCTCAACCCAAAACAAGCGCACTCTTTCGCTCCCAATCTCTCGCTCTCTCTCTCTCTCACTCTCCACTTCCACTCTCCTGATGCCCATCGATCAATGCCAAGTGGCGGCAAAGAAACGGAAGCGAAAAGGGATCCTTATTATTTCTCCCAGTGTTGATGTTGCTAAATTTGACTCTATTGAAATGGTGAAATGATTGAATCGGCTTCGAAGGGAGAGAGGAGGAGGTATATGGAATTTTGTGCCTGGCCAAAGCTCCACTCGTTGCCAAGTTGCGCAATGCTGCCCGGCTTCGGGCACAATTTCGGCCTGAGCTATAGAGTTGGTCTAGTTTTGGTCCACTCATTGTTGGTGATATTTCGGATCTGTTTGGCGCAAACCATGCAAACTTTATGCATCGAGCAACATCCGCCCCTCAGCACTTGGCCTCAATTTCCTCCTTGGGCAAAAACTTATCTCGCGCCACGACAAACGTTCCACTTTGGGCAGACTAGAAATAAACAAACAATCTCTCGCTGATAATCTCAAGCGAATGATAAATAATCAATCAATACTATTTATCATCCGCATTATTGACTCTTCTCTTTGTCGTTGCTCTTCCTTCCTCCTCTTGGCTCATCTCCTCTCTCACCCAAAAAGTGCACCACTCTTCCAAATGGCTCACCTTCCCATGCCTGAGCAAAAAGTCAAACCTCAAACGTGAATTTGATTAATGTCGCATCCATATCGCTCCCCTCGATCTTTCCCTAAGTCTAACCAGATCCTCTATCGTAATTTCACCGCCATCTCGACTTATCTCTGCTAGAGGCGACCGCAAACCTCATTTCGACAGAGCTACAAAAGTCAACATCCGAGGGGTCGATTTGCATTTTTTCCCATAAGTTGCCTGGCGCCATGAGTTTTCAACTGAAGCGAAAAAGTTCGCTCCCTTTTCCCTCATTCTGTTGACACTTCTTATCTGCAGGTTAACTCCTCCCTCCCTCTCACTCTCTCTCTCTCTCTGCCGTGCCGATCCTGCTTCGATTCGGCACCCATTCATCAGGCGGCTTGCATCATGGACAAGCTTCGTAGAGAGGAGCAGCCAGAGGACAATGGATTTTTGCGGGGGTTCGTATTGCGATATGATATTGAAAGGGTTCGAAAGACCGAGGGAGCTCTTAAATCTGCCGAAAAATAAAACTGCGCAGCTTAAATCTTCGAGCGATGTTCCAGAACAAGACCTATCATTATCATTGTTTACGTACATCACGAGCGCTCGGAGACATATCAGGTAAAATGTGTTCACCGCAGCCACACGGCCTCTCCATCCCTGAACTTCTGGCTCCAAGTCATATCTCGTTATCCCGGTTTCAGAGTCTCTTCGCGCAATAGCTACTGATTCCGATGTACAATCTGTACCGCGATCATGAGAGCTCGCAACATCAACCGAGGCTAGAGCACAAGATTGATCGCCCAGTCCGGATTATAATGTTGCAACAGAGTGGGAGCTCGAGGTTCTAGCGTTGGAGTGGCACGCGAAGCCTGGAACTCTGGAAATGGTATTGATTGGGTCTGTTGCTGAGGGTTCGATGAAAACATGTGGCCACCTGTCATTAACACTATGTTTGGTACTCGAAACTGATGGCAGGTAAATACATGCGAGAGTGGAATGGATTTTCAGATGGTGAGCGTGCAATTCGCGAGCCTAACTAATATGAGATGAGCTCGGTGTCACTGTTTCCCTAGTTAAAGCTAGTTTGCTCCACGTAAGCACATGCGATAATGGTAATGATGATGTAACTTTCGAATGATTGCGTGCAGAGAAACAATAATAGAGGTACTGTAGGGTCATGCATGTACATCCATCCACCTGCAGAAAATAGGCTATGCTCACTGCGTGATGCCCTCTAGGCCGCAAGTTGATCCGGATTTGAGGGAAAACAAAAGCAGTGCGAGGATGATATAAGTTTGTGCGCAATCAGTGTGTGAAAATTGGATTGACCAAAGGAGCGAGGCAAAGCTGAAATTTGGATTGTAATTGATTCAGTGCAGGAACAAACTATGCTAGATGAGAGCTCAAGTTGAGCTGTTGGTAACTGGGGATATCACGAATATGTGGTTTGGCACTGGTGTGAAAATTGACCATTATCTTATTTCTACGAGTGCCTATGCATCCGCCATCTCTAGTTGTCCGAATCAAGCGAGAGCGCTCTGGGTCAGGTAAACAATTTGATGCTCATCCAGCCAACTGTCAACCTGATGGCGGGCCGTGGGCAAACCAACATAACCCTTGTTTGAGACTATGGGAGCTAACGGGCTGCGAGAGTTTGAGAGGACGATAGAGTGTTCCCCCTTCACAAGGAGGAACACCACCCTCAGTCCGACTAAAATCTCGCCAGCAGAATGGCCAGGTATTTTAAAAATGCTGAAGGTTCCCTTCTCTAGAGAGTTCGGCCAAATTGGACTGTAGGGTTTATTTTGTGGTTTTGTGATCCTTCTTTGGCTGATATCTCGAGTTTGGAATCTGATACATTCAGTTACTCGACGATCAAGCTTCCATCATGTATCGAATTGAATCTGACTACCAAATCGACCTCGGAGTTACGCCCACCTGTCGAATATGTAACAAACTTAGAGTGGCCATTGATGGGCTGTTTGTTTTTTCCGAGTTGAATGTTGAATAGTTGATTGGTCAAAACGAGCATTTGCTTGTAGTTTCGCTGACCGGCCACTATGATGGTTTGGCCAACGGCTTCCGGCCTTTGTTTGCCCCATCAGCCAGCGAGCAATTCAGTGCTCGATATGAGTCGATTGAGGCAGGAAGAAAGATGAGAGATGTTCCGTTATTAAATGGGCATGAAAGCGGCAATCTTTTGCCGCCACCACTACCAACGGCGGCAGCAGCAACAGGAGCGGCGGAAGGAAAATTTTGCCAAATTATAGGAGTGCTCGTCGGGATTGAAAGAAAAGCCACAGACCAAGTGGAAGCCTGCGAGAGGAAGCGAGATAGATGCAAACAGAGGCCAGAAGGTCGTTGATCTGCTCGAACTCATTGTTCTATCCTTCCCAAATTGCTCTATATGAGCGCAAGATGCTGAGCGCGATATCGGATTTTCGGCTTGGCCGTAGTTGGCATAATAGTTGCAGCATTAGCTTAGTCAGTTTGGTTTGTTGAGCCACAAAAGCTGGAGCAGTTTTGAGAAAACGTTTGTGTGCGAGAACAATTAATTAATATTAATTTCTCTCTCACCCATTTCAGTGCTCTCTCTTACTCGTTAATTGATCCCATCTTGGAATCTTTGCTCCAAAATTGTGAGGGCTCGTCGCCAAATAGGGCGGAAATTCTCCGAGGCTTCCTATCGCAAGTAGCAGTGTTTTTCAATGGAGCAAAACGGCCGACTCATGCCCTCGGTCGTCGTCTTCGAGATTTTATATCTCGGCCGCTTGATGTAGTTGGAAAATTTGGAGTAAGATAATTAAAACAGACTCGCCAGTGACGACTTTTGTTTTGCATCTGACCAGCGCGGCACAACAGCCTAACAATCCCAGCCTAGATCTCCAATTTGCCATCCTCTGGCCTCCTGAAGTATTTCGTAACCATCCAACTGGCTAGGAGAATAAATTGGCCCCTAGAATGAGCTTGCGCGCGATTTTTAGGACCGTTTTAGAGTACATAGATGAAAATTCCAAACCAAATCAGCTGAGACTTGGCCAAGGCAAAGGAAGGTCTCCTTTCTATCCACCTTAGACGATCGATACCTGGCTTTTACGTTGTGATTGGAAACCAATCGACAGAAGCTAGCAGCGGTCTGCAAGTGGGCGTGGAGGTAAAGTTCTGCCTCATCGTTCTCTTTCTATCACTCTGGGTCCTTAGTCGAACATTCTTTGTGAATATGAGAGCGATCACATCATTATCATATCTCATTAATTTTCCCGTTTTGCTTCGTTCATATGACCGTCGGTCCTCCTTCCTTTTGGTCATAGGGACTAAAACCCAAATGGGCGTAACTCGAGCCGCTCAAACGATTGAAAACACTCTTGCTCTTGAATAATTGGGATTGATTTCAATTTTGATCTACCTGAATACCTTTGCGTTTAAAAAATAGCCAGAACAAAGCTCACAACACTATCCCACTTCTTTCAACCAACGAGAGATTAAATTCCACTCGCTTTGCCGCGCCAAACATCGTTTCGCACCTGTAAGTTTAATTGATCTCTTCTCCAACGGAATCTACCCCCTAACCTGTGAGGGTATATCGCTTAAATTTCTCTCAACATAATCAGTCATCATTTGCTCCACTAAATCAGCTATTAGATTAATTCAAGAATTAGAATCACCTACGCCATCTAGCGAGTCGATATGATGATATTTTTTCAAGGAATGAATGGGTCTCGAGAAAACAAAGAGCCCAGCTTTTTGTTCTCCTTACAGCATTGCTCTGGCCAACTCTCTCTAGATTGTATTATAGCTCAGCATCTTGAGACACAAGTTACTGGTAGTGGCTTCCATGTCGTCAGTTTCGTTTTCATCGCGAATGAGCCAACTCGGAATCTGATTGATCGAGCCTGCTGAATTGATAGTGAGTGTAATTATTGAACTTTACTTTATCCTCGACCAGGTCAATGAGCTCGTGTAAGCTTCCGATCCCAAATCAACTAGACGAGCCTAGCCCCAGTTCGTTCCTGCGGTCTCAATGCATAGCCTACATCCATTCATTAGAAGTCAAGCTCAATGAATTGTCGCTTTCTCTCTCTCTCAGCAGCGATCTTCAACCCAGAGACATAGCGCCACGAACACTTGCTATTCAGCCGCTCTTCAATTTGATCAAAATTGCCTCCCTCGCCACAAACTCGCCTGGCTTGCAGCAAACTGCAGCAACAACCCCATCAGCATTGGACTTGATAGTGTACTCCATCTTCATTGCGCTCATGACAACCAAACTCTGGTCCTTCTTCACCGAGTCACCCGTTGAAACGAAAATTTTCTCTATGATTCCGGGCATCGGTGCACCTGCTTCCATCGGGTTGGATTTGCTGACACCTGAAACTGTATCACTTTGCTGAAAAACGTTATTCAGCTTGACCCTTGTGGCTCGATTTTCGCCAAAACTATCCTGAAGAATGAAGAGAGTTGATTTTCCGCTCTCGTCAACCAAAACGGGCGACTTGACCTTGAACTTATAGGTCTCCTGCTCGTGATTCAACCTCAGTATTACATTACCGTCATCTATGTCGAACTTGAAGGGAACATTTATCATATTTTTCGCGTCTCCTGTTAACCAAATGGAAACTTTAGCTGAGTTGTAGCTAAGCGCCTCGTAGGTGACACTTATTTCCTCGTCCATGGAATCAACACTAAGTTCAAATTTATGAATCGGCCTTTTCATTCCGATCTGTCTAAAAGATGCGAGCTCGCGCATTTGCTCGGCAATCTTCGAGTTGGCGGTCATGTGTCTGCTCACGGCGGCGCAAATCACAGGAATAAAGGATGGTTCCTCAGCGTAAGAGGTAAGAGTGTTGGTTTGCTCGTTTCTGTCCAGGAATAGCTGATTTTGATGTAGATCGATGAAATCAGTTCCTAAGTCAGCCTCTCGAAAGTGCCTGTTCGAGGACAGGCGAGTTAAAAAATCGATGTTTGTATGTAAACCCAGCACCCTATATTGTTTAAGTGCACGACTAAGCTTGTTCAAGGCTGTCTCGCGGTCTTCGTCCCAAACTACGAGCTTCGCAATCATGGGATCGTAATAAGGCGATATAAAGTCGCCCCCTATGACCCCTGTATCTATACGCACTTTTTCTCTCTCCAAACTAGAACTCTTCGTAAAAGAATCGGACATATTGTCTGGTAAACAAATGTAACTGAGGCGGCCAGTTTGGGGCAAAAAGTTGTCATCGGGTTGTTCAGCATAAATGCGCGCCTCAAATGCATGGCCTGAGATGGAAATCTCAGATTGCTTCTTGGGTAATCTTTCACCTGCTGCAACCCGAAGTTGCCACTCTACCAAATCGGTATTCGTTATCATCTCTGTGATTGGATGCTCAACTTGCAACCTCGTATTCATTTCCATGAAATAAAATTCGCCCGTCTGCTTATCTAATATAAATTCAACAGTTCCCGCGCCAACATAGTCGACCGCCTTGGCCGCAGCAACTGCCTTCTCACCAAGCTCTCGGCGCTGCCTTTCGCTTAGGAGAGGAGCTGGCGCCTCCTCAATAATCTTTTGGTGACGCCTTTGCACCGAGCAATCGCGCTCGAACAGGTAAACGTGGTTACCTTGTGTGTCACCAAAAACCTGCACCTCTACGTGCCTCGGTTTCAGGACAAACCTCTCGAGCAGCATCGATTGGTCGTTGAACGATTTCAAGGACTCGCGACGCGACGATTCAAGGGCCTCCAAGAAGTCCTCCTCTCTGAGAACAACTCTCATCCCTTTGCCACCCCCGCCTCTGACAGGTTTTATCAAGACTGGGAAGCCAATTTTTTTTGCTTCATCGAGCAACAGCTGATCATCCTGCTCGAGTCCATGATAACCAGGAACGACAGGAACACCGGCTTTGATCATGATCTCTTTGGACTCGTTTTTGATGCCCATAGTTCTTATCGATGACGCCTTTGGGCCCACAAATATCAATTGCTCATCCTGACAGCGTTGAGCGAACTCCACATTCTCGGACAAGAAGCCATAACCAGGGTGTATGGCGGAGGCGTTGAATTCTTTAGCAACTCTTATAATTTTATCCTGGTTTAGGTAGCTGTTTTGTGGTTCAGCCGCACCAACATAATGGGCCTCATCTGCAAGCTGAACGTGCATTGAATTGCTATCTATGGCTGAATATATAGCCAAGGTTTGGATATTCATCCGTTTGGCAGTTCTAATGATTCGGCAGGCAATTTCGCCCCTGTTAGCGATCAGGAGCTTTCTCACTGGAGGCAATTTAGATGCCATGTTTAATTGGGCTTTATGTTGAGATTTCTTGGATACTCATGAAACGTGGACAAAAATTAAGTCAATCAATTGTTTTCGTTCTAACCGACTGAATGAGCATTTTTCGCCGTCACATAACAGGCGATAATTCTCATGAAAGAAGCACTTTACTAGTTTTCGCAGCTGATACTATCTCAAAGCCTGGTTCTAGCGTCCTGCCAAGATCAAAGACGGCAGCTCGCGCGAAATCAATCGGCCATGAGCTCGCATCTATGAACTTTGCGAGAGCTCCACCGCGCTCAGATTTGTTTCAGGAATGACGTAGATCAACGAGCCAACAATTGGTGCTGCTAATCTAGAGGGTTATCCAGAATTGTGTGGAGAAACTAACTGTATGTTACCACAATCAGTGTCAAAACTTGTCCATCATGAGACTTGTATTTCAACTGAAGCCACATACCTTTCGTTACCAGTCACGCTTGTTTCCATTATGCAAGAGTGTGGGAGCTCAAAATCAAGGACCCAACTGGTTACAAGTGCTGATCGTAGTGACAATTTGAGCAATTTCGAACATCAAAGACGATCAGGACCAAAAGGACTAACAGAACAGAGAAGATCGCATCACCTCGGCTCGCCCAGTTCGACAGCTCAGAGAGCTGAGCACGCGCAAACTTCCCAGCTTAAAATGGGAAGCTGCGCGTGCAAGATGGTGGATGCACCTGCCGCGTGAGCCACCCATATATCCAATACTATTATAGCGGAATATCAGGAATTTCTAGGTTTGATTCGAGGTAGATTCATGCGGAACTACTATTGGGGTCAGTCTGGAAAGTCGCTGGCCCACTCGATTTAGCAGGAGATAACGGTCGAGAATTGATACTCAAACATGATTTTGGTAAGCAAGCGGAGCGCTATTGTTTGCTCCATCCTCAGTTGTTGGGCCATCATCATGTTGGCAATTATGGGCATGTTCCTCTATGCAAGATCTTTGACATTTGCAGAAGACTTGGAACTGCATGAAGCCATTGGCGAATACTCAAACATTGAGGAATTCATTGCAGAGGCCTACAAGAGGTACGCTAGCGCAGCTCATAATTGTTGGATTGCTGCCTGCTTTTACATTGCCACTTTAGCTTTCAGCTTACACCAGTACTACACAAATAGGAAGGTACAATATGGATTCTAATTTCGGCATTTTTGTTACGGTATGGTTGCCGGGCCTATCGCCGGACGATTTGTAATAGATGCTAAGGCTAATAAACGCTTCAGATTGAGATAGTTTGTGGTAGACGAATACCCTCTACCACAAGCATACCCAAGGATAACCATACAGTTTCGACCGTTAACTCAGAACAAATCTCAAGCTCGCAGAAGATTTGGGCTATATTTAGCCACAAGGGTCGCGTAAAAAAAACAACACTCAATCTGCCGGCTGGTTTCCACGAAAAACAACCAAAGTGGGGTCAGGTGGTAGACACCTCTCTCCCTCTTCATCTACTCTCGCAGTTCTTGCGTCTTTGGGAAGGAAAAATTTCAGATAGAGTTGCAATAGTAGGATCCAACAATTCAAGGTGTTCGAGTATACCATCTCAAGAAGGAAAAAACATTGATGTTTAAGTTATAGATATGAATTTTCAACGTTATTGTTATCTTGATAGTTGTTGTCATAATGGCCAGCCAATCTGATAGAGGCAGGGATGGTCATGTAGAGGTTATTGATCTTACTAATGAAACTACCAAGCACAATGAGACAATCACGATTGATGACTCGTTCGTCGCAATCGAAGAGGATGATTCGACGAAATCCGACATCAACGACTGCATTGAATACCCACCTCTTTCACCGATGTCTCTCTTCTTAAGCAGAAACGACAGCTCCTCAGACTCCTCATCGCTACCATCGAGGTTACCATCCCCATCTTCCATGTTGCCTTTCTGCCTGCAATCACCCAAATCGACGCCATCCCCCAAGATTATTAGAGCATCATCTCAGCCCTCTACGACAAAGAAGCCGAGGCTCACGGCAAGGAATCTCTACAAACAATCCCGTGAGGAGGCCAAGCAACTAAAACTTAAAAAGAAGGAAGAAGAAAAACTGCAGAAAGAGGTAAATCGAGCCAATGCAGCAAATAAGGCTCTGGACAACTGCACGGCAAAGATAAGTCGTAATATCCTCAATCTAGTAAACGATCCTGAGGAAACTGCCATCAAAACGCTTTTTGATGAAAGTATGATACAATATCAAATTACAGACGATCAAGCCGTCGAAAATGCAGTCACCTGGACATACAAGCGAGCTGAAATAGTTGGAGGATCTTGTGTCAACCGGTATAATGATTCGAAATGGATCATGGTTGTAATGCAAGGTAGCGAGTACCTACAGAAACTTCTGATTTATAAGACAAAACCAGATGACTCACAGTCACTCAAAAATTTTCTCTGTGATATCAGGCTCCGTTCAGATTCGGACATAGTATTGATTGTTTACAACCTAGCGAACCATTTAAAAAGCGAGAGGGCGAAAGATGCCAAGAACTACAGGAAAAATTTCAAGAATAGGTTCGAAGAGGGTAGAAATGAACCAATCGAATTGACTGAAGAAACTTCTCCCGCCATGTCAATAGGTACCACAGAGCTACAAGAGCTTAGATTAATGTTGGAGATGGAGTTCAAGCAGCAATATTCTGACTGGAAGTTACATATTGAATTCCATGAAAGGACAGGCGAGGTAGTGCAAACTTTTGTCAGGTACACTCTTTCCATAGCTAGATTGGCAACCAAACAAAGGACTCGAGCCTCGACAGGTCTAGATTGGGCGATCAACATGGACAAGGAACGGGCTGTTGACCCAACAAAATCTAGCGAAGATCTCAAAAGACTCTGGATGACCCAACTACAACAGTTCTCGCAGATTACACTCCCAATCGCTAAAGCGATTGCAGCAGAATACCCATCGCCTTTCGCCCTCTTAGACCAGTACAAGAACCTAACCTTGAGCGAGGCTGAGAACCTCTTGGCTGAATTGCATGTACAAAGGAACCTGAGACGTCAGATTGGTGCCAACATATCTCGGCGTATACACTGCTTTATGACTTGCAGAGATCCGAATGTCCATATAGGATTGACGTAATGATCCAAATCAATGAAAATATATTTATCATTGCCTGAGTTGTGCCGTACATGACGCATGATTGCGCCTCTTTTCCTGAGACGGTCTTCATCCTCGAACGCCGCCGGTCGAGTGCGCACCTTAGTGGCTACCGACTTCAAGGTCATTAAGGTGCCACTCACTCCAATTGTTCGTATTGCTAGAAAATTCATAGCTTCGCCTTGTCCTGACGCGATTGCGCGCGCTCCAACTTCTTCTACGAGGTTTCCTTGGTCTCCGCTCTACAGCTATTGGATAGCAGGCTCAGCGTCCGCAACGACGGCTATAGGAATAGAATTGCCGCCCAAATCGGAACAAAGACTAACTTCGTCGAATTTAGCTCGAACTCGCTTATTGCTAGTTCCGTTGCGACTTGCAGCCATAAACTAAGACCTCTGTGGCTAGTTTTTGTGACTTTACGGGACGTTAGTGCCGCAACTCGACGCGCACTAAAATATTTAGATGGCCAACGTACTCGACATGAGCAGTAGATCTGCTAGCAAGACCAATTTTGACTCTCCGCGGGAAGCATAGCTCCGGATGAGAGGCACCTCCACTAGTCGGAATCGCTAGGCGCGCGCTCTTTGTTTGATAATTTTTGAGCTGGTTCTTTGTTCCCCACTTCTGCTGAGGTTGATCGATTCTATGCTCGAAAGAGAAACATTAATGCTGTTTAGGCCTGAAATTTCACAAGTCTCCCACCAGATCCTTGATTTTCGGCAGGTGAGCGGAATTTGAGATGAGAGGCGACCTTTTTCGCATCACAGTTTGGGTATACAGTTTTTATATCTTTGAACAAAATCAGAATCCGAGTAATCGGACTCCGTTCGACGATGACTGTGCAGGAACGGTCTCAGAATGAAAGATCTGGATCAACTAAAAGTTTGCCCTTGAGAGAAGAAGGGCAAGTGGGACCTTCGCGGTGATTCCAATTATGGGTGAGATGTCGCACGTTGCGAGATATCCTCATTTGACCTTGATCTATCGCTCGCTAACACGAAAGCTTAACTCTCTTCGCAAGGTTCTCGCTAGGAATTAATTGGATTCCGGCTGAGATGTCAAAGTTTTGCCGCCAATTCTATCGTCAGGCTAGACTAAAACGATTGGACGCTACGCACAGGTTACGTGATGAAGGGAACTGCTCCTCTCTCTCTCTCACTCTTTCTTCGCCGGCCGAATTGGTTATATTCTCGGGCTGAACAAGCGCACTGAGAATTAATGGTGCATTTTATTCGAATCGAGTTTCATTGTTGACAGAATTGCGAGAGTTCTCGGTTATTCAGACCACCAAGCTTCATATATCCGCCGCCTAGCTCAAGAGTTCCGAAAGATAACTCTCTGAGCTGCTTCCTACTGTCTGAATGCGGACTAGCAGATTCGATCTCTTATCTCATCTACCATTGAGCATTGAGCCTTTCTTTTTATATCACTTCAACTCTCGTTTTATCTGCGTTTGTTGCTTGCTCTAGCCTGCGGATGGAATTGGATCGGAAAGATGTGCGCACAAGCGCAAGCTAACGTCTCTACTCTCCTTGACCTTGATAGATCTTCGTGCAACGAGCTCTCAAGGGTCCCTCGCTAGCGACTTAGATCTGTAAGTTTAAGCGACAAGAGCAGTGAAAACATGAAAACTCCTTCGAGTCACCAATTTCGCTCAGGATTTCCGGAGCGAAGACAGCAAGAAGCAATTGTTATGTACCGGAATCGATCCAAGAACACCGAGCACTATTGAGAAGCGCTGGCAAGCTTGACCCCAATTGCGATCAATTGGTCGAAGACAAATGTCTCAAGTAAAGCTCTCAATTCTA
>ENA-UOVY01000326-UOVY01000326.1-plant-metagenome-genome-assembly--contig:-NODE-326-length-27459-cov-671.449423_pt1 | contig 27459 bp, 27 predicted proteins | sample MGYA00249840_ERZ761561 | MGnify/ENA primary metagenome ERZ761561 (study PRJEB28882, sample SAMN05720143) | plant metagenome | isolation source: Guanajuato, Mexico | place: Mexico:Guanajuato, Mexico...
TTTTTGGTTTTCTTGAAAGATAGGCTATGTACAGCCAGTTTATGACTCTTTGAGGACAGTCTGGCCAGAGAAGTTCAAACACAATTGGTAATCGGAACTCGACTGCATTGACTAGCTCCTCCAGGACATGTTCGCGATCCGTTCCCCCACTGCTGTGCTATTTATACTTTCCTTTCGGGTTTTCAGCTCTTACTCTCGAAAACCCAGAATTCCAAGTTTCGTTTTTGTGAACCATGGTAAACCCAACCGAGCGCACTAATCTGGTGAAACGAACGAATCAAAGCATGCTCTTTTTCAGAAATCACTACGTCACTTAGCGTAGCGAGCATGCTAATAGGAAAAAGGTTCAAATATTGGCGCAACGTCATGCGCGTGCGAGGCTTCAACTCCCACATAACGCTAGTTCTTGACCAATGCTCGTCCCCAACTACCGCAAGATACGTCCAATCAAGGTCTAACAATCGTCATCTATTGATATCTATGAGTCGTTGACCCCTAGACGTTTGTCAAAGTGCAACCTTCCACATGGCACCACACACAATAGGCTCCATCCAGGGCCTAATAGACCGTATGAACAATGCGGACAAAGACTTTCGATTTATGGCAACAAACGATCTTATGGGCGAGCTCCAACGTGAAAACGTCATCTGGGATGATGATGGAGAAACTAGAGTCACTCATCAACTCATAAGCCTACTCAGAGACAAGAATGGGGAAGTCCAAAATCTAGCTGTCAAATGTCTGGGACTACTTGTGTGTAAGATCAAAGACGATCGCCGGCAGCTCGTCGTCAGGTCACTATGTCAGCTGATGAAAAATGAATCCGAACAAATCAGGGACATTGCCTCCATCGCCCTGAAAACTATCGTATCAGAGGTACCTACAAACAAGAGGATGATTGACATTATAAACAATGATTTAAATCCCAATCTTCTTGTTGCTATCGCCAACGACAAGGATGTCAACGTTCAACTAGAATCACTCGACATTCTTTCTGACCTTATCAATCGAGTAGGTTCTCAGCTGACCGTCTATCATGAGAGAATCCAACAAGAGTTAATCAAGCGGCTTGAATCTGAGCGCTCTGCTGTTAGAAAACGGTCCATGAATGCATTAGCAAACCTATTGGCTTGCTGCTCCGAGGATTTGTTCAACGCCACGATTTCGCAGTTGCTACAAGCTCTCTCATCCCTGATTCCTGAATCACCAGCTGAAACCGAAACTACTTACTCAGCTAACTCTGCTTTATTTGTCGCTACAAAGACTCTTCTGCAATGTATAGCCACTATTATTCGATCAGCCGGCCACAGATCAAGTTTGGATCAGTTGGATCAAATAATGCCTGTGATTTATACCCTCTGTCAGGTTAATGATGATGAACTCCGTGAGTATTGCCTTCTAGCTTTTGAAGCATACGTCAGGCGTTGTCCGGTCAATATTGGTAAATTTTTGCCCGACGTTATAACGATATGTCTGTCGAACATCACCCATGATCCGAACTACAACTATGACGAGGATGACTTTGCCAATTATGAGGCTATGGAGACTGATGTACAGGATGATGAGGCCAGCGAATCTGCCGAGGACTATTCTGATGATGACGATCTTAGTTGGAAGGTGCGGCGTGCTAGTGCCAAATGCCTTGAAGCAATCGCAATATCTCGCAAAGATATGATAAACGATTTATTCAAAACTATCGCACCCGCGTTGGTTTCCCGATTTAAGGAACGGGAAGAGTCTGTCAAATCAGATATCATACAAACCTTCATAGCGCTTCTCAAGCAAGCTCGCCAACTCGTCAGCGAGACAAAATCGTCTCAAGTCCCTCCTGCAATCATCAAGTTGAAGGAAATGATACCTATTGTTGTATCCAAGTCTTCAGTTCTATTGAGAGAGAAATCCACGAAGATTCGCCAGATTGTTTTTCAAATGTTCACAGAAATTATCAATATTGTGCCCAACTCGCTCTCTCCACACATAGTTTCACTTACACCTAGCATTCTGTTCTCCCTCGTCGACAAAAATTCAACGTCGAATATGAAAATCGACGCGCTAGTGTTTCTACAAGAACTTGTTAAGACCCATCAGGCTCCCACGTTCTATTCACAGATTCCGGTGATACTTCCAGTGATTATCAACTCAGTTAGTGACTCGTTCTACAAGATAGCAGCAGAGGCACTGGCTCTATTGACCCAACTAATTTGTGTGATTAGGCCTTCAAACTTTGAGCCAATGCAAGGCTACGAGTCAGCGTTATCTCTAATCTACGAAAAAACTATGGAACGGATGGCAAGAACTGATGTTGATTTAGAGATCAAAGAGAGAGCGATCACTTGCATGGGTCAAATAATCGCAAACTTTGGAGACAAAATGACTCGCGAACTACCGATGGCCTTGAAAATGCTTAATGAACGACTAAACAACGAAGCAACTCGTTTAACGTGTGTCAAGGCGTTTATCAAGATTGCAAACTCGCCATTACAGATGTCATTGAGTTGCATGTTCCCAAAAGCTTTTGCAATTCTCATCACGTTTCTTAAGAAAAACTCTCGACCTTTGAAGATAAGCACGCTAGTTTTGATAGAGAACGTAGTCCGAAGGTCCGCCGACTTACTCGATAGTGAGTCCGCACAATCTGTTATGCTGCTTGATATACCCAGCTTGATCAATGAAAGTGATCTCTATGTATCCCAGCTTGCCCTCATGATGTTTACTACAATCATCAAGACTCACAAGGCCTTCAACTCTAACATACCTCAACACGTACTTCCCGGTGCGCTCCAGCTAGTCCGCTCGCCTCTTCTTCAAGGCTCTGCTCTCCAAGCAATGCTACAATTCTTTTCAACTATTGTTCAATGCTCTTTTCCCTGCTTGAACCGTGAAATTCTATTTGAAAAGCTCATTGAACCTATATATGGCGGTGCTATGATCCACAAGCAAGCTTATAGCTCCACTGCAAAAGCGATCGCTGCTATTTCGGTCCACGATGAAAATGAGGCATTCAAGACTGTTATGAGATTGATGCATGATTCAAAAATGTTTCAAGACAATGATAGCAATTACACTCTCATTCTTTTATCCCTGGGCGAGATTGGGAAGCTTACCGATCTGGGTGATTATGAAACTGATATTATAAAAGTAGTTCTGCAAGCATTGAACTCCTCGTCTGAAGATGTAAAATCAGCAGGTAGCTACGCGCTTGGCTGCATTGCCGTCGGTAACCTGAACAAATTTTTACCAATTATACTCCATGAGATCGAGGCGAGGAATAAGAGACAATACCTTATCCTCCACTCGTTGCGCGAAGTGATATCTAGCGGCCGACTAGAGCAGCTTGAACTGATTTGGAGTTTATTGATGAAACATTGTGAATGTCAGGAGGAGGGGACGCGCAATGTGGTATCAGAGTGCTTGGGCAAGCTGACCTTATTGCAGCCAACGACCTTGTTGCCACGTCTTATTTCTCATCTCAAGAACGAATATTCAGACAAGCCCTTAGCCCGATCGACGGTGGTTGGTGCAGTGAAATTCACGATCTCAGACCAGCCTCAAGAGATTGATAATCTCCTCCGCCAGTATATCGGGGAATTCTTACTTTCTCTACAGGACGACGATATTAATGTTCGTAGAGTTGCCCTGATCACCTTCAATTCTGCTGCTCATAACAAGCCCTCGCTCATTCTGCATCTATTACCTCAAATAATGCCGTTACTTTATAGAGAAACTTTAGTCAAGCAAGAACTCATACGCGAAGTCGAAATGGGTCCATTCAAGCATCAAGTAGATGACGGCTTGGATTCACGTAAGGCTGCTTTTGAGTGTATGTATACACTACTAGACACATGTCAAGATCAACTTGATATTTTCGAATTTTTAACACACGTTGAAAATGGGTTGAAAGACCACTACGACATCAAAATGTTGACCTACCTCATGTTGAACCGGCTAGCAGCGCTATGTCCGTCGGCTGTCCTCCAAAGAATGGATCGTTTGATACATCCCATCGAAGATGTTTGTAGGGCAAGGCCAAAAGAGAATGCAGTCAAACAAGAGCACGAGAAGCAGGATGAACTGAAAAGGGCTGCTCTGAGAGCCTTCGATTCTTTGAAATCGATACCCAACGCAGATAGGCACCCAACTCTGGTGAGGTTTCAGGCCGACTTTGTTTCGAGCGATAAAGATCTGTTGGAGCTATATTCGTCCATACATCGTGATACTGTAGCAGCTAACGACCAAACGAACAATAAGATGGATCTGAGCTAACCTATCTAGTTTAGAAAATAAACCTCAATTTTGCTCATGGAACTTTCTGATGGTTGCACTGCGTTGATCTCTTTTGCCACAACTCGAGTTGGAGTTGGTATTTACATTGCATCATCACCGCAGGTGAGTTTAGACTGATAGTGGATGGGGATAGAGGGTTTGTTTCCGTTTGACAGTGAGGCAATTTACATAATTGATATCCCAGGCTCACCTCTTATGTTCGTAGTAGGCGACTTCGTTCCGAATTGTTTTAAGTCATGCGAATAGGCTGGTCGTCTGGATGTTTTCGATTTGTAGATCGAGTGTGGCAAGGCGTGAAGGCAGGTTGCAAAAGCGCGCGATAGCTCGTGCCTAGAGATCTTCCGGAAGAGATAAGCTACCGCTAAAATATGGCACAGGTCGCACTAGCTCTCGTGCCTTTTCACCTTTAGAGTCTCGACGATGGTTGATTGTCTCTCATTCTCAAATCACACCCCATGACCATCTTGCTTGAGCTGATAATTCTTCAAGTCAGACAAACATTTTAACGCTTCATTCAACTTCACTACCTTTTAAACTCATAAACATCATCAACCTCAGCACTGTCATAGTATCATATTCATTAAATCAGCTTAACATACCATAAGGGTCCCGTCGAGATGGATCACAAGAAGAGCCCAAAGTGCTTCTCGGAACACAAGGCGAAGTTTGGTATCTTGGCCTCAAGATCAGTTTTAATATGTCTAGTGACGCTTTCTATTGCTCTCATAGCGCAACAACCAAAAGCTCATGCCCTCTGGCTGTTTCAGCAACAGTCCCCAAATCAAACACTTGTTGACCAGAATGTGCAATTGCAAAATGAACACACCCAAGATCAGCAACAAGAATCTCCGAGCTCTCAAAAGTCCAGTCAACAGCAGCAAGGAAGTAGTATAGCCAGCTATGGTTCAAGTTTAATGACAATAGCGGGCATAGAACCCTCAAGCATAGCTTCATTGTTAAACACGGTAGGCGATACTGGTTTCAAGTATTTCAACATCCAAGATCAATGCCGCAACAGGGCAGCTTGTGATTTAGGCCACATGTTATATAGGAAGCTAAGTTTTGTTCACAATTGGCTCATACGAACATCAGTGAGAACTTTGACCGACATGAACAATGTCTATACTCAATCATGGATGGAGGGAATGTTGGGTAGAAACTGCACTGCAGTGTACATGTCTTGCCGACAATCACCCCTCGAAGGGCTCATGAATTTAGCGCTTCTTCAACACCTGGCCACTTAAATATTGAACTCATTCATCCCAAAATGGGACCAAAGCCGATAAAAAGTCTCAATACTCGCACGCTGGCGATGTGAGAACGAAGATATGTGTATATTTTTATTGAATTTGCCTAATTGTTAGTTCTGAATTGATTTTCTGATTATTTCCTCGCAGCCATTCTTACCATCGACGCCAAGTTCCAAGTCGAGTATGTAGATTAAATCGCTGAGAAAGTTGTCGATGATTGATATCTCGGCCATATCTTGGGCTGGCCTGTAGCATAGATGATTCTTGGATGATTCGTTGTATTTTTCGGGAGGGAACTCAAACTTTGGTCCAAAGTTTACAGAAACAGTGCAACTTTTATAAAGCGATATGCTAGGATAATAAAAACCGGAGAATACATCTTCAAACGCGACTCCAACGAAACGTCCATTCTTATAAAATGATATCTTACTACCAACAAGTGGTTTCATGGAGCTCAAGGCAGGAGGTTTGTCTTGCTCTTCAATTATTCTGGCAGTATCTTTCTTTTTAGCTACAACTATGTAACCATTAGCTTTAATACTTGTGGGTAAGTGCTCGGCCCGGGTAATGTTTTGCGGGTTTCCATATGGGAGTTCAATCATGCATCCGATAACGTCGCCTTCGCCATATCCTCCACCTTTATCGAAAGTCTTCCCTCGCGCCTGATGGAACTTGGTACCGAATCGAGAGCGCCACGAGTAGCCATAATAATCGTAGCCAAGTGGGGCTTGGAGGTTCGAGTAATATTGGCTCCATCCTATTCGAGTGGCAGTATTTTCAGGCATCGAGTCTATATGAACTTCATAATAAAACTTTCCCCTGTTGGCCCCATGACTGGCTCGGACCATACTGTACCCCTTCTCACCAGTCACTCTTGTACATTCCTCATTTAGCTTCAATTGAGGTGCCCGATCATTTTCAGACAATTTCACAATCGTTGAGATCACCTTTCGCTTGACGAAGGTTGGTTGATTGACTCTTTTATTTGCATCGGCCACTGAGTTCAATTCTTTAATATATCTTGAGCAAAGTGGTTCGTCATCCTCCCCCCAATTATACCTATAACCATCTTTGGTCACCGGTAACGGTTTCTGGTGAGACATTTGGTTGATGTTAGAAAGTCATTGGCTTGGAGAGAGATTGTAGGAAAGACTCATGTTTATGACACACGTCGGCGCAATAACTAAGATTTTGCCACCTAAGAATCGAGCACGTGTGCCGCGTTTCTACGGTATTCATACATGTACTTTAATGTTCGTAGAGCTACCTGGCTTGAGTAATCCCATTTAGAATCAACGAATTAGCCAGAAAGAAAGATGGCTGAGGTCGTTGAGTATAGGGTTGAAAGGACAATTGAAGAGTTGGATGTACTGATCGACTTCGAGATTCTTACAAAAGAGCATGCTAAGGAGATTTTGGCCAAGCGAGAGAAGTTCGAATATATTCTCAGAAGAAGGACCAGAACGAAATTGGACTTCTTAAAATATATCAGATTTGAGGTGAATTTGTTGGAATCTATCGAGAAGTATAAGAAGGCCTTGGTCGCGAAATGCCATGCAGAAAAAGAGTCCGATAAGCTTGAAGATATTGAACGAAAGATTCTACTATTACAAGCGAAGAAATTGAATGATATCATTTATTCCCGATCTGCTCACATATCTAGCCTCTTCAGGAAATTGACCACCACTTTCCAGTTTGATAGGACGTTATGGCTAGCATACATTGAATTTGTTAAGAAAAGAAATTGGAATATTCGAGCCACATCACTATATTGGAGAGCATTACGCGTTTTTGGTGATGATGAAGGTTTATGGCTCGAGGCGGCCAAGCATGAAGTCGAACGTAACAAGGCTTACGATACTTCTAGGGGCCTCTACTTGCGAGCGTTGCGACATCACCCCAAATCGCCGACAGTATGGTCTGAGTACTTCAAGATGGAACTCAAGTTGATGGAGGTTGTAGATCAAAGGGCTCGTATTGTATTCAGATCAACAAAGAAGGCGAGCTCCAACGACGATTCAACTGTCTGGGAAGAAGACAAAATAAGCACCCAGGATCCGAGCAGAGAAGATCCTACGGTGGAAAATGAGCCCGATGGTAGCGATGATGAGGCCATGGAAGTTAAACCGATCGATGACGATGATGAGATAATCATGGGGCGTTTGCCCAAGATCGTCTATAGCAATGCGTCAGAAGCTTTAGTTTCGAGCAACGATTACTGTAAATTTGTCATAACTATATTGATACACCTCACAAAAAGCTGCCAGGATTCCAAGGGAACGATTGTCGTGAAGCGTTTCATTTATGAGGATATTAAGAAACGATTCAGAGAAAGAGATCCCAGGATCCCGGAAGAACTAGCGAAAAATTGTGAAAATTTAGATTATCTTATCGAAAAGATGTCCATTATGGAAGCAGATAGCAACAGAACTGCCGGCACAAAACGAGTTAAGAAGAACACTCAATCCAAGATGGATATCCTGTACGAGTGTTATGAATCCAGGGGCATAGATGAGGCAAGAGCAAAGTTCGCTGAACTAGAGAAATCTATAATGAATCGTTCACTGTCACTTTATGTTGGGATGATCCAGATCGAATTATGGCAATTGGCTCACGATTGCAAGAGTAAATTGCAACTGGATAGAATTCGAAAAATTTATGACAGTGCCCTGTTGAAATTCGGTAAGACGAAGCCAAAGCTTTGGTATGAATATTTACAATTTGAATTTGATAATGCCAAAAGTTTGGACGATTTCGGAAGACTGAATCAAATTTATCAGAGAGCCCAAGCTACTCTAATCCCAACCAAAGTTGGGAAGCTAATGGAAAAATACACTCTACTCAAGGACAAGGCATCAGGTGTAGATATTGAGTATTCAGATTATTCCGATCTAGATGACTAGCATAACGAAATGTTATCTGGCTTCCAAATGATTCTGTTTTCCATAGATGATCGTCTACGATTGTTGAATGATGGTAAAAATGTGAGATAAGCTTTGATAAGAGATTCTATACGAAAATTCTGGGTTGAAACATCTTGGTTGAAGCATGCGTAAGATAAATCAAGAATTAACGAGACTAGTGCTTGTCCAATTTTACACCTGTCCGACGCATTATATAAACAAGTCTCGATGGAAGAAACCCGACACGAGTGACGGATCTACATGGAGTAGCGTTGATAAAACCTAAAATGTAATTATTTAATCTAACAGGTGCAATCATGTCGGTGTAAAGCGCTAGGTCCTGATTCGTCAGCAGAGTTCTGGATGCTGAGATCGCTGACATTCCATTAACAATTTAATTACGATAGACTGCATCACCAGTATCTGGCAACCAACCAGTTGCGTTGGGTCCAAACTTGTAAACCAGACGCCGGCCAAACACTGGCAACAACACCTTGCTCTTGTAGTAGTACCTGCGCGCGTGTTGGAAGTGCAAGACTCTGTTAGCTCTCGGCTCGACCGCCATTTGCGCAGACCGGTGCAGCCCACCAGCCGCGAGCTCGCCACTTACCTCATGGCCCGACTCAGCTTCTCGTAGGTCATCTTCGGGTTCTGCTTCCGCTCGCCCCACATCTTTGCAACCTTGTCCGACTGCACGAACTTGAACACGCCGTCCTCGCGCCGCTCCCATCTGATGAAGCTTGGGTTGGTGCGCTCGCTCAGCAGCAGGTCTCTGATGAACTCCCACAGTTTTCCGTTCACCTTGTCTGAGGGGGCGGCGGCGAGGAGAGGAGGACAGAAAGAGGGGAGCACAGAGAGATAGAGAGAGAAAGAGAAAGCTTGTAAGAGGTTGGCCGCTCTGGATGGAGCGAGAGAGTATGGAAAGCGCGCTACTTACTCTTACACCTGAGACCCTTCTTTCTAGGCCGACCGCGCCGACCCTTGAGCGAGCGCAGACGGCCGCCGCCGTTGGCGCTGTTGGCGCCGCTGGCGAGGTTAGATGCGTCTGTCGTGAGAGTGTTTGCGCCGCCTGCATCGAGGTAGCTGGTCGAGTGGGGCTCCTGTTTGGCGGCAAAGTCGTGGTTTTGGTCGACCAGATGCGTTTGGCCGAACGCATCGACTCTGGACTCGTCGTAGACTTGCTGGTGCCAGAAGTCGGCTTGTGCTTGCTGATAGTGCTGCTGGTGCTGTTGGTGCTGCTCTTGCTGGTCGAGGTTGTGGCCATGGTGGCGATCCTCAACTGGCGGAAGTGGGTAGAGCTGCGCGTCGGCCAGACACTCAGCCTGGTCGTCCTGTTTCGCTTGCTCGTGGTGGTAGAAGTCTGAGGATCCGTGAATGTGGTCGTCGGTCGGTTTGTTGTGCTCGTCGTGGGCGCCGCCAGAGAAGAGGCAGTTGTGGCCGTAGCTCTCCTGTTGCTGGTACTGCGCTGCGTATGGCTGCTGGTAGCCGGCCGAGTCCAAGCAGGCGTCTGGACTGGAGTAGAAGTGGGCGTCGTGGTATTGGTGCTTTGCCGGCTCCAATGGGGAGTATGAGTAGGCTCCAGATTGGCGGTGGAGGTCGTGGCTGGCGTTGTTGTTGGAATCTCTGTGTCGCGTCGCTGGTGGTTGTTGTTGCGGCAGTGGCGGTGGCGGCGGCGGCGGCGGCGTTGAATGCCTTCGCTGCTGCTGGTCTGCGTATGGGGCGAGCTCGTCCGCCGCTGCCGCCGCCGCCGACCCGTGCGAGCTGGCCAACTTTGCGGCCGGCTGCCCCAGTCTGGTGGTGTACTCGAAGGCAGTCTGCCCTTGGGCGCCAAAGGTGAGTCGCTCGTTCGCTGCTGTGGCCGGCGCCGCGGCTTGATCCGACTGGAGCGAGCAGTGGTGGTTGTAGTGCGTGTCCGGCGTGTGGCCCCAAACGTCCGAATGGGCGCCGTAGCTGTAGGCAAGCTGGTGTTGTTGATGGTGGTGGTGGTGTTGATGCTGCTGCTGCTGCTGCTCGTCTGAGATCTCGTACTGGCTGTCGCTGCTGTGACTAGACATTTGTTGCGCTGGCAGGTACTGGTAGTGGTTGTCGAGGTGCCGGTGAGTTTGATGCATTGCCTATTGATTGATTAGTCGATGGACTGCAAGGCGGCTGATGTTCTGGAGTCCAAGATGGATTCACTTCTCTGCTGGTTCGAAAGTCGCCCAACTTGGGGACAGAATCCTTTCACCTGGATTCCATCTCGTTCTCATTGGGCCAGCGAACCAATGAGTGTTGAGCAACAGGTGCCATTAATAGCTCGCGAATCCATTGAGAACATTCTGGGCAATGAGTTTGTATGTTGCGCAATGCGCGTGTCCACTCTCGCGTGCTCGGCCAACGAGAAGCCATCCTTCCAGACTCGGTCAGCGCGTTCAGCTTTGAGCTTGGCAGGGACAAGTACGGTCCAGGTGAGCCGGTCTTGTTTGTTTGATCGCTTGCGTTCCCCCTAGTCAAGCTCCTCTCTGGCTCTGGCTCTGGCTGTGCGTACTCGCTGCCGCCTGTGCCCGTGCAAACAAAGCCTCAGGGCGAGCAGCTAGCACGACAGCAAGGACGAAATAAGTAGGGATGAAATATCGGATGGCGTGTTGCTCGCTAACGATCCAGTCGAAACGATGTTTTTAGCTACATTTGGCCTATCGATACAAAGCCCCCAATGGAAGGTGCTGGTTCTTGTGGGCTTGCGCTGGTTTGTTCGGGACCACTTGCGCATCAAATGGGAATTCGAAGCCAGTTGAGCGGGGTTTTGTTAGCGCAAGCCTTGCCCTAAACAAGCCTCTCGAGCGCGGCTTTGCGTTCACTTATTCAGACTACCCACTACAACTACTGCTGCCACTAAAATGGAACAACTTGTTTAGGACTATTAACTTACTGGAAATATTAACCAATTTAATTCTAGCCACAGACGATCCGGCCGGCGAGGGGCTGGCTGGAACCGGCCGCCGGCCACCGGTTCCAGCGAGCGCTCGTTTGCAGGCGCTGCCAAGGGGTCTTGTTGTATATCAAGACAGATATTGAGAACAGAGGCGCCACGTTCTCGTCCAGCCACCGTCGCCGCCGCCGCCATTTCGCCAAGTTCAATGCGAGTCACAACCAATTTGGTTCCACTCTATCGCAAGCTTGCGAGCTGTCGCCCATAAAGGCGCGAGAGTCCGATTAAATTATCAGCAGGTTAGTGCGGCGAGTCTGGCCGCTTTTCGCTCGGCCAGACGGCTGCCTCTCAAATTGTCGTCTATCGAACGGGACGAGCGCCCAATCTGGCCGCCAGTCAAAGCTAAGTGGCAACCTGAACCATTTGAGTACGCGATTGGCAACCATCCTCTGCCATTCAAGACCAGCCAAAAGTCTAAAACTGGCCGGCACACAATCTCGAGCAACAGCCGACTAGAGGCATTGATGCGCGAATTGCAAGAGTATTTACCACGATCAATCTGGGGTTGGAAATTGAGGTGCTTTTGGGTGAGGGGAGGTGAATTGAATGGAACAACCGCATGCTGTTGGTCCACAAGAGCGAGCAGCTTGACTGTGCTTAATCGCTTTATTTTTCAGCTTGACCGAGACAGAGTATTGATCCTAAGCTTGAGTTGACTGTTACCGGCGCTCGCTCGTCCAAATTAGTCTAGTTTTCATAATTAATTATTCAATCTTGACGCCTAACATAATCGCCGTGAGCAGAGAGTTTACCCGCTTTGAAAAACAGAGCCGCAATTGTCAGGCAACCAACCAGTTGCGTTGGGTCCAAACTTGTAAACCAGACGCCGGCCAAACACTGGCAACAACACCTTGCTCTTGTAGTAGTACCTGCGCGCGTGTTGGAAGTGCAAGACTCTGTTAGCTCTCGGCTCGACCGCCATTTGCGCAGACCGGTGCAGCCCACCAGCCGCGAGCTCGCCACTTACCTCATGGCCCGACTCAGCTTCTCGTAGGTCATCTTCGGGTTCTGCTTCCGCTCGCCCCACATCTTTGCAACCTTGTCCGACTGCACGAACTTGAACACGCCGTCCTCGCGCCGCTCCCATCTGATGAAGCTTGGGTTGGTGCGCTCGCTCAGCAGCAGGTCTCTGATGAACTCCCACAGTTTTCCGTTCACCTTGTCTGAGGGGGCGGCGGCGAGGAGAGGAGGACAGAAAGAGGGGAGCACAGAGAGATAGAGAGAGAAAGAGAAAGCTTGTAAGAGGTTGGCCGCTCTGGATGGAGCGAGAGAGTATGGAAAGCGCGCTACTTACTCTTACACCTGAGACCCTTCTTTCTAGGCCGACCGCGCCGACCCTTGAGCGAGCGCAGACGGCCGCCGCCGTTGGCGCTGTTGGCGCCGCTGGCGAGGTTAGATGCGTCTGTCGTGAGAGTGTTTGCGCCGCCTGCATCGAGGTAGCTGGTCGAGTGGGGCTCCTGTTTGGCGGCAAAGTCGTGGTTTTGGTCGACCAGATGCGTTTGGCCGAACGCATCGACTCTGGACTCGTCGTAGACTTGCTGGTGCCAGAAGTCGGCTTGTGCTTGCTGATAGTGCTGCTGGTGCTGTTGGTGCTGCTCTTGCTGGTCGAGGTTGTGGCCATGGTGGCGATCCTCAACTGGCGGAAGTGGGTAGAGCTGCGCGTCGGCCAGACACTCAGCCTGGTCGTCCTGTTTCGCTTGCTCGTGGTGGTAGAAGTCTGAGGATCCGTGAATGTGGTCGTCGGTCGGTTTGTTGTGCTCGTCGTGGGCGCCGCCAGAGAAGAGGCAGTTGTGGCCGTAGCTCTCCTGTTGCTGGTACTGCGCTGCGTATGGCTGCTGGTAGCCGGCCGAGTCCAAGCAGGCGTCTGGACTGGAGTAGAAGTGGGCGTCGTGGTATTGGTGCTTTGCCGGCTCCAATGGGGAGTATGAGTAGGCTCCAGATTGGCGGTGGAGGTCGTGGCTGGCGTTGTTGTTGGAATCTCTGTGTCGCGTCGCTGGTGGTTGTTGTTGCGGCAGTGGCGGTGGCGGCGGCGGCGGCGGCGTTGAATGCCTTCGCTGCTGCTGGTCTGCGTATGGGGCGAGCTCGTCCGCCGCTGCCGCCGCCGCCGACCCGTGCGAGCTGGCCAACTTTGCGGCCGGCTGCCCCAGTCTGGTGGTGTACTCGAAGGCAGTCTGCCCTTGGGCGCCAAAGGTGAGTCGCTCGTTCGCTGCTGTGGCCGGCGCCGCGGCTTGATCCGACTGGAGCGAGCAGTGGTGGTTGTAGTGCGTGTCCGGCGTGTGGCCCCAAACGTCCGAATGGGCGCCGTAGCTGTAGGCAAGCTGGTGTTGTTGATGGTGGTGGTGGTGTTGATGCTGCTGCTGCTGCTGCTCGTCTGAGATCTCGTACTGGCTGTCGCTGCTGTGACTAGACATTTGTTGCGCTGGCAGGTACTGGTAGTGGTTGTCGAGGTGCCGGTGAGTTTGATGCATTGCTGGATGACCTTGTTGCATGTGTGACGCATTTCGCTTTATAGGACTCGCCCTCTGTTCATGCTGGCTCGTTTGATCGCTTGAGTCTGCACTGATGGCGCTGCCGTCCGCTGAGGAGTTTGTTGGAGACGGCGAATGACTTTGATTCTGGATCCGATATTCCGCTCGGTTCTCGTACCCCTTCTCCTGGTTCTGTTGTCGCTCAGGGGCAAAGGATTTGGTGCCCATGTTGAGCTCTGCTGAGTTGGTCCCGATGCAAGCTTGGCCGGTGCATTCGCATTGCTCGTTGGCACAGTATAGTAGATAGGGGGAGTTCTGGTATTGATGTTGCTGGTCATTGACTTGGCCGAAATTGGATATGCTCTCAGTTGACTGATAGTTTTGCTGAAGCCGGTGACTGTAAGTGAAATTATTGCCTTCCACTGCTTGTGTCGCCGGAGCAGTTTGGTAGGTGTTCAAATCTATAGCTGGACCAGATACGAGGGTGCTCGCGCCAGCAGGAAGTCCCATTTTTAGGAGCTCTCGTTGGACCTATGCAGCATGTTAATTGTGGCCTATGGTGAGCGACTGAAATTCGGGGCGACGGTTTCTGTTCTCTTGCAAGCCAAGTGTGTCTCGATTTCTCGTGGCCTAATGATAAGCTGCTTGAACTCGCAACTGAACCCGAGATGAGCGCGAACGAGACCTGGCGAGCTGAGGTGCCATTTCACTCTAGTTCAGCTGGAATCAAAGCTTGCTTGAGCCGGCGGCCAGAGGAAGAGGGCGAAAGAGAAAAGGAGGCAGCGGGCGAGACAGGTGGAGAAGAGGCAGCAATTGGAGTGGGGGGACGGGAGATGGGGGCTAGCGAAGAGCCGAGGGTTTGTCAACGCGCTGAGTGTTTATGCAAACTTTATAACCTTCTCTCGGGTCGCCAGCGGGGACGCTCGATGGGGGCTTCGTGCAATACCTGTCACTGCAAGGGCCATCCAGTGTTGCCCAAAGCGGGCGTTGTTGGCGCCGCTTGTTTTGTCTATGTTGCGCAGTTGGCCTCCCTCTCTCTCTTGCAGTCTCCTACCTGTCTCCTTCTCTTTGGCGCCGCTGCGGGTATTGCAGTCGGCGCAACAATCAAACAGACACTTGTTGCTGGCGCCACCGGCGGCATCAAGTCATTAGCTTAAAAGCTGAGACTGGAGGGCCGAGAATGACAATTGGTTATTGTTGACGGCTTGCGCATAGACGACTTACCTGAGCGCCACTGGTTCAAAGCGCGCGGCCGGTCAGCTGGTAGAGCAATCGGGCGGCCCAATGGACCATGTTTGGTTTAGCATGGGTTTGCGCTGACGTTAGTGTGTTGCTTCGTTATTTATTGGCCTCTGTTGTCCTACACAAAATGCCCAGCACGATCACCTGTTGCTCGCTCGCTCGCTAGCTAGATGGATGGCTAGCAAACCTCAGCTTGCATTTGTGTTTTCTCCTCTTGAATGCTGGCTCCTCTTCTTATTCTCTCTAACTATCCTTGCATCGTTTGAATTCGCTAAGAAAAATGAAGCTAGATGGGTCCAAACATGGAGAGAAACTGGCGGCGGCGACGAGGAGGATGACTTTAGGTGGTTGCATAAATAAAAATCAAATGATTTTATTCAATCAAATATGGCAAATTGGCGAAAATCATAAAAGCACCACTACTAAGGTCATACCGCTTGCGTCCAGCAATCACGCAGGCTCAACCTCTCAAACGAAGACCAGCCAGACTTGATGGTGGTCGGCGCCGATAAGAGAGGAAGAGCTTCAGTTGTTGGGACTATTGGGCGGATAGGTGGATTGTGGCCGCGGCCAGCTGAGGGGAGGGGAGTGGCTAGAGAGGGAGCTGTCCGCCTTGCGGGCTCATAGCTCCAATCATCTCTCGCCAGTTTTAGTGATGAACATCAAAATGAGCTCGCACAATACCTTTCGCTACATCGCTCATGATAGACTCTAACGCTAAACAGCTACTGTTGGCGCCATAACGACCCGTTGCTCAAACCTGAGCTCATTCATCCATCCAACGGCCACCCGAGCAATCGACAGCAACCTTAGCGCCAGCCGGCCGGCCGGCCGACCTCCCCAAGCGCTCTAGCCAATAATCAATACCTAAATTGACATTCAGATCAGGCGCTAGCGCCTGTTGGCTCGTGAAGGCATTGATTAGTGTGCTCATGTTCGTGGTTGGTGCCTCCAGGTCGGAGGGCTAGGGGTAGCGGCAAGGGCAGAGTTGGTGGCTTCATTTGAAGAGTGGCCTGTGTTCTTGATTTTATCGAAAGACGGGAGCCCTGAAGGCCTAGAGGTTAGCAGACCCTCGGCTAATGGTTGCTGCCGTAGTTTAAGTGCGGTCCACCTGCTGGATGCAGGGCGCAACCAGCTCGAGATAAGCATCACTCAAGCGGGCGCTTAATTAGCTAATTATTGATAAGCGTTTATTTATCTTGCCGATACAAAAATAGCGGGTCAACAGGTTTTTAATGTTGCTAGCTAAACTCTCGCTCGACGACCAACCAAGGGCCAATGTCTCGTTTGAGTCTCTGTTGGTTTTGGAACCGAAACCAGAGTTAACGCAAGGATTCAATGTCAACCAGAAAGCACAGGTGAACTGCGGCCAGCAAAAATCGAGCGAACTTTCTAGGCTCGCGTAGCTCCATTATGCTCGCCTCCAACCAGGTGCGAACTTTTCGCATATCATTCTACTCGAAAAGATCCATTTGATTCCGTTTTTTAAAGAAATTTGTTTGAACGGTCACTGCTGTTTGTTTGAATAGTGGGTAGCTCGATCGATTATTCGGATCGACAATTAGCGAGCGCTCGTTCTTTGGCTCGCCACCAACCAATCAGGTTGGCCGAGTGGAGAGTAGTAGCTTGCGTGTCAGCTTAACCAAGAGCTTATAGAGAGAGCGAGAGAGCTGACTCTCCACTCAGGTAGATGATGGCGAGATTAAACCTGCGCGGGCTTTAAAACGGCGCGTTCACACCAGGTATGTCAACCCACGCCGATTGTCTGGCTCTCATGGTTTCGCGTATTGTGCGAGCAGAGTTCGTCATGAAGACGATTATTCAAATTTACTAGCTGACAGCAACTTGTTATTGAAAGTTGCTTCTAGAAATATGGAAAGGCAACAATAAGGTGATTCGCCATATCGGCCGTTTTAAAGCCCCACTGTCTCTCTCGCCGTCTAGCATAGAATTGCAGGCATGGCATCAGTTTGGGATCGATCGTGCTCCTTCCTAGCTTGAGAGCACAAGCGCATCCGAATTAGAGTCTGGAACTTGAATTCAAACAAACTTTTCGAACTACGACGACCTTTATGACTGAGACCAGTATCACCACTATGACAGACACAAGCAGTAGAGACATTTCTTGGTAAAGCTCCCTCGGAGCTCTTATACCTGGTGGGCGAGCAAAGAACTTAAGTCTGGGGGGAACGAGGGGACCTGGGCACTATTGGTGAGAGACTAAACCTACTTAGCTCCGAACAATCAATCTGGGCTCGATACTTTGTGCTGCACACGTGAGCAACAAGATCCTCGAAACACCTTTGTAAACTGGCTACTTGATTTGTGATCGGCGGATTGTCGAGAAAGATTGAAAACTCGCATGCTTGCTCATGAGATACACGCTTGCCAATTGCCAACAGGTTTGCCAATTGACGGCGGATTGAGTGACAAAATAAACTATTCAGAGGTCGAGAGCGGGCGAGCGAACGAGGGAGATAGATAGAGAATGACAAGCTCAAGGTAAGCCCGAGATTGGCCGAGAGTTAGAGAGGCTTATTCTAATGCTCACTTTTGGCGAAGCATGTCAATGTCATGCATCTGAGCGTGCCATTATCACAGCAAGGCTAACAACCAAATAGAGACAGCGAACATTTGATACCTTTTCCGCCGTTGTAAATGACGTCAAGGGCTGAGAAATACGCTGAGCCCTCTAACCTTATACCCGCTGTCTCTCTTTCTGCCCCCAAGATGGCCGGCGTGACAAGCCTCATGTCGATACTTAACCACCTAAAGCTAATGACTTCAAATCTCTGGACACTCACGCCAACACCAAATTAGATAGGCAGATGTGCTTTATTCTCACACACAGTGGCTGTCTTAATTTCTACCGGGGCCTAAATTTCCTCTGAGAACGTCTTCGTGAAGTTTGGACGACTTCAAGCATGGAAGACGGCCGACCTGTTGTACAGCCCGTAGTTCGTTCGCGTATCTCAATGAAGCTCCTAACCCTTGCGCGAATTTCATATGACCCAAAGCTAACTTATCCTCCGAGCTGAAATCATTTCCTTTCTTTCTTAGCGGATCTTGATCGAGAATTATACTGCTTCTGGCCTCCATTTTCTATTGCAGAGATTGTTGCTGATGTCTACCAATTGTTTTTAGAGAAGTGGATTGATGTTGGATCAAATGAACATATGAGATGGCAACTGCAGCGACTGTTTAAATTTCTTCTGTACTCACGACAAAAATAAAGAATTTCAATGATCTCACTGCATTTTTTATTTTATTCCCGCTTGCTCAGAGTACGCCGACTTGAGGACACTATTGGGCTCTCCAGTTATCATCTCCTTTACTTCAGCCTCGTGCTGCACAACAGCCACCCAAACATCATAGATGCAAAATTAAAATGTCATTATTCAAGGAAAAGGATGATTATATAACAGAGGCGTTCAAGTCGATATTTGATCAGGATTCCGAGGAGGAATGTGCTGACCAAACAAGCAAACTAAGTACCCCTGAGGCTGGCGCAGGTTCCTCCAGCGAAGATGTGCCTTCCCCAAAAAAGCTCAAACTTGATACGACTGACCCTGTAACTACATCAATTGAAACAGAGCACACGGTGGTCTCTCTAGGATCTGATTCCAATGTTGTTGAATGCATCAATTTAGACAGCGATGATGATGACCACGAAATCAATCCTCCTTCGAAAGTGAGTCATCAGTGTAAGGATCCGACTCAAGACGACCATATTATCACCATCGAGTCGGATGAGGAGTCTAGTATTCAAGGAAACACAGACACTTTTGAGTCTAGCTTCGACCAGAATTCAGACTTTAAACCTAGCAATATATCTTTTGATCTTGACGATCGAGATTTTAACTTGAAAATCATACTAGCTGGAAATCTAAAACAATATCGCACGACTTATAGGACAAAACTTTGCGACTGTCTTCAGGAACTGCTCATGGAGCTTAAGTCGCATGGAAAGACTCTAGTTGTGACGTTTCACCAGGCTGAAGTCTCGCTGAGCGGGTCACCTTGTTCCCTGAAGATGGGATCAGGCGATATTTTGAACGCTATCGAGGTTCCATGCCAACCAAGCATGGATGTCAATGTTAATGAAATCACAGTCAAGCTTCAAGACGGCAATAAGAAGCACACGAAAGAGTTCAAGATCGACAAACACAAGCCTCTACTAGAATTGAAGAAACTCTATGCCAAACAGTTTAACCTGGAATCGATTGATAATATTAAGCTCCTCTTTGATGGAGACATAGCAGACGATGAATCCACCGCTGATGAGCTCGAAATCGAGGATGGCTGTGTCCTCGACGTCAAGGTCACCGAAGATTGTTTCTCATAGTCAACGCAGATTGCCGAACGTAACTAATGCAAATGATCCCGATCTCAACTAGCAGGTTAGTTGAACCTGGAAACTAGTAATAAACGGCCACCTATACATGGCCATTGATATGTGCTCAAAAGTGCATCTGATACATCCTTATATAATTTATTCGACTTATGATGACAAAGAACCCTATGCTTAGTCCTAGGAACTCTCGGGCACGACGGTCGTTTTCTCGGACACGTATATACCGTCCAAAAACTTTCTGATGTCCTTTCTCTTCACTGTGGTCGATTGTTGTATCAGAGCAGCACATCTTGAGACAGCCTCTACGTCGTTTGACTCTAGTATAAGCTCATCTTTTTGCGCTTTGGAGTTGACGCAGGTTACACCTGGCAGCATTTGAACTCGACGAAGTGCTTTCTCGCCCAAGAAGTTTCTAATTTCAACGGTCTGGTTGTCTGCAGAAATAATCACGTTGATTGGGAAGTGGGCATACACTGATCTCATCTTGTACTGAAAACCTTTGGTGACACCCTTTATCATGTTCTCAATATGACTGCAAACTGTTCGAACGACAGCAAGCTCACGACGATTGCCAAACCACTTTTGCACCTTGATCTTCCTCTTTCCAACCATCTCAATTTGTAGCTTGGCATGTGCAAAGGATCTTGTGAGCGTTCCTCTGGGTCCGGAAACTTTGATTAGTGAATTCTTTACAGAAACCCTGACCCCTGAGGGGATGGTCACCTCCTGATTCGAAACAATCGTCTTCATGGCTAATCCAGTTGATGGAATCCAAATAATGGGGCGCCTATACGACAGGGGTGGCTTTGATAGGCCAGCTGAATGAGATGTGGACGATGGTCTAAATACGACTGGTGATAAATACAAGCGTCCAGTAATCGGCAGGGCCAAGAGGGAGGCTCAAGAAATAAGAATTGGGGTTACATAGAGTGTCCATGTGCAACATGCGGCTCATACTTACAGCGCCACCTAGCTTTTCCGGTGCTTCTAGGATGGCGCGAAAATACAAATTTCGACACGTCCCGTTCGTCTTGAAGCGCTGAGGTTTAGTTGGTTCACAGCTTCCATTCGAATGGATAGTTCATATGGAGAACAGGAACCGCGTGCGCCTTGAACGTCAATAATTGTCCGCACTATATTACACCTCAAACACTTTTTTTACTTCTACGCTTAGCTTAAAGCTTGTCAAGCCAACCTCAGGCCTATTCAGTACTTCCGAGAAAGCATTCAGATATTAGTACACCATGGGTCTCGAGGAGCTAAACAAAATGCTTGCTGATAAGCCATACGTCGGAGGTTATACACCTACCCAGGCTGACGTGCAGGAGATGAACAAAATCTATAGTCAATTTGTCCACATCAATCGTTGGTATATGCACATGAAAAGCTTCAGCGAGGCTGAAAAGAAGGCCTTCCCGGCGCTGGCAAGCAAACCGTCCGCGACCAAGGCACAAGCACCTAAGGCACCTGAAGCCAAGGCGCCGGCAGCCGGCGACGACGATGATCTTGACCTGTTTGGATCAGAGGAGGACGAGGAAGCAGAGAAGGCAAAGGAGGAGCGTGCAAAGCAACTTGCAGCCCAAAAGAAAGGTGGAAAGCCCGGCGTGGTTGCAAAATCGTCGGTTGTCCTGGATGTCAAAGTTTGGGATGATGAAACAGACTTGAAGGAGGTGGAGAAATTGGTGCGCGAGATCAGCATGGACGGTCTCCTTTGGGGAGCCGCCAAGACAGTGCCCCTTGCATATGGAGTGTCCAAGTTGCAAATTGTCTGCGTTGTTGAGGACGAGAAAGTGTCTGTTGACACATTGACAGAACAAATTGAGGCCCTAGAGCTTGTACAGAGCACCGACATAGCGGCCTTCCAGAAGATTTAAGAGGATTCCCTAAGAGAGGCCGTAGGCCTGCAGGATTTGGTCGATTATTTAAGGTCTGTGTTTATTTATATTTATATATTTATATAGATATTTAGTAAACATCTGAATCCTTCAGGTACCGTTCCATCTTCAAACATGTTGTCCTGATGATAATGTTGATAATGAGAGTATTGATGATGATTTTTTTCTAATAGTGATAGCAATTTAGAACCCGTAGTCTGTTGCTAGAGAGTAGGCATTGTATTGGCAATCAACGTACTCGTCTTGAAGGGGAGAGCTTTGTCTGGCCGACTGCCAGTAGTCGCAAACGCAGCGATCTAAGTCGATGCAGCCGGCTAAACCGAATGGCGATTCCTGATAGGCATTGTGGTGGTTATGATGATGGTGATGATGATGCGGTAGTGGAGGAGGGGGAGCGTGCGAATGATGGTGGTGATTTTGATTGAGCTGGTGCTGGTTGAGGTAGCTAGTTTGGTGTTGTTGCGGCTCTTGCTGGTGGCCTTGTTGAGCTTGCAGTTGATGCGGCGTTGATGGCGCCGCGGCCGACAGTTGGCCTTGGAGTTGGACCGGCGCCGGTTGCGCAACTGGTGGCGCCGGCGTGGGAGGCACAGGTGAGGGAAGAGTTGGTTGGTACTGTTGTTGTTGTTGCTGTTGCTGTTGCTGCTGCTGCTGATGGTGGAGGTGGTGATGGTTGAAGCTGCTTGCTGGCGTTGCCAGGGGGCTGAGGTGATTGTGGTGATTCAGTTGCTGCTGCTGCTGCTGGGCCACCGAGAGGTGGGTTTGCAATGGTTGCAGTTGGGCCGCTTGTTGCACCTGTTGCTGCTGGCCAAGCTGATGGTACTGGCTTGCGGCGGCGGCGGCGGCGGCGGCCAGCGTATTTCCGGCGCCATTGAGCTCGATTTTAATGCAGCTACTTAGGCTTAGGTTGCTGCTGCTAGTGCTGCTACTGGTGCTGCTGCTGCTCTTCGTATTGTTGCTCCTGATACTCGATGAGGTGTTGCTGTGGCTTGAATGGTGTTGGTGGCCGCGCACTGCCGAGCAAGACTTCTTAGCGTGGCGCGTCAGGTGATCCTTGCGACCAAACCTTGTATGGCAAGACGGACAAACGTGCTCCCTCAATCCAAGGTGAGTGTTCTCGTGCCTTCTGAGATCTTTGGGTGTAAAAAACTTCTTATCGCACTTTGGGCAGCCGAACTTGCGGTCCTGGGGCGGCCTGGCCGACCTCATGTTGGCCTTGCCGGCTAAGGCCATGCAGCCGCCGCACTGGGCTGGGGCTGTTTGTCTGGCCGATGGAGCCACAGTTGCGGTTGCGGCGGCTGCGGCGGCGCCGGTGGAGCCAGGCGGCGGCCACCCGATTGCCTGGCCGGCCTCACGCTGCTCGCTAACCCGCTCGCTCTGGCCGCCCGCCCGCTCGCTGGCCCACTGCAAACTCGCCCCGCTCGCTTGCCAACTCCCGCAGCCAAGGCCAGACTTCTCGATGAATACCCGTAAGAGAGAAGGTCCAGTCTGGGCGGCAGGTTGGCCGGCCAATGCAGCGCTGCTCGTCTAGTTAGCTTGCTGGTGGCCAGACAAGTAGGGCGCATCCGAGGCTGGGAGGCATGAACGCAGAGGGAGAGCGACAACAATATTTACCCGTATTTGTTTCCACTCTGCACCGTAGGCTCGCTCACAGGCTCACAAGCTCTCTCCTCTCGCTCGCTCGCACTCTCTCTCTCTCTCGCTCTTTTCACTCTTTGAGCTACAAAACTAAACTAAAACAAAAGTTGGCCAAACTGAACCAGCGACAAGCTTGCCTGCACTCGCTAGCTCCTTTGCGCTGCCGCTAGTGATCATTAACTAGGAAGCCAGTAAGTTTCCATCTATGGCCTCGTCGCTCGCTTCCACTCTCGCACTCGCGCGCACTGGCTGTTTAACGCGCTCTGCCTCCTCTTTCCTTGAGAGAGCCGGGCGAGGGCTGCGCCCGTAACACACACACACGGGCGCGTTCGTTCGCCCGCTCGCTCGCTCGCTCGCTCGTTGCGCCGCTTGCGAGCGCGCTTGTTGCTGCGCGTCGTCGCCGTTTACGATTGCGCCAACTCCGTTGCCGATCTTGTGCAAGCTGAAGCCGGCGGCGGCGGCGGCGCACACTCTTGGGCCGGCCGACATTAGCGCGTTTGATTAATCCGAGCCGGCTGTGCGCCCGGCCGGCCCAACGAGCGGGCGAGCCAGCCAGCCGCTAGCTCGGCGCGCCGGCAACAGGCGCAGACTCTCGCGCACAGGCGCCCTACGTCACGTGGTGTCGCGCTTGCCCTCTTTCTGGCGAGCTCGGCGCCGCTCTCCTCTCGCTCGCGGCCGCCCTGTGCTGAGCGCCGCAACAGCAACAGCCGCAGCCGCAGCCACAAGCGCGCAGCCAGCGAGACCGTTAGCTTGGCGAGCAAGTGGCGCCGGCTCCATTGTTCGCTGCTCGCGCGCTGCCGACTCTGTGAGTCACTCGCGGGCCACCTTTGTGGGCGGCGCCCGCCCGCCGCAACTAACGGCAGCCCGCTTATCGCGCCCAGGCCAGCCAGCCAGGCCGAAAACGACACCGCTGACGACGACGCCGACAGCAGCGGCGGCAGCAGCGCCAACCGGCTGCTTCCGCCCTGCCAGCCGCAAGCCGACTGGCTGCCGATCTGGCGGAAGATAAGCGGGCGCAAACAAGCAGGCAGCCGGCGACAGTGGGCCAAGACCGGCGCCTTGCGCGGCCGCTCGCAGGTGCGAGCTCGGTTGCGGTTTGGGTTGCGGCTGGGGCTGCGGCTGCTGCTGCTGCTTCTGCGTAGGGCACGACGGCAGCGGCGGCCAGCGAACCTGGCGCCCGTTAAGCCGAGGGGCGGGCAGGGCTCTGGGCTGAGCGGCGGGCGCCACTTGTTGGCGAGGGCGCTGAGACGTCACAGGCGAGCTGGCGCCAGGTCGACGCTCGAGCGAGGGGCCGGCCGAGAGCAGAGGGTTGCGGCGCGCTGCAACGCTCCCTGCTCGCCCCTCGGCGCGCGCAGGCGACTTGTCGGCGGCCAGAGGCCTGCGCCTCGTGCTCGCGGCCGCCATTTTGCCGCTGAGGAGCGGCCAGCGGGCAGCTCGCTCGCCGGCCGCGCGGGCCAGCAGTTGCGCCGCTTGCGCAACCCGTCGCCCGCTAAATGGACTGGCGCCGCTCGGCTCCCTTTGAGCGGCTGAAGCAAAGGCTGAGGCTGAGGCGGCGGCGGACGAGTTGCGCCTGTGCGCGCGGATTGCAAATTGGCCAAGGTCGGCGCGCTCGGCGGGCGTGTTATTGTGCGCCTGTAGGAAGCCAGCGGGCGCGTTTGCTCGAGCCGACGACATTAGGGCGGGCGGGCCAACAACAACAGGATCCGGCTTGTGCGCTCGAGCCGCGAGCTGCACTGCGAGCCTGCCTTTGGGCTCAAAGTGGAAGTGGAAGTGGAAGTGGATTTGCCTGCCGCGCTGGGCGAGTCTCGGCGGCCGGGTGGTAGGAAATGAAGTGCATCAGCGCGATTGCCTGGCTCGCAGATGCATCGCGGCGGCGGCAGCGGCGGCGGCAACAGCGCGCCCGCTCGCACTAACAAACGGCGCAATCCATTTCGATGCAGCCTGCACATGTAATGCCAGCGAGGGGCCCCCCAAAACAGGGTTGCGCCGCCCGAAACTGAGGTCGCTCGCATATCTCGCCCGTCAATGCGCGCAGAGGCGGCGAGCAAGCGATTTGCTCGGTTTGTTTTGTTTTGTTTTGTTTTGCTGCGCTGTGTTCTGCCTTGCCTTGCTCTGCTCTGCTCCCTGGTCGCCGGTTGCGCAACTGGCCGGCAAGGCTCCTTGGCGCTGCAATCGGCCGCAAGTGGCCGGCGCCGCACGAGGCCAGACTTGGAAGCCAGATTTACGAGCCACTTGGTCGCTCGTTGGCTTGCGGCGGCGGCGGCTGCGGCGGCTGCGGCGGCTCCACTGCGAGCCAGCTGCCGGCCGCTCGGACACTTGTTGCCGGCTCAGCGCGAACACGTGAGGGCCAGCCGGCCGGTTTGGCGGCCGCCAGTGTCGCCGGCCGAGACCACAGGGCTCGTTAGCGCGCCGGCCGCAATGGAGGAAGCGCATGTCAATCAGTGGCCCGCTCAAGGACACCGCCGGCCCAAGAGCGCGCGCGTTAATTATGATTATGGCCCTTTGTCTGGCCACTCGCAACGGCCGCTTCCTCTCTCTCTATCTCCGTTTTTAGCTCCAGCTCGAGCTGGCCCCTCGCTGGCTCTTGCACAACATCCACACGATTGATGGCCGCCGCTGCGCCGGTCTGGCCGGCCGAGTGGCACTTTGCGCGCTGCTGACACATGTTGGCCGAGCCGGACTGCTCCTTGTGAGAGTCAACAAATCAGAGCTGCCATTGAGCGAGCAGCGAGCGCGGCAACAAGTGAGCGCCCGCTCAAAACACAACCAGCACTAACACCAGCAACAACAACAACAACAGCTAAAACCAAAACCAAAACCGAAGCCAAGAGCAAAACCAGAGCCGCAATGGATTCCAGCGCTCAGATGGTCAGAGCGCCATTTGAATAACACATGGCCATGGAACACGATATAGAATCTGGCTCTCTACTTTTAGACGTTTTATTGCTTCTGATTTACAAATCTCATGCAATCCTCTTGTCTCTTGTCTCTTTCTCACTCCACTCGAGCGAGCCTTCTCTACGCCCAATTTGCTCGTAACTCTTGTAAATGTGATCCAAGCCCCATTTCAAACCCAAGCGAAGGCTCCTTCTTTAGGCCCAACAAAGCCTGAAAGGTCTCCGTTTGCACTGCTGGTTGGTCGGTCGGCCGGCTGGCTGGCTCGCTCGCTAGTTGGCCATCTCGGACGATCCCATGCGACGGAGGAAAGAATCCACGCAACATCTCTTCGTAAATCACATAACCAGGCTGCTTCCTCCTCTAATTCTTGTATCAAGCTGCTGCTGCTGCTGTCGCGGCCCAAAAGGCACGTCCAGCTCCTCGGCCGAGGGGCTTAAGTGTTGGCCAAGCCATAGTTTTAAATCACTCGCACTGCTGTTATGATCAAGCTCGCTTAGACTCCAAAACAACAACCAACAAACAGGCTGGCCGGCCAACCAGCAGACCTGGGAGATGATTATAATAAATCACACTTGACGCTCAGCGGCTATTCCAAACCCTCCCCCTATAATAATAATAATAATCATCCTCCTCCTCCTGCTTCTTGCCCAAAGGCAACTCTATCTGGCCCACCAGCCGGTCCCCTAGCGGGCGGCCAGCAAACGCGAGCGCGCCGCCATCCTTGTCGCCAGATTGCAGTCGCCGCCGCCACTGCGCCGCCCCCTTTTAATGGCCCTGCAAGCTGCATTCCGTGCAAGCAAACGGTTAGGCTAAGCGAACCAGGAGGCTCGGCAAGGTGACGAGCGAGTCAGATGGGCCAAGTTGGTGCCTAACCCGCCGGTTCCATGCCGGCCCCCGCTCGCCAGCTCAACCAGCGGCACCAGCTGGCCAAAATATCGGGCCAACAGAAGGAAGAGAACGGCATGGAATATTAAATGGAACAACCATGACAACAACAAAACGGACAAACAATTGCACAAATTAGCAGAGGAGTTGATAGAACTCATCTTGCGCAATCATTTATTCAACAAACCCACACGTAACAATTCCTCCCCTTGGCGTCTCTAAAACTGTCATCTGACTAGACTAACGACCAGTTGCAGCTAGCGTTGAATCTGTCTTAGGATTTGCGGTTATTGATTGGATGTCTGATATTATTTCATTTACTCGTAGCTGCTCTTGCTTTAGGTCATTCAAGTATAGTAATTTGAGCACTTTTGCCGCTTGCTTAAATGTCTCCACAAGCTCATCTTTCTCGCCATCCTTGCTTGTCAACTTGTCTAAATTTGTCTCGATTGGTAACGATATGTCCTCTAGATCAAGTTTTGAGCGCTGGATTCTAGTTTCGCCACTAACATTCCTCTTGGAATTGTTATTTTGGGTTGACAAGTTTTCAACCAACGCTCTTGCCGCGGAGATGACTGTTGATGGGTTTGGGTGGGGAGCTATATTTAGTCGGTCGGCTAGCTGGTAAACAAGACCAACAAACTCCTTGGATTCGTCACCGTCCTCCGGTTGCATCC
>ENA-UOVY01000327-UOVY01000327.1-plant-metagenome-genome-assembly--contig:-NODE-327-length-27387-cov-17.809674_pt1 | contig 27387 bp, 17 predicted proteins | sample MGYA00249840_ERZ761561 | MGnify/ENA primary metagenome ERZ761561 (study PRJEB28882, sample SAMN05720143) | plant metagenome | isolation source: Guanajuato, Mexico | place: Mexico:Guanajuato, Mexico...
TACCGCGTACAAGTACAAAAAGCGTTCGCTTGCGATCGCCTTTTTTACATATATGACGACTCGCACCTCGCTTCGCTCGGTGCTTCGTTCTTCTACTTCCCAGAGCCCCATATTTCTTCATATTTTCCACATATTCCTTCATATTTCCCAATTTCTTCATATTTTTTTCCAATAATGGCCCGGGGGTTGAGAAAAAAAGGAGGGCTCCGTCAAGACATGAAACATGTCAATAAGAACCTAGTTATATGCTATTATAAACACTGCAAGTACGGTTATTGAGTACATGCAAGGAATGTTACAAGATTAAGGAAAAGGAAGCATCTTTCCCAGTTGCAATGGTAATTGAGGTAGATAGGAGCAAGTACTTAATACAAACTCTATTTATTGCCAACGTGGACCGAGAAGCAAGTCAAATGGATATGGCGGAACGTGAAAATAGACGCACCTTGTGACTCATCTTCAGTCTTGCCTGTGCCCCATAGGGAGAATGGTAAAGGGCTGGAAAACCATGCTTGAAGTAGGATCCGAGAAATCTTGAGCTGTTCATAACTCAGACCACTGTGTTGGGGCTGGCTGTGCAATAGGATTGAATTTACACAACTAACTATCTCCTCTTCACGCTATAATAAGTCCATATAAACAAATTAGGAATCAGGGTTAGATTCAATATTATACACCCAATAAAAAGTTACCAATAAGACAACCGCTGTATATGGTCATATAGAGGCCCACTAAAAATCCGGGTATCTGGAGACAGTTAGATAAGATACAATAAGATAGGTAAAAAGATTATGATAAAATATGATAAAGTAATATTAGACAAAATAAGACATCAATCTGACTATTTTGGGTAAAAAGAAGCCAAACAGAAGCCCATCTGTGCCTTAAATTAATAATTATCTCTGTTTCAGCAATTTCTCAACTATGCAAAGGCAAGTATTAACACACTTTCGTTATACTACCTCCTTAAACGTCACTGCAACCCACTACCCAGGGATATTACCTCAAAGTATAGTAAAGAAAGTTACAAGCACGTAAAAAAACGTGCATGTAACTTTCTTTACTATACTTCAATGGCTCGTAGCTTTGAAAGCTCTCTACGACTTATATTACCTCAAAAACAACAGAAAGCCCTCAGTATATTTCTTTATTCCATGGAACACTGGAACCAACAACAATGAAATGGAAGTCTAAAATTATGGAAGCCTGACCTACTATAACACTATCCTACATCCTCCTTCTCAAATAAAAGCCTAAAATATCTCAGTGAATTCCCCTGTACACTTGGGTGGTACCCGGCATGTGGGACTCAACCTATAATGCGGTAAAAATTTAGAAATAAAAACCTAGCACTGGACCCAGATAAGAGCCGTGGTACTCAACCCCGGGCGTTTATCCCAAGTTATTTCCATGTCAGAATGCTACATACTGTGCGTACAATGCTACTCTTTCTATCCTAATTTTCCACACCAAGTGATCTGCGATGAAGTCATGACTCCAAGAATAAGGAGTCCGAGGACCAGCCAGACTCCCTCCCCAGGATGCCTGATCCTCCTCACCCTTCTGGTGACTCGAGAAAGGCAGGTCAGGATCCCTTCAGGAGACCTTGACCTTGAAACCGGGGCTTGGCTTAGGACCAGTGGCCTCCTCTCCACCTTCCTGAGAAAATGAACCACCCTTCAAGTCCTCCTCGTGTTGCGACTCGCTCAGTGCATGTGAAATCCATTCATTTTCTTCATTCATAGGAAATCGTGTAGTTCTCAGGTAGGAGAAGAGAGCGTCCCCACCCACTTACCCACTGGTTTCCTCCCTATCGCTGATTACAGAAGGGAGTCCTTTGTCAAAAAAAAAAAAAAAAAAAAAAAAAGACAGGGGACACCAATAATTGTAATGAGCGTCCTTATGAAGATTGTGTCAACTCAACACCAAGTATCTATTCACTCACCTCATATGAGACGCTCACAGAGGAATGCCGAATCATTTTCTCCTTGGAGGCTCTACTACCTGGACTGGATATGAATTCATGCAGAAAGCTATGACGAGTCCATGCGAATCTCTCATCTCATTGCTTACAGGTTACGACCACACAGAGCCTAGAAGGGGACTGGGAAAAACGCAGTGTCAATTCCCCGGAGTTGCTGCCCGGAGTGGAGGCTCGCTTGGGACTAGGAAAACCCACTATCCCAAGCACCAATCCCCGCGTAGTTGTCTCTATGCGTCTTTCAGGGGGCCGGGGAATAAAATAGTCTGAGCAACTTTCCTAACCCGAAGTCCTCGCGGCATCAAGAGGGAGCAACACAGTCTTAAAGACGACAGGGATGTGCGGGCTTCTTTTATTCGGGGCTTGACTCGCCATCTATCTGTTCCTAGTACGAGGGAACACCTTGCATTTCAACTCACCCGATCCTCGGTGAGGATTATCTTGTGGCTTTTTGTGGTTTGGTTCGATGAATCCCATGGAATGAGTGTGTTTTTTAAGTTGGGCGAGTTGATTTCCGAATGATGATTGGTCTTTTCAATGTAAGAATCAGCGCTGTCGAATAAATCTGTTAATGTGAGGGGATAGATCGAGATTTGATAAGAGTAGCGATTTTAGCCGAGATTATAGTGATGGACACTGTTAAACATGTATGAAGGAGAAATTGTATGCACGAGCCATGGAAGAGGAGAATCCGCGAGTAGACCCAAGACTTTTTCCCGCTTTTGGTACGATAATGAGATCAGGTTCCTTGCGTATGTTGGGACAGATACCAAAACGTAGACAATCTACCATCAGATTATTGTAGCAGGAACCCATGTAATTTAAAAATTTTTTCTGGGGGACTGAAAGACATTATAATCAGGACAGTGAATACTCGTAGTACTCGCTACATAAAGCTGCCGAAAATTGAGATACCAAAGTTTGTGGGTGTCTTTTACCGGATATAACTATGAATATTTGGCAGCTCATGAAATGTCAGCTTCTCTAGGTAAGTATGAGATCACTTTGCAAGTTTACTTTCTTTCTGCCTCCGATAGAACAAATAATTTCAAACAGGTCCCCGCAAAGCGCTCGCATGTACAATTGTGAACAGATATCATGTGAAGTTGTACATGAAATTGGGAAACAAATTACCAGAAAACATCTCTCCAACGTTTGATGCATTCTAGATCAGCACATGTCGGTAGGGTGCCAATTTTAAATTGGCATTTTATGAGATTGTAAAATCGTTCTACTATTTTAGCCTAAAATTCTATAAATATTTCTATAGCCCTCGTATGGAAGGAAGCAACAAATCCGCGACCACCTACCTCGATCCAACCAACGAGGATTAGGAAAAAGAAACATGCGGCGTTTGGGTTCCTATTTGGACAACCGTCCCACGTGCATCAGAAAGTATTGAACTTCTTAAATACGGATGTCAGATCTTTTAGTACAAGGAAAACGTGCCAATGTGCGAAAAGAGGGTTGCCTTGCATTAAGCTTTATGGATACGATGCTTTGTGAAGTAGATGAAAATAATGTTAGATCCACAATTTTTTACAGACTTTCATCACGAATAATTCTCACATGAAACAATTTTGTCTTTTCATCCCTGTGCGAGAATAGCAAAATGAAGAATTGAAGAAATTTTCTACAATTTCATAAATTTTGCTGTCTGAAATAGAATAATATTTTTTATTCATCTATCCTTCGGATTTCCTCAAAATAACTACTTTCTACGATTTCAGGTAGAGACTGATTGGGGATATTAAAACTATGAACGTTCTAATGAGTGATACCAACCTGAAATGCAGTTGAATGGAATATTTTTACATTCCCTTCAGAGAGAATTACCAGAATTTTTCACACTGACCTTCATTTTGTAACGCTCTACATTTTTTGTCTGAAGCATTTTTTCCGAAATCCCATGTCTGTTGAGAATTTTCTTAAAAACCGAAAAATGGGAAATTGACAAAATTACAAACTTGTAGTCCTCAATTTTAACCTCTAGCATATTTATAGATAATTTTAAATAAAACTTGGTGCTCTACAATTTTTGTCTGAAGCATTATATCTAAAATCTTATATTTGACGAAATTTTTGCCAAAAATGGATTTGGGGATCTATTTTATTCCGCAGGCATTTAGGAAGGGATGCCATCGCGGCACCCGGTCCAATATGATATTTTATGGTCTCTTTAATGAGTATGGAAAATTTTGATGCTTTCAGTGCAAAATACAGGTTCGAATTGTTTATCGCTTCTACTGTTACATCTACTATATGTGTGTCTTGAAAATTTTTGTTGGACGAATTTATTTCTTTTCTCAGAAGAGAGTAACGTTCTGCTCCAGAAATTTATTATATGCATTTAATTGCTTCTAAAAATCTTCCTTTCTCGAGTAAAAAATTATTCAGTTGAGTGAAAGTCACTCTAAAGCCGTTCCTACGAATAGTATCATAGAGTTTTCAAAATCAATCCCTTTTCTTCCAACGGTTATTAATTCACTGTTTTTATATATAGAAAAAGAAAATGATAATGAAGTGTGACGCATCTAGAGCACGAATTCGTACCTTTTTTTTCCTTTCAAGTACTTCAGAACTGATTGATACTTATTCTTACAAAAGGAATAACAACGAAACCACTTTTATCTTTGTTTTTTGCTCTATCGCCTCGGTTTCGTCACGTTTTCTTTTCCTTTTTTTCTTTTCTGCTTACCGCTTGACATCTGGCTTCTATATTCGCTAACGTCCCAATCCTGCTTGGGCCACACAGAGTATACGAATTGAGAATTTTTTCCCGTTTTTGGTTTGAGTATATTCTCTTTCCAGCATCATTGTTTCATTCATTATTCTTTATATTGCATAGTGTGAGCCTACAAAGAAGTATTGTACAGTAAGGCCCCTAACTCCCTATGGAGACATTTCATTCGTAACAGGCAATTAGGATTTCGATAAATGACCATTTTACAAAAAAAATATTCAACAGATTGATGTTTTCGTAGGTATTAGAATCTTTTTTTTTTCCCCATTTCTCGAAATTCAACGCAATATGCCACACTTATACTTACAGAATCTTATTCCTCTAACAATGGTACCGCAAGAATTCGAATTGGAAAATTCTTAGCTTTTTCGTTTTGTATATGCGTGTGCATAAGGGTAGGCTTACGACAGATTCTCACATACCAAACCATTACCAGCCATCAAAGAGGAGATTAACGTTACGAGTATTGTGTTCGCGTTTTTTCCAAGAAAATAATGAGAGATAGCGTGCTTAACAAAAGTCTTGATAAAAGAGACAACTTCCAATGTATACACGTGAATCAGATTCTTTCATGGTGCCTATCTTTTTGTCAAGAACGAATGAATGAAATATTTAGATACATAATGAAAAGAATGCGCGTCAGAGAGAAGAATGAGTGGTTGGAGAAGGGAAAAAAGTAAAATCGAAAAATCGTGAACTCCGTTACTTACCTCGCGCAGAATTCAATACGGACGTAAAGTAAAAACGTTTAACGTTTTTATAATTCTCATTCGTAGTGACAAATACTTTTTGAAAATTTTGAAAAGAAAACATTTCTTCCATTCAAGAAATTGAAATGCCCCACACACGTTGAAAAAGAAGTTACTAGTGGTTAGTAATAAAAATAAAGAAAAGAATAATACTAAACTTAATTTTTGTCAACAAATTAGAATTAGGTAGCGAAACAAGAATAGTCTAGGCGTTAAAGACATTTCAAAGAACATGTTGAGGTAACAAGCTGGACTTTGTTGAAAAATGTAGTACTAGGTGCCAAAAACGACCTCTTAAAAATCCCACCTCTCAAATATGCGGGGAAATATTCTGCGGCACGTTGAAACTCCCAATTTTAGTAACATCGGTTTTTTGTTTGTATATTGGAAAATTGGACTTTTAGAGAAAAAATCTTCAGTCAAAAAAGATTTCTCGTGAAATTATAGAGATCATGTTTTACTTCTCTCTTTCCATTTATTTTCTGTACTTGAACAAGTGCAAAGGTCCAGTTGGGAATTTCGAGGATTATTCGAGGATAAGACCTTATGAAGGAATATGAAAAAAATAAGAAGAAATATGAAGGCTCTCTTATCAGCGGGTCAAGTTTTGATTGAAGATCGGATGTACCCTGGAACTGGTGCGACCAATCTACACTACATCCTCTGACACTACCCGACCCGGAAAGTCACAGTACCGAAAAGGCGGTAAAAGCCCAGAGTGTGCAGAATAATTTAACGATGATTTAGTCAATCGGATCACTTCACTATATCAATGATGTCATGAGTATAACCAAGAAATAATAGCCGTCTTCTTTTGGCTTTCTAAATTCCAGAGTCCAATGGACAGAGCTCGGAATATAGGGGTGGAGGAAATATCGTAAGTCCCAGCAGAGTCTGTATGGAAGGGGATATTTCTTCATATTTTCCACATATTCCTTCATATTTCCTCATATTGAAGCTATTTTCCAAGTCTCAGAGCTCATACAGTGGGTAAGACCTACATAGGGGGGGGGGATCAGATTTTTTCCAAGTCAGTTTTCTCTTTTTTATAAGTTATTTATATACAGGGTGGCGCATAAGTCAGGTTCCACTATTTTTTCGCTTGTGCAAATCCGGAACCTGACTTTTGCGCCACCCGGTATATTCGTCAAACATGGACAGAGTTTTGTTTCAGCTTCTCCTCTAAAACTACTGATGTGGATGGATTTTTATTGATTTGGAACATGTTATTGTAGAGGTATATCTGAAATTGTGCAGGTGCATTTTTGTTTCTGAGTAATCCGAGTATCAAGAAAATATCCTGTTCACGCTTTTTCTCTGAAACTAACAGTTGGATTTCCTCAATGGCTATATATCTAAATTGTTAAAAATTTTTAAAAGGAAAAAAAAATTGCAAAGCCTGTATAAAGATAGTCACAATTAATAAAAACGAAAAGATATCGAGCTTTATTACTCAAGACTAAAACAGTAAAACGTTTTTCGACCGTTTCACAATACGATCATCATCAGAGTGATGAAAAGAACAGTTATTCATGCGCATTTTTCTCGAGGACTAGTTAAGTAGTTTCCAAAGAATCTTCAATTTTAGAAAATTAGTGAATCGTTTTTATTATCATGAGCAATTCTCACCAACTTTTCAAAGAGAAGGGAGATATTCAATTCGTTTGAATTTTCAAAGTGGGGGTTGGTGGGAGTTTCATACTGTTCAAATTATATGTTTCCAATAGTAATTCAAGTTATCAAATATATATATTTACATTCCCAGACAAAAATTGTTCCTTGCCAATCTCACAAACTATAGAATTGACTGTATTGAAATATAGATCATAATGTAGCCTTAGTTTTCAACATTTGCGTTTTCCAAATTTTGTAGAGATTGGACTATGTTAATAGGGACTTAAGGAAAGGAGTGGAAATTCTAATTCCTGTGGGCACATTCAGCACAAATTAAGCAGAATTATTTGCGCCCATTCCCAACTCTCCACTCAATTTGAGACCATTATTTTCCAGACCTACAAAATTATTTTTGAAGTGGTGGGACAGGGGAGGCGCCACATATTCCGAAACCTGTGTGCACAATTAACACAAATTGAGCGAACTTTCTCTGCTGCTCCCGGTATTCCACTTCAGAGGCCAAGAGCATTCGAAGATACGGATGCAAAACTATGGTGTAAATAGAATGAGTAGTTCGTAAGCAATTTTCAATGTGAGTGTGAACTGACCAGAGTAGGCTATTGATCTTGCTAAAGAGCGTCAATACTTTTCGTCATATGATTTTTAGTGTTGGCCTGAACTGTGCACGGCAAGTTAGTATTCAGTAGAAAAATGCAATGTCTGTGGATGCGCTACCGTTGGTTGCAAACGTCAGAAAAGTATCTGTGATAAGAAAGAAACAAACCTTGGAAGCATCAATGTACTCGTAGCACACACCCATCCGCATTTCCTCCGTCTGACGTAGGCATAACTTATTTCTCAAATAACATGTGAAACACTGCTGTACACGACTACCGAATTTTCTCCTTTTTGATCAGATGTATGCAGTTGCGGCGGAGTCGCCTAATAATCTGTGAGATTTATCCTTATCCGTGCCCTCAAATGTATGATCCAAGATATTTCCGATCTGAGATGTAAAGTAACGCTATCATTCGTTTTCGTGGACCGCAATCTTTCCGAACTAAATTTTTCCCTCTTTTCTCGCTATGTCTTTCCCACTTCTTCTTTTATCTCTATGTCATATACAGCAGAACCTCCATTATCGGGATCAATTGGGGATTGGGAGATCCGGATAAGAGAAAATCCGGATGACAAGAGATTTCAAAATATTTCAATTTCTATCAATTTATTGTGTTACAAAAGACAAATTTTCATCATCAGTACATATGAATTGTGCTAGGTGCATCGAAGAATGAAAAAAAAATGTCTATTCAGTAAAATATAGTAGCTAAACAAATGCAAAGTGGTCCATGTGCACAAGTCCGGTCAATGGAGAGTAGATTTTTAGGTCCGGATAATAGAGAGATCCGGATAAGGGAGGTCCGGATAGTGGAGGTTCTACTGTACCTCGAATTACTTTTTTCTGAATAACTGAAAATTATCTTCATTTTCTCCTATATAATGACGTCATGCATTATGAGACTGAACCTGTATTTGAGTCAAATAGGCCCCAACTCCAACGACATTATTACAAGCTGAAGAGAAATGTTGCTTCTCCAAATCCGGAAGATTCTGTTCTTCGGATTATTACCATGTTGTTTGAAGCTCTTTGAATTGAATACGTTCAACTGTAAATTGGAAGAAGAAAATCGTTGAACAGAATTTATAATAATGCTGCAAACTCGCTCGTTATTTGCTCAGTACGGTGAATTCTGGCAGACGAGGAAGCGTTCTGTTATCGCTCGTTGCGATCTCCTTGTCACATTTGAAATCAAGTTCGTTTAGAAAGCCACTATTGCAAATACATTTGTGGGTGCTTTTATGACGAGCTAAAATGTCAGCTAGAAAGTAAAACTACGAATGAGTGGGCCAAAGATGAGAACTTATTTTATATTCTTTAAAATGTATGTATATATGGCATACGTACATAAGTTGCTTAATTATTTTCACGTACCTATACAATATCATGCACGTCACCTCATTGTGAGCGATGATTCATTCAAGGATTCTCTGAATATAAAAAGTACGCAGAAGAAACCTATTTTTTCGATCAAAATTGCTGATTAAATTATTTCTGTCGATTGGTCTATTCTGCAAAAACAACAGTGACGCGCGATTGTGAAGGTGAAAATCAAAACGAATGATTTTTGCTAAGATCGAAAAAATGGGAACGCACGATTCAAGAAGCATAGGCCTAGATATTAGAGTATAGAAGGCGATGAATAAAAATCGTAGGCCTACGTTTGCCCTCCCTACAATTTTAATTACAAGGTCTATTGTCCGCAACCACCTTTCTGTTGGAGGTAAGTTGAACTCGGTATGGCAATGTGGGTAATTTTGAATTTTATGCAGTTAGGTAATATCTAGAAATGAAAACTGAATTTTTTGTTAACAAAGATGATTTCTGAGTCGTTTGCTTTTGATGAAATCTTTAAGGCGACGTCTTTATATGTTCATCAGATGTTAGTATTTTAACTAGAATTACTTATTTGAATAGGTTTTCAAAGTACGGTTGGTTGTCATGCCGCAAAATTTGAGAAACTTTCTGTCTCTATGTTTCAAATTTTTTCTCAACTGTTATAATCAAACTTCACGTACTTAATTCACTTCAGCAATTTGTATTCGGAAACATTTTTTCTTGATATTCGAATGTCTATTATAGTCATGTAAGCCCGCTGTAAATACGGAGTACATATTATTTTGGATGTGTCTTTCATGCATAGATATATGAAGTTACCCAACAGGGAACAAAAAATCACAGCAGATGCGTTGACGTCGTGTGGTGCCTCAAATAACTTGTCAAGAAAATATTTGTAGATTTCGTTTCACGTAAACAGATTAGAAATATCCTACGGATGAAAGTTAAATTCAGTTGATAATTATAGCTTTACAGGCGGTAATTTAGGTACCAATGGTCCAGTCAAACGCTCGCTGCAATTATGATTTTCCATTATGATGCAAGAACAAGTATTTCTTCGAAGAATTGTCTTCATTCTGCTTTATATTTATTGAATTATAGTTAGATTTCCATGTTGTAAATCAACTACAGCAAGAACTATCACGACTGTGATTACAATTATGAGCCACGATTCGCACAATGATTCGCACGATCATACCCCGATCTGCACAGTTTGACGAGTCAAAGTCAAAAAATCGTCGCTGCTCATTTTGACTGAGCTTAGTCAAGATTGACGAAAGCTCCAACCAATCAGATTGCTCAAAATCCTGAAAAAACATTTCGAGTCGTTTGACTTTTTTCCGTGAATTTGACTATTTTTTGACGGTTTCATTTTATCTTTTTGACTAGTTTTTGACGTTTGTTTGACTACATTTTGACGCTGTTTGACTTCAATTTGACTATTTCTTGACGCTTGTTTGATGCTCTTTGACTCTTTTTTGATTCTTTTTTATCGGTTTTTTGACTAAATTTTGACCACTCATTGACCAGTTTTTGACGCAATTAAATGTACATAATAATTATTAATTTATTTACGTAAACACATTCAACAGTGGCACTGTACCTATGCGTATAAATCCTGTAGCGTACAATAACATTCTTCTTATGAATAAAGTGCAAGCAAATGGAATAAAGTTTGAAAATTAGAAATTTTTCAAGTACTGAAAATTAGGCCTGTTTGCCAAAAATGTATAGAAACTTATACACTCATCTACAAGTAACAGTATGATTCAAATTTTGTATAAATATTTTGATTACTAAATTATTACTAAGAATTTCATCTCTTGGCTGAAAATGTATAGAGATTTATAAGTTACACTCATCTATGATCAATGACAGCATGAATTGAATTTTACAAAATATAAATTCTCATTGTAAATAAAGAAAAAATTATAAAATGAAACAATTGAATTTCACCTACAGGGAATACTTCAAAATCATAGCAAATTGTTAATATGAAAATTGACTGATAATCTGACAAATATAAATTTCACCAAAAATGGATTTAGTTGTGAATGACAACTACTACCGTATTTTGGATCGTAATACGGATTTACAGCTGTCGAGATACAACACAATTCGTGCGATAATTGAAGACAATGTTCTTATTTTAACTGACATTAGAGGCTTCACGGGAGTTTTTCCTGTATTCGAAAATCCAATCGACTACTTATAGCCCAGCCATAACGCCAGATTCCGATCATGGTGATGACGAGCCGAACCTTGGTATGTAAAGTTTTACAGTAATTACAGTAGCCTTGAATTCCATTCGAATACTGATATGAGAATTCAACTCTGCAGGAAGAATGCCGGCTGCAGATCGTCGTTGCTTAGCAAACTACTTCGATCGTATGCTCACATTTGTGTTTCTCGCTCAAGGCGAGGTGGACTTTTGAGCCCACGCACCATGCTCAGAACTATTGCATTTTTACTAGGCGTCCCAGGAAACCTGGTGGACCTTTGGATTCCACAATAATGAAATCTTCCAAGAAGAATTTATTCGTGATCTCACAAACTGAACTATGTGTTAGTCGAATATGCTTAAAATTTATTACTTATATTAAAACGTTTATTGTAAAACAGAGCGTTGATATTTAATTTTGGAATTGCATGATTTTGGGTGTAATCGAATATATATTCTGATCATGTTTCCCTTCATTCGAAGTCGATAGTTAATTACAACGCGACGTGCCCTGGAAAGACTGCCGTGTTCTGTTAAAGCGAATTGTCATCTCAACTATTCTGTCGTATCACTGACCCGACGATAAAATTTTTTATGAATGGCCATTTGTCCAAATCACTCGGTCGGTTATTTTAAATAAGTGATGTAAGATATTGGGAGGAGGGGGAAAAATTTTGAATGAGAGTGAATGCAAAATGAAAAAAATATTAATAATTTGATAACTTCGATAACTTTTCCAGGAAACTATTGCTTATTCGTAATTAGAAACATTGTTTTCTGTTCGCTGATACGAAACTATAAATACCTACTTTTTTGATAAAACTATTATTTTTCACAAATAATGTTGGTAAAATGATGTCCTTGGCACTGGATCAAATATCTAAAAAATCAATTGTCAAAAAAAAGGATGAAATTTTATTTCTTATATGCATAATCATCCTGGTATTGCGTCAGCGTGGCAAGATATATCAATGATGATTTCGATCTAGATGATATTAACTTGAACGATTGAATTTCAGTTTTTCTAAATAATATTATAGTCGCGCCAGCCCACGCAAGCTTATAAGTAAAGCGGGCAGAATGAAGCGCATGTTATGATCTCACAAGGTTTGTCCGTGGCTTTTGCATGAGTAAGAAATGAAATGCATTTTGAAAATTTTTATGTCCTGCACACAGTACGAATTTCGTACTTTTCAAAAAATTTGATAATAAAATAATTATAAAGTGTTCTATTGTCAAATTGAGCTAATTAACATAAAACTGAAATGAATTCAGTCTCATGTGTTCGTTTTTAGTCACCCTGGTACTCTTCTTTGATATTTTGAGAATGATTGATAACGACTGAACATTGTGGTACTGATAACAAGCAAAAATGAAGACCGTATTTATTTGAATAGCCGATTGGTATTCAGAGCTGTTGCATTTTTGATAACACATCACGATTTATTATTCACCAACGTCTACTTCCTGAGATGATTTTTTCTCCCAATATTTTTGCTTTCCAGCGAATTGCTATCGCAAAAGAAATTTCTAATTTTCAATTTGAACTTCTTATTGCGAAAGTTCTGTGAGTTCGGCAGATTGATGACATCCTAAAACGCTGTCACTGCACGCACCGTTCTGTTCAATCAACAAACGGCGATGGCGATGCGAGTGATCCCCAAGGAACGCATGAAACTGTTTTTGAGCGTAGATGGTCAATCAATTAATCAGCCAGCGAGCCTATCAGTCAGTCAGTCAGTCTTGTTAATCAATCAATCAATCATTCATTCCGTCAGTTAGTTATTGGTCTCATCATAATTATCCATCGTTAAAATCCATAATATGCCGAGTGACTGCTGATGAGTGACCATGATGGGGGTCGACCATAATGGGCAGTCATGTGGAGCCGATAAACCAACCGACCGGCCGTTACAATTAACAGATTGACTGATGTATAAATATGGGAGTGTAATGGTGAGACCGATCGACCAGCCATCTGAACAAATAACTGGCTGATTAACTAACTAATATGAATTACTGACTTCATAGTCTGACAAAGCTGATTGAATGATTGACTGATGAGTGACCGTGGTACGACTATCCGACCGATTGACTGACTGATTGATAAGACTGATTCACTGAATTAAGTGATTGACTGACTAATTAGTGACTATGATAAGTGTCAATAGTGCCGATCGATCGACATCTGATTTCCAATTCTGATACAGGTGGGGCCTGCATAAGTTATCAAATTTCTAAAAATAACACCTACCTACACTATGTCGCGTATCCATGAAGAAGAATATACCTATATAAGAATGATTCCACAAAAATTTAAAAAACTGATCAAGATTTCCTGCATACGTTAGTTTTAACATATGAATCAGGAAGACCAATAGATTTGCCACGCATTTCGACTTACGAACCACGCAAGTATCCAATCTCATTAGCTGTTAGAAAATATGAACTGAAATTACCCCCCCCCCCTATTTTGGAGTCTTTCTTGGGATCCGATCAAAAGATAAGATATTTTTGTTTTCAGGGGGTCCGATTGTTATCAAATTGTTCCCTGAAATTCCGCTTACATATTACGTTATTCTCAAATAGCGACCAGTCTACAGGGTGCAGCAAAAATTCAGTACCGCATTTGCACAATTGGGGAAAAAAGAACAAAAAAATAGTAGGGAAAAAAATCGACTTTATTTCATTTTTTTTATTCATTTATTTTTACTTATCATTTTTTTCTTCAATTTTGCAAATCAGGGATCCACCTTATGCCGCACCTGGTATTTGACAAAATTGGCAAAAGTTCTGCTCATTTCATAAATTAGGCATAATATGTATTTACCATGATCGATCGAGATACAACAATAAATTTTTACCCAACTGCGTTTTATAGAAGAAAGGTATCGTATTTGGATTGGATGGTTGTTCGTTTGTCACCGTCCCTCTACAGCTCGGATAGTGAAACATACTATATTTGCTATACACTTCTCTTCTTCATCATAGATAATACATAAAATTGGAATACTTCTGAGTCCCACTTTCTCTTATGTAGAGTCGGTCAAGATAAGGCCGGGGGTCGACATTTTTCTAAGTCCATTTAATGAGGGAGAGGGAGAGGAATTCCTGAAATTTTTCAAAGTCTCAATATGGTTCTTAATAAGGGTACATATAGAAGGTAATTCCTAATTCGGGTGAGACTGTCTTAGAGAAGGATTTCGTGAATTTTGGAATTAAAGGAGACTGTCTCCAGCTGGAAGGCGCTGTCACGCAGAGGGCCAATCGAATTTTGGAATTATGGGGGAATTTTGGAATTCGAGGATTGTTTTGAGCTAAAGGGGGCTGTTTCCCGAGGGACTTTGCGTGAAGGAGACCGTCTTGAAAGGTTCCCACGAATTTCCGAATAGGGGGGGGGGAGAAATCAAAGAAGACATGAAATATGCCAACAACTTAGAATACTTAACTTCACAGCCGATCTTCTACTCGTAGCATTCGAACATTCACTTCAAAGACCGGAAAATGTTCGTCTCTTACTCGAGAACTTTAGAAAAAATGTATCGCATTGTAAGCTGTGAATATTATAAAACCCTTATAAGGACTTTCACCCAAGGTGAACGCACGGAGTGAACGAGATTATCCCTACTTCCGATCTCGCTGATGCTGTGGATGAGTCAGGCTTTCGCCTTATACCTCAGTAATTTACAATTCATGTATTCGTATTTTACTCATACTCGCTTGCCAATGATTCTCTAACCGGAAGCGCACTCTCGTTGCTTTACATTTTAGAAAAAAATATATGTGGTCTAGTGACATTTCCTTATTTATGAGATAGGTAGGTAATTAATAAATAGCGCAACATGGCGCGAAGCATATTCAATCAATACTATCTGCAATGATGTAACACCCTCCGTATTCAATTTCTCAAGAAGAAATTGATATTTTTGTCATCCTCACGTTTTGAAAGTCAAGACACATAATGACCTTCACCCTCTTCCCTAACCCTTATTGACTCACTCGAAGCAATATTCTTTTTCCTTCGAGGAGTCTATTGAAACGAAGAAAAAGTTGATGACGACTAGAGAACGCATTTAGTGGACGCCAACTCAAGCGTTCAAAGAGCGTGTTCCATATTTTTGACTATAAGATGAGAGAATTGGAGTGACGATGGGATGCGCGTTGACGACCGGTAATTTATATCTTACTAAATGTCGTACATCACCCGTCAACCACGACTTGGCTTTGTTAAATAGGCTATACATTAAATATTCGTTTCCTACTTCTCCTTCATTCTCGCAATTTTGTTTAAGTGACCCGACGCTCCTCAATGAGTGGAACTAGAACTGGCTCAACACTTACCCAATTCAACGTCTTGATCATCGGTGAGTATCAAAATGATGTTGGGTCTCCGATCAATCGGATCTATATCAATATTCGGGAACTGCTCAGAGTGCACCGGTTCCTCTAATGACGAAGGAGTTGGCGACCAATATTTAGATTGCGTACGACGATAATTGCCTGATTTCCATAACCCACGACGAGACGACGATGGCTCTCGATCTTTCGAAGAATCTTCGCTAATGGCAACGATGTCGCTAATTACGAGCACCGGCATCAGGTACAGAAAGGAGCTGTTCACTTTCATGTTACGGATTGAATGTTTAGGGGGACCACGAGAAACGCTAGCCACCATTCAAAATTAGTAAACGTGTTTTTTCTTCTTCTTGCTTTTCCAAAGAAAGAATTCTTCTCCGTTTGTCAGCTTCGTTTTCGGCGAATAAATATCACCAATGCATTCTAGTATTAGCCGTTTCGTGTCTGAAAAAAAAAAAAAAGATACAAGATAACATTACGTGTTTATATCGCACTGAAAATGAGGTCTTGGAGGAATCAAATGAGAGCGCATGTATAAATTAATAAGATGTATATACTAATCTAATGACGATGATACCGTTGGCACTGTATCTTTCACCACGAACCACTCATGCGAATATGCCATCAAAAGAATTTGAGAGCCCTTCCCTTTTCCTCACGACTGAAAAGATCATTCATACTTTCCATAAATTGGTAATCGTAATTATTCAAATATATGGCATGCAATCGACGCGCGGCATAATATGGAAACACCGATACAATAAATTAATATTCCGCGTCTATACAATACCGCAGGTGTTAAGATTAACCGCAACAGACGGCGCGCATCGGATGCTGGTGAGCTTACGACGACTCGACATTTGGGTTTTATAGATTTAGAATACGGAATGAACGAGGCATCTTGGCCTCGAATACGCGTCATACAATGACGAGCGGGAATTGTCTATTAGGTACTGACTGAACATTAAACTTTTTTTTTTCTCTCATTCTGATCCAACTCCTACGTTTTCCGCTTCAGAACCGATTCGAATAATTTTGTATGTTTTTACACGTTTCGTCGGCATTGACTTCAGTGGGATCGAATATTCTTTGTTCTCGCCATCACCGATGATTACACGCCGAAGGGAGCGGAAAATAAGGTTTTCCAGAAGCTTACTTGCATACGAAATTATTGACCTCGGACGTTCACAGCTGATGCTCTGCACATAAGAGGTTGAGGGTTCAAGTTCCAGTGGAAAGAGGTTGAAATTTGAGGGTTTTTCGTTGTGTCGAAAATTTTCTCTCTCCCATATAACACATACGTACATAAATTCCAATCAAGGTCAAACCAAGACGACCATCATCGTCAGAATCAATATTGTCAAAATTCATAATAAACCAATTCCTCAATCAAATCTCGATACTCCTCCAAGCATCTAAAATTCCTGAACGTTATTGTGCAATTGCCATCTTTAATTTCAGTGATAAAGGCACTAACCAACACAAACTTTACCCATTAATAAAGAAGACGAGCCGTCTTCGAACCGTCTTCTTTTGGGGCTCTTCTCATCAGAATTTTTCCAAGTCCCAAAACCTACAGAGGGACAGATCTCAGAATTTTTCCAAGTCCCAAAGCCTACAGAGGGACAGATCTCGGAATTTTTCCAAGTCCCAGAGTCTGTATAGTAGGAGGTATTTCTTTATATTCCACCATATTTTCCTCATAATTATTTCTTCAGATTTTTTTCATATTTCCCACACATTTCTTCCTATTCCTTCATATTTTCCTTCCTCATATTTTCCTTAGTCCCATCGACGAGGAAGGGGGAAGGGGTGGGGTGGTGACACGCAGATCTCGGAATACACAGGTCAGTTGTCTCACTACACAATTGTCATTAATGAACTGACTAAGGCCCTATTTTTGACATGTTTCAAGTCTTGTGAACCCTGGACCCCACCCCCTTATTTTAAAATATGCGAGGCGAGTCCCCCCCCCCGATGACATCAGGGTACCTATATGCAGAAAAATTTCATCTATTTCCTCTATAGAGGACTCGGGACTTGGAAAAATTCTGAGTTCTTCTCTCTCTATATAGACCTTGGGACTTGGAAAAATGTCACCCCCTTCCCCCTCCTCCCTGACCCTCTTTAGAGAATGAGACATCAAATTTCAGAATTCCTTTCCTTATATAGGTTCTGGGACTTGAGAGGAAAATTCCAAAGTTTCCCCTTTACATATCCAAGATATGTAGTAATGTATCTTCGAATATTAAAAGCACCTTAGATTTGCGTCGGTCTGTAAAATTATATTCTTAGTGTTTGTTCAATTTAGCAATTCTTAGTATATTAAAAGGACGATTGAAAAAGAGGCACTGTAGTATTCTTGTCAACGGGCATCGATTCTGAAAATTATGATGGATTTTTAAAGGTTTAGATGTCAATTACAAGAACGTTATCAGTTTTGAAGTTGAGTAAAAATTAGTAAGGACTAATTTTGAGGAATTTTCGGTTGACAACTCTGTAATAACCTTGAAAAAGTTTTAGAAATCATTAGACAATTCTAAATAAATACGAGTCATTCGAATTTCAGGTTAAATATCTATGAAATTTGCATCATTGAAATCGAAATTTTAAAATGTTTTCAAGGTCATCAGAGTATTGTAAATAGAGAATGTCTCAAAATTGGTTTTTAGAATTGACAGTTCTCGGAATGAGAATCCGATTGCTTAAAATCATATTGCAAATTTTTCAACTGAATGAAATTTTCCTTTTTAACTTCGAAAGCTACCTAATACGTAGGTATAATATGAGTAAAATTTCCTTGACGGTAATATTCTAAATTTTATTGTTCCTAACCACTTTTTGTGAGAATTTTTGCGTTTAAGAATTCTACATTAAGGTGACCAACTGGATAACGCGCGTAAAGTTGAACATTCTAATATAAACTAGAAATATGTACGTATTTGACCTCTTCCCTTTTTTACAAATTTTACCATGTACAAATACATCTCTTCCTCTATAGAATGCTTTTCTTGGTTGCAAAAATTCAACTCTTCTTGGTTGTAAAAGTTCAATAATATTATTCCATTTTTGAATATCATCTTTTCTGGCGATTTGATTCACTTCAACAAAATAACAACCCACTTTCCTATCACTTGTATTTTCATACCAGTCGCTTATTTCTTCCATATATATAATTTATTCTGTTTTCACTACATCCGCCATATCGATGTACTCACAGTATCATTCGCTCATCTAATATCATTATACGTATTTTCTGCTACTACAAGTACACGAGATAAGATGACCTGCGTTTTAATCGCGGTCACACGCAGGAAGTAGAAGTTCAATCAACTTAGGGGAGAAGAGAGAATCACGATTTAAAAAAATAAACTTTTCACGTTCAAATTCTTTTAAAAAAACGTTATATAAATCACATTGTGAAAATTGATGTAAGTACCCTATATACCTTTCATTCCAACATAAAAAATTGCCGAAAAATAGTTACATAGTGGAAAGGCAACGAATGGATGGTTGGAGAGGACATGAGATAGCCTGCAAAGATAAGAGGATGATTGTACTTAGCTAAAACGGAATAAATCGCACGAAGGAGACAAATTGATAAAATCGCAAGCACTGCACTTCGTAATGTAATTGTATGAAACCATTCTCATAAATGAAGAAATGAAATACGAGTACTTCACACAAACGAGATGCAGAATACTTTTTCTAATACAGCATTATCAAAGTTTGTTATATTATGTTATGTTTTACGTAGTAAACAATATTCGCTCAAGGTTGGAAAGATAATGTTACAAAGTTCGCTACTTGATTTATTCCACTTCAAACAAATGCGATTGCAAAATTAACTTCATAAGTAATCAGGTGAGGGAATGACAAACGCTAAGCACAGATCATGGAAGAACGTACGTGTACCGGTGTCATACATACTTCGTCCTTCTGCAATAAAACTTGGGAAAGAACTCATTACCTAGAAGGAGGACTCTTGATCTGTGTTCAGTTTTCATGATTCTCATCACTCCGGAGCAGGAGTTTCTGTCGAAAGAAATCATGCATCGTATTGTTCATTGAAATAATGAGCAGAAGATATCGCAAAAGTCGCAAAAACTACGTCTCATGTTGGTCCTCGTGCATACTTTGATATATACAGAGTACCCTTTTGTCACCACGAAGGACCTGCATTAATGAACCACGTTTCTTGTGAGCGTATACAAGAAAGAACGGAAGCTGTACATGGTTTGAGGATTTATCACAACCCGAAGAATAATTATTTGGTTGGATTTTGAATGAAAGTGGCCCATAATTAATGACAAAAGCATATAAAATAAATTGCTTTCTAGCAATCCACAATAATCAAGTCTGTCTTCCAAGCAGGAAGAGCAAAGGTAATGGAAATGAGCTGATATGAAAAATCAGCGAGAAAATCAACAGAAATCTCTTTCCTTGCCTTGGGATCGTTGCGGTTGAGGGAGGGCTATGTCGAATTTTGACCCGAAAATGGACTCATTCGTTTGTTCTATGTTTGTCTCGGATTGTTCCACCCTCGGGGATGATGGTTGGTGAGATGACATTCTGCCTATGTCGAACTTTGACACAAAAATGGATTCATTCGTTTATTATATGACTGTTTCAGATTGTTTCCCCTTTTTAACGGAAGACCCGCTATCCTTTTTTTTGGGGAGATAAAACTAAAATCAGTTGGCATCCGCGTCTGGCTTCTCAAAGCCGCTGGGGCCATCGCCGTGGAGAGGCCCAGGAGAATCGAGACTTACCCCACTTAAATTTAATTTAGGATTGGGACTTGGAAAAATTTTGAGTTCTTTTCCTGTATATAGGCTGTAGAATTTGGAAACATCTCGATCTTTCTTCCCGTACGTATACCGAAAAATGACCTCAAGAAAGGGATGTGAAAAATGATTGGACAGCGAGGTTAGTGAAAGACAACTCGAAAAGAATACTACTTTCTAAAAAAAAAATCCTGAAATATTTTAAACTTGAAACAATTTCTGAGGGTAAGGCTAGGAGAAGATGATCCAAAGAGACGGACTTGACCATATCTTAAGTCGAAAAAACAAAAGAAGGTATTGTTTATCGGTTAATTTTCCGATTTGAAGTATAATAAAATTTACAAAATTCTGTAGCCTAACTATAATGCAATTTACTTCTCTAGTCCTCCGTTGGTCTCAGATTATGAAAGTGAATGTTTCTTACCCAGATAAACCACAAAAAAAATCGATTCCCTAACCTAAACTGGCCCTTTTAACCTTATTTCAGTTTCCTCTCCAAATTTCGATCTTCGACTTGAAAAATGATCCGTCTGAGCGCGTCACAATTTTCTATGTCATTCGTGATGCGCCCACAAAATAAGCATGTTTTTCAAGAATATATTGTGTCAAAACAACGATCAAACAGGTTTTACAAATTTTTTATTCAACATAGAGAAATAAATGTGAATCGCAAACGGCTATTTCTTATTCTCTATACTGATATTTAAATTGAGACGATTAATTTGTAAGTTTTATTTTTATAATTAGGTCAATTTACTCTGTCCTCAGCCACTGATAGAGACCATCAATGATAAAACAATACGACAACCAAATGCGAGTATTTTTCATGCGCAAAAAATTTGAAGAGAATTTTCGATCATGTTCAATTCTGTCACAAGCTGCGACTGCACGAATTACAGAAAAGATAAGACCATATTCGAAATATCGAAAATGTAGCCTAATGTAGCCTGTATCATTCGTTTAACTTCACAAATATTTATCTATAAAAACAAAAGATTCATTAATTTCGGCGACAGAGAGGGAAAAAATGTTAGATTCTTGATGAGAGTTAAAGGTCCATCTGCGTACAAGTTATTGATAGTTTGGAAAATTAGGCAAATTGTAAAATGAAAAAAATGCTGCAAAGTCCTTTGTTTTTGGTTTTGTTTTCACGAAAAATTGATTTTTAAACTTTTTGAAATCTCTAATTCCTATACTACATCACATATATCCATCTTAATCTGAACGATTGAATACACCTATTTGAGCTAGTGGAATGTCCAAAGACCGGATTTTCGTACTGTCCTCAACTTCTATTGAATCAACTGAGCTGAAAGTCGGGTATACAGTAGATAGAAAGTAGAGATACCAGAAATTCTAAAGACTACGGACAATAGGTAAAAATGTAGAAATTTCACGAATTCAATGATTTCTTTGATTTTGCATTATGTTTTCATAAAACATAAACAGATGACGCGAGTTCACGGAGAACCATTCAGTATCATGTATTCTTCTACTCCATGCTGATGTGATTTTATCAAGATAGCAGTACAATGGGGAAAAAAATTATATGAACAATTGGTGACCTCCATTTCACAAAACTGAATAAAAATTCGTTGTGTGGTATGTTCATGAATTCAGCCTGCATTGTTCCAGATACACATTCATACAACTTTCAAAAGAACGTTAAGAAAGATCACTATAACTTCCTACACTTTCTTGGCGCCAACGAATTAGAAAAAATAAAAGGAAAATCTCAATCGGATAACTACAAAAAAAAAAAAAAAAAAAAAAAAAAAAAAAAAAAAAAAGCGCTACACAATAGACTATAATGCCGAGTAAATGCGTACAGGCTATCATCCATTTCTTGTTTCGTTATATTTGTCACCAAAGTTTTAATTAAATAGAGATAGAGAGGATTATGAATGAATGAAGAAGGCACACCCCCAGTTTTTCCAGAAATTGTACAGAGGAATAGCACCTATTATCCTACTATTTACCCACTATCAGTACTTTCACTATTTTGATATTTGTTTGAGGATTACGTTCGACCTAGTAGGCCATCAGCAACCCAGCAGGCCATCAGCGCAGCGGGTTGTTGTTCACAATGTGCAAGTTACAACAGCAAAGGCTTGCGATTTTTGCAAAATTATTTCGTTCACTGAGTAATTGAAACTGCTTTCATCTTGGTGGTAATGTGAAAATTGCCTCTAGCCTTTGTGGGTTTTTCGTTATTCGTAATCCTCTCTCTCATGAATGAACACAAACTGTGAGCATCTCTATTCATTAATTTGCTAACATTTCTAAATAGAGATGTATCAAGAGCAAATTCTGAAGTCAAAATTCGTTAATGCGATTGTGAAAACCGGATATGAAATCAGGCAACTTATTAAGAAAATCAGTAATGAAAACCATTTGTGAGAACTAATTATGAACAATTATGAAAAATGGTTATGAGATCAATTTATGAAAACCAATCATCAGAAGTGGTCAAGAGAACCAATAGCCAGTTATTGAAACTGGTTATAAAAACCGGTTTCTTTACATTTTCGTTTATTTAGTAATTATTCGAACTACGCATAAACCTACAATCTCCAGCGCAGTTGTGTTATTTACTCACTCAAACCATGCTCATGCAATAAGACATTTAAATGGAACACTTACCAATGCACTTATGGACGCAAATCGAATTTTTGGTCATGTAAGGAGCAAATGCTGGGTAAAAATTTTGTATTTGAGCTTATCCGAGGGGAAATTCCAATGGCTACAATTTTTTTTATTTGTACCAGCACTTCCTTGTGGAGCCAACATTTTTTTAGGAAAACCCTTTTATTTATTCAGAGTTTTTCCACACAAGCCTGTGAAATTTTACCATTTATAAATATTGCACCGGTAGTTCACTATTTTTTGAAAGATAGCGACTTCCCGTGCATGATTTAAGTCTGTAATTGATATATATAATTTACCGTAATTGTCAGTTCTTTTTTACCTTTTTTTTAAAAAATAAGTTTTTAATTTCTAATATAATTTTCAGATCACGATTTTATTTTCCTTTTTTAACAATTCCACTCATGCTTAGGCTATACGTTTTAACCTGCACAATTTATTGTTTCGTAAACTTATACTTTCTGCTCTCTTATAAGATAATATCACTAAATTCAAATTTGTGTATATTGAATGACGAATTCCATCGAAAAGGGAATTTCTAGAACTCGCTTCTGCGTTTTATGCGCTGTCAAGACTTAGTTACAACAGTATAAAGGATAAAATCAAAGGAATTTTTTTTTTTTTTGTGGACGCATAATTTAGGCTTGCAAACATTTTCTAGAGATTTTGTTTCCTCTTTGAAGTTTAGTCTAGCCATTCTACGAGGAATATTGTAAAAAAATAACACTATGTTAAATTCGAAGAATAAAAACAAATCATCTGTTTGGCAAGGATTCTATAGTTATAAATAAATGAAGGGTCTTCCTACATCAGGCTATCAAACAGATTCATTTCACTGCCCCCACCTCTATTTGAGATTTTACTTTCGAACAATTGACAATGTATTTATGATTATTATAAACCTATGTCATAATGTAGAGAGCATCAGAGTGGTTGAGTCATAATGTAGAGAGCATCAGAGTGGTTGAGAAGTCCAAAATCCAATAGTGAAAAGTCGGTGTTACTTTCGCCACTGCAAAAGATTTTTCTTCTCTTTTTCTCTGTCACTAAATTAGACAATGTACTTTTTTCTTCAAGGTTATGTAATGTCCCGCTATTCTTCTAAGATTAACTTCTTCAAACTGATGTAGGCCTAAGAAATCCGAAGATCTTCCAGTATTGTGCAGAGGATTAAAACCTGTTATGTTCCTTTTTCCCACCACTAATACTTTCCAACGTCTCCTTATTGTTTTGATTTTTTTTTCCTACAAATTCTACACTTGATTTCATAAAAGAATCGACAAGCAGGAACTCGTAAGAAACGTTTTGTTTTGTTTGTTTGATTTTGTTTTTACAAAACGACCCAGTAGGCCACTGGCGCAGCGGGAAGTTGTTTACAATGCGGAGGTATCAACAACAACGACGGCGACACCACTGGAATGTTATTCCGAGTTGCGATTATTCGCGAAATTATTTCGTTCGCCAAGCAATTGAAATATGCTTCAATTTTGACCGAGCTAATGTAAGAATCGCCTTTAGCCCAGTGGAAAGGAACAAAATACTTGTGCGTTTTTCGTTCGCGAATACAAAGGTCGAAATTTATGTAGGTTTCACTACGGGTGATAGTGATGAGCTTGACTTTTTTGTAGGTTCCGAAAGAAGTTCGCGGTCGAAATTCTTCCATGGCCATTTCACGTACAAACAAACGTCTGCGGGAGCTACGCCGACTTTTCATGACTCCCTCAAAAAGCACCGAGAGAAACCAAAAAACTGGATCAGTTTCCTTCGCCACCTCATCACTCAAAAATGGATGAAAGTCTGGCAAAAGCAGGAAAACCACAATAACAAACTTGCATACCTCAAACTCCTTTGTACTTATTTTATTCGCAAACCGCTCATCTCATCGAAACGTCGGACAATTTTGTTTGTTTTTTGTGTAATCGACAGCAGTGCCGATTAATCAAAGTTTCCTCCATTTTACACCTTCCGTTGTGACAAGTTTTTTACTACCTTTGTATACATCGAAGCTTCCAATTTTTCTAGTTTCAAGAGAGGTAGTTGTTTAGTCACAACTCTTCCGCCTCCCCCTTCAAATTTCCCCACGGGCATCGTCTCCTTCAAGACGCGTACGTTGAAGTAATTTTTCCTCCCCCCCCCCCCCCTACGAACTAAAACTGATAGCAGGACTCTCGCTCAAAATTATTCATATTTTTTTAGAGAACTTTTGACATTGGTGATCATTTATGAAGAAGGAAGCTGAGGACAGACGAGAAGCCGCAAGTTTTAGTCCCTTTAGAAAGGAGCAAAACAGTGCGTTTTTCGTTGTTTCATCATAATTCCTTCTTTCTTAAATTAGCATATAGGCCGTACGTCCGCACTTAATTCAAATAGCTAACATTTTTCAATCGAAATTATTGTTGCAAACCATTGCTCCGGACCTTCAATTACATTTTAGCCCTCGATTGCACTTTCTGTCTTTTTACAGCACCAATTATTAATTTGCTGAATGAATTAAAGTGTTGGCGCTCGTTCTAGGCTGGTTGGAGAGTTACAAACCTCCTCTGCGCATTGGGCCCAAAAACTCGATTTTTCTTCATTTTCAACGTAAGGTGATAGTGGGGGCGATAAGCGACTTACCCCTGCATTTTGGACTTGAAGCGCGAACATAAAATACCATTTCCGATCAGGTGCCAAGATGACACTACTTTCTGAATGCCTGTGAGAATACACTGCCAGATCCGTTTTTAGCCGAAATCTTGTCTGTCAAAAATACTTTACGGGTCGTGAAGAAATTCCCTTCGGGGAAAAGATCGGGAAAAATGCTGCAGACAAAAGTTGCAGCAAAAATCGCAATTGCCATTTTCGTTAAATCGAATGAGCTGGAGAGCGCTTCGAAGTAGGTAAAATTGCGATTTTTGGCTATTTTTAAACCGAAGTATGCTTGGACCTGATATTTAACGCAAAAAGTGATGACTTAGTTGAATTATGGGAATACATCAAACTTTCACAAACAAAAATCTAGAATGTCCAATTTTCATATTATAGTGAGGCTGTCGGTGAATTTGAAAAATGCGTATCATTGGAAAGTTTTCTGTCCTGTCCTCTAACCTCATGGTGTACGAAATGAAGTTATCAATGCATGTTCATGAGAAGTTGTACCCATAATTCAACTGAGCCATCACTTTTTGCGTTGAAAATCGCAATTTTAGCTTTACTTCAGAACGCTCTCTAGTTTATTCAATTTGACGAAAATGCCGCAGATTGAAATTCTTAGGTGTTTTTTAGATGCAAACTATCGATTCCACATCATTGAGATATGCCTTAAAAAATTTTGTTGGACAGAGTAGTCATTATTTTTAATCTAAGATTAATTTCTATTGATTTATCCTCTAAAAAGCAATACCGCGCACTTTTTTTCAACAAAATACCATCCACTTTTTTTAAAATGAAATACCGTGCATTTTTATAAATAATAGAGCTTTCTGGCATAGCATTAGGCCATTTGATCTAAAACTTCGTTACTTCTTAGGATTTTTCCCGCGTAACAATGTGCGTTCATTTTTCTCTTTTTTTTTTGTGGGCGTCTTATCATTTTCCTTATTTTTACCTTCTGCATGAAGCATCGAATCCACAAAGCTGAGAACGCAGCAAAATTCTTTTCGCACATTTACACTTTTTTCCACGAACTTTTTTTTCAATCATTTTTCTCATCAAACTGTGAGGAATATACCCGTCAGAAACAACGTCAATTCTTCTCACTATCTAACTTTCTTTCTTCAGATATGGAAGAATTATTTTTTGAACGTTACTAATTTTCGTGGTGGTAAGTAACACTATGCAACAAATTTTAACTTTTTGAAATTTACAAGAATGAGAGTAGTCAATTCTAGAAGTATTGCTCGCCCTGAATTCAATGCCATTTTCCGTTGTCGTACCTTGGAGGGTAATGAAGCAGGAAGGTGCGACGCGCGCCGCGACAAGCCGCGGCAACTAAATGTGAATATTGCGAAGCAAAACGAGCCAATTTTGAAAAACGGAAAATGGCATTGAATTCAGGGTAAAAAATACATTTAGAAACGATCACTCTCGTTCTTGTAAATTTTTGGTGGTTGCATAGTGTAATGAAGAAGTAGCGCCTCTCCCATCAATTTGTAAGATGAAGAAATTTTGCTAGAAACTTTTTTCCCCCGAACAAGTCATCTTCATGCCCAAAGTATGTATCTTTGAAATATGCAAAATGAAAAATTTCCGAAATTTGCAGCTTACAATCTTAATCTGGGCTAAGATATTTATATACCCTAGTAGATAGGTAATGTACCTTCTGGCGCACTCTAGCGCAGCTCTAGATTTTAGG
>ENA-UOVY01000328-UOVY01000328.1-plant-metagenome-genome-assembly--contig:-NODE-328-length-27244-cov-604.842473_pt1 | contig 27244 bp, 20 predicted proteins | sample MGYA00249840_ERZ761561 | MGnify/ENA primary metagenome ERZ761561 (study PRJEB28882, sample SAMN05720143) | plant metagenome | isolation source: Guanajuato, Mexico | place: Mexico:Guanajuato, Mexico...
GAGAGAGAGAGAGAGAGAGAGAGAGAGATAGTTTTTAATTTTATGGGAACTCGCGGGCCAATGCTTGGAATGGGCACTTCTCGGACTGGAAGCGCGCGAGAGGTTAACTGATTTGCCGCCGGCTACTACAAACCAGCCGGCAAGCTAGCAGCCCTCATGCGCTCAAACCCGCTCGTCTGTCCGTGAGACAGTCATTTGGAAGTCTCATGCAGAGGGTTGAAGCGGGCAAAGTGTGTGGAAAAAGGAGCATGATATTGATCCATTGATCACACACTTACAACTCCTACTCTCCTCCTCCTCAAAGTCCGCTGGCCGTTCGTGTGTGGTGGCCTTCAATGTATCTATAACACGCCAGCCGGCCTGCTCCTATTTCTAGCTTTGAGAGCCTTGTAAAGGTGAGAAAGCTTGATCAAGGTAACAATTGCGCGCTTGTCGCTGACTGGCCGCCGGCCGCCTAGCCTCTATCTTCATCAATCGGCCTGCTTGTCCCCGCGAGTCTCGACTTGATCCACTGAACACTCGGACACTTGTAAGTGGCGACAATTGATTATGTCACACAACACAAGAGCACTGCTGCGGGCTTGCTCTTACAGCAGCAGCCACCGATGTTTGTCCTCCTGTGTCTTGTCCGGCAGGTGTTGAGTCGTTCTCGTTGTCATCGTCGTCGTTGCTGCCCGTAATTACTATGTTGCAAACCAACTCAAATGGACCAATCAAACCGCCCTGTCGCCAGCATCGAGCTTAGAGCTAGAGAGTCCGCCTCTTGATTCTGCGCTCCATCGGTGGGCCAATAATCAATGAGGAGCTTGTTAGCAGTCCATTGATAATAATCATGTTCTCTATTGCGCTCACAACTCGCCGAGCTCTTATTGAATTGAAGGGCGGAGGGAGGACAAATTCTGAGTTGGAGGCTAGCTAGCAGCGTGGCTCCGCGGAAAGTGCCGTTTCAATGCATTCTCAAGTGAGTTGGCTCTGATGCTTTTAACGATAGCCCAAATTAAGCAGCCAAGAGGTGAGAGAGTTAGTTTGGGGGAGCTGTTGCGAGCGACAATGCACTTTGAGTTAGCTTGGGCAACACGTGGAGGGAGGAGAATTCAAATTGTCGCTTCTTATTGGAGCACAATGGACCATTGTTGAGCGACAATGAGCTTGTCGGCGGCCATTGATTCTGAGCGCAGGTAGAGTTACTAAATCAGCCGTCAGTTTGTTGCAGCTTGGTGTCGCCAGCCCAGCTCGCTCGCTCTCGTCTCTCCATTTGTTGCTGTTGTTGTTGTGTGACGACAGTCTGATGAGCGAGTTGGACCAGCCTTAGATAGTCGGCCTCAGAGAGGAGAAGCAGAGTTTGGTGTGTGGACGAGTTTGAACCATATGAGGCTCGCCGATTGATTCAGCTTGCCAGGCTCAGCAATCAGGCTGAGCTCGAGCCAGTTTAGAGCATTCGATTCGCAAACTACAAGGTCGCGCGTGAGGCAACCTCGCGGAAGTGCGAAGACGATGGCCACTAACTTCGACCACCACCATCATCACCACCATCACCAACTCCAAAACCAACTCCAACACCAACAAACGGCCCACTACTTCAACTGTCGGCCACACTCAAAGTCGTTTGCGGACACTTACCACCAGCAAGTGGCCCCCTTTGGTTACCATCAAGTGCTTGTCGACACTACAACCAGCTATCATCAGCTCCAAGAGCAACAACTACAGGAGCAACAAAATGTTTGTTTTAATTTAGAAAACAAGAACCATGCAAGCAACAGTTCAGCACAAGATTCATCCTGCAAGTCGTCAGATGTTGAATTTAGACCTGCTCAGAGTTCCGTTATTGATAGGCTCTTGAATTCGAGATTTGTTCAAGAGTCAAGCCAGCGCCAGGTTGATACGCAACTCGCCACTGTTCATCATCGGCCTCCCCAAAATTGGACAAACTCGCCATGCGCCAATGCAGCATCGCCAAAGCTAAGCTCTGAGCCAATCCAATCTGGCTTTGCAAGGAGCTGCACAATTCAGCACCCTCACCACTTTGACGCCGATTTAACTCCTCTGGTAATGAATCCAAATCCTCCCTTGAATTAGCGCCCGAGAGTTTGCCACTCGAAAGGTTTCATTCTCCCTGGTTTTTAGTTTTAGTTAGCTTGGATGAAAATGATCTGATGGTTAGACAGGAGGCAAGTTTTTCAGTTAGTTAGTCAGTCAGTCAGTCAGTCAGTCAGTGGGTCAATTTGCAAGACCACGTCAGGCACGTCTCTTAGATTTCAAGGTTTTCTTCGGCTCTCTTACTGCAACACAAACTTCCTGCACTATCTGGGAAGTGAAGCCTGGATAGCGTTAGAGGTGCAGCTTAAGATATCCATGATGAATGAGATCGATTTCAGGCTCGTTAGTGTAGTGTCAGTTAGAGCAGGATGCTGGCAAGGGGTGGGACAGGAGCTAGTGGATGCGTGAGCGCTTGAGGCTTGTGAGAATACCCTTGGCCTTAGAGTAGAGGTAGCTGCTTACTCCGATCATTACTTAGTCGAAAGGATTCCACCTTCGAGGTTGTCTAGCCAAGAAACGTCTACACACATTTTCGCCTTCAAGCGACCGAACTTGAGCCCGCTGTCTCTCTCTCTCTCTCTCTCTCTTCGCGCCTATGCAACATGTCCCCTATGCGCGCCACTAACTCACAATATATACCTTTCAAAACCAAAACACTGTGCGCACAAACACGCACCTTTACACTCTAGGACGATTTTCACCCTTTTATTGAGGCCCTACTGCCGCACGTAAAAGCGTTCGCCTACAGTTGGTTCAATTTGCAGGCGTCGAAGAGAAAATTTTTCAAAAAGAACGAAAAGCGCATGAGCATCGAGGAGGAGAGGCGCTGCAAGGAGGACTTGCAATGCGAAAGTTTTGAAACAAAACAAAAATGGGCCTCCAGGTTGTTGGGAAAATTGAGAAAGGATATTAAGGTTGAAGATAGGGAGGAATTCGTGCTTGGAATGACAGGAAAAAAGAGGATCTCTTGTATCTTGAGCCAACCAGATCAAAAAGGTAAAATGCGTCGCATTGATTGCTTGCGCCAGGCTGATAAAGTTTGGCGCCTAGATTTAGTTATGGTGATTTTGTTCAAGGCAATTCCATTGGAGAGCACCGACGGCGAAAGATTGGAAAAGTCGCCCGTCTGTCTAGAGCCAACTTTATGCGTAAATCCGCATCATATTAATGTAACAGTGCGAGAGCTCGACCTCTATTTGGCCAATCACATCTTCAGTACAAGTGAGTAAGATTGATTGGACACTTTTCAGTTTGACTTTCGAATGGAGAGCATCGTGACTAACCAAACCGAATACAATTTTTCGCCCACTAGAATCTCTACGCGGTTTCAAGAGTCCCGACTTGGTGGGGCCAGCATTCGGCTATGAGCGCCACCAAGCTGGCTCGAACCAGCACCAACCGCATGGAGCATATGGATCGCGCATGGAGGCCCAGGAGCGCGAGGATGAATTGGACCAGCTCATGAACCCACCAGTCATTTCAGCCAGTTGCATATTCACCTCAACCGAACTGGAGCGGCTATCACGAGCCTCAATCATGTCACCACTTATTAACTCGTCGCCCATGGCCACCAACCAGACTCCTTATCCAGCACTCCTGGCTGCTGAGCATCATTTAGAGCATAACCAAGTGCTTCAACCGCAACGGCAACGCCATCATCACCATCACCAGCACAATACTCTACAACATTACAACCAACAATACCAAATTGATATTCATAGCTCGCCTATGGCCAGCAATTTATCGCCAGTGCAGGTTCGCAACCAACAGGCTCAAGCTGGCGCTGAATCGCTTACTCGGTCTGGAACAAATCAACCAGCAGGCAACCAAGTTCACGCAACCACATCCCATCAATTCAATTCACCGACTTCAAGTGGCCAGGTTGACCAATTTTCATCCAGTGGAACAGCCTCGAGCAATAGCAATTCAAGCCGACAACAGGCAAGCAGAAGTCCGGTGTTCTCTACAAATGGCTCGCTTGTTTATACAAACACAGAGGGCCAACAACAGCAGCTAGCTCATCATCATATTAGTTCAAAGAGGCAAAGAGCCCAACAACAACAGCCACAATTGATTGAAACAAATAATATGGCCACAGTGGACGAACAGCAGTCGCTTAACCATCGGGCCGTTGCCTATGGATCCGTGCAAGGAGCCACCAAGTCTCAGGGGGTCCCGTCGACTTCACCTTCCACCTCAGTTGAGGGTTCAGTGCATCTATTTTCGTTAAGCTCGTCCGAGGAGGATTACATGCACCAGCAGCACCAACACCACCAACAGCACCATCACCAGCAACAACAACCACAGCACCTTCCAATTCCCGTTCAAATCCACCAGCAACAGAACGAGCATCATTTGGCCGACGAACACCAGATGCTCCTCATGTCCGGGCAATTCGCGCGCCACCACCAAACCTTTGCTGAAACCACAAACGGGAGCTATCATAGCTCCAACTATACAAACTATGCCAACACTAGCAATCCCGCACAAACAAACATAGGCGCACAAAACGACTCCAATAACAACAACACTAATAGCGGCCAACTAGCCCAATCGGCTCATGTTCAAGCTCCGGCTTATCAAGATTCGAGTAACGGACTGTTGCTGCAGCAGCGACAACAGCATCAGCAGCAGCAGCAGCAAGCTAGCAAAGGGGAAGTAGATGCAATTTACGAGCTTGGAGCAGGCCAACTCTTAAAGAGGTTGAGAAGGAATTCGTCCTCAAATTGCGACTCCGAAAACTCGAGGATTATAGAGGAGAATAGTTCGTCTTAGCTGCTTTACAGATGATTTGTTTAAAGATGATTTCAAATACAAAGATTGATAGCACCAAGTGTATCACCTAGATTATCAAATGTGCATTCGTGTAGCAATAAAGATTAAGCTGAAGATTAAACGACAAATCCTGCTCGCCAGCTCATTGAACTTTGTATTAGTTTGAATTTCGTAGAAAACATTATGGGGTCGTGTCGGCTATGTCTTCTTGGTTGCGTACTAGCATGAAGCGCGGAATTCTGCAATGGGTTCAGTACGAACGCTCGACTAAAACAATACAAGAAACGAAGAGAACTTATCGGCGGGTGAACTGTCACTGGGTCGGAGTCCAGGAACGCTATTCATAACTCCGGTGGATGAAGTTGATACACCACCTAGACTCTGCGTGGTGAAGTTTTTGACCTTGCAGAGAATCCTACAATTTGGCCATCTTTCGAATCGTCGAATGAACAACCAACTACATCTCAGACTATCGAAGCTTCGCCCGACTTCCCGTCCTCAGCCCAGACAAGGAGGGAAACCTAAGGTAAGGTTTGGCAAATGGCCGTGGTTCTTCTTTTATCATCAATCGGGACTAACGACCTCTGGAGTGAGGCGATTCCATGAAGGAATCTGTAAGACATCCAGAAGTAGTGGATTCCATTTTCGAATCATATAGACTTTCGTCGCGAGGTCTTTTGAAACAGTGACAAACAAGGCGCAGTAGTCGGGCAGGCTATGCAGATGGATCGATGCACTTGAACAGTCGGGTTTAGAGATGAATTTGATCTTGACAGGGCCTTGAAGAGTTTCTAATATAAATACGATGGCAGATGGGTGAGGAAGCTGTTCGTCACTCAGTTCCTTTTCGAGAAATATTCCTCGTCATGAACTTCCTTAATAGCTTGCGTGGGATTGTCGAAGATCCTAGGCTAACATGTATAAATGGCGCAAACTTCAATGATGATGGTTAAAAAAATTTCAGCCTATGAGACATCCGACGGAAACTACGATATCGGCATCGTGTATAACCGTTATCTCCGGCTCAAACTCAGGACTCGTGGACTGAGAGAAAGTGGTGGCCTTCAAGCAAATGCTATATATCAGACCCTTTAGACAGTCGAGTCGACAGTAGCTGGCAAGAACTCCTCCGGTTCTCAGATTAATGTGGCCTTGAACTTCGCGGGAGATCGTAGACTGAACAAGTGACAAATTCGAGGTTGAAAGACTCGGACGAAATTTCTATTCTAAACAACTAATGCTAACACAAAGATGGCGAAAATCCCCTCTCCGTTCGGCTGCCAGGGACAGCGGTCAGAATGGCCAGCGGCTAAAGATGCGGTCCAGCTCAGGGATCTTACAAATGATGAAGGTCAATGAGTTTGAAGCCGAGCTGGAACTAGCTTTGGTGGTGCCAATTATTAGACTCGAGACTAGAAATGATCCTTTAGTCTCTTTGGCCGATTTAGGCTCTAGATTCATCAGCTCTCAGATTAACCAGATGCCAGATTTGCTGGATTAATAGGGTTCCAGCAGACAACGGTTTGAGGCGGCCAAGGAGAGAAGGGCGTAATACTGTAGAGAGGACTCAACCGTTGCTATAGCTTGTTCAAAGCGGGGATGGCCCGAGATTGGACAAGTGTCGCGCAAGCTCACAAGCCACTCTGCTAACAGGTTATCCTTCTAGTGAGAGTCAGGGCTAGCTAGCATTTCAGTTGATTGATAGGATCACTTTAATCGCATCTCGACTCCTCGCAGCCTGCCTCTTCGTGACCGATTGATAGAATGCTCAAAATGATGGAACAACAACAATGGGGACGCGCCTACACCTTCGCTCTGTGATAGTAACTTCTCATACCTGGAAGCATAAACCTGGATGAGTTTTAATCTCAAAAGACAACCAACATGGTTAGGCCTCATTAGCGTTCTCGCTCTAACATTGGCCATCTCGAGATCAATCTGAGAGTGAGGAATACAATGATTGATTTGGTTGCAAACTAACTAGCCCAAGAGTAAAACGCGAGCGCGCGTTGTTTGCTCAGCACCACCATCCAGGGCCATGCAACCGTTTTGCTCCAAACAAACAATCGAGCCCCCACAATGGCCCGAATACTCTTTCTTATGTTCATACATGCATGTGAGCTTTCCCTTCGTCTGTCGTGAAGACTGAGGTAGTTGGATGCTAAAAGTGGTTGATTAAAAAAACGAAACAAAGCCTCCATCTGGCGCCATTCTCGGTGCCATGCAACCGAAAGCGGTTGACTCCCTCGGCTGATGGGCTGAACTCGACTGAGAGCTCTCTTCTACAACATGAACACCGGCATCTGCCTTAAGACACGACGTTTTTGGACAGGAGAATGGAGTGCCCGCAGCTTGACCCACGGCCATAGAGCTCGCCAGGCACCTGGATTGTGGTCGGAAGCGCTCATGTTGGATTAGCAGAAAAGTGCTCATCAGCCAGTGGGACCATTTATTGACCCAAAACTTTCGGCGAGAGTCCAAAGATTCACCGAATCCCATTGAGGATTGTAAACAAACCCCTGGATTAGGAGCTGGCTAATCTTAAAACTTTGAACTCCACAACCAAGTTGCGATGAAAGAGATTGAAATTATGCAAGCCCAGCGGTCAGTGGACATCACAAGGTAATTCACAGATGGGTTTGGGGATAGACGTTGTGGCAAGACGTTTTGGTGCGTTTTCTTGGAGAGAAACTTATTTATTCGCGGGGAGACGAGCGGATTATGGGCAGGCCATGTTGATTGTCGTCACGTTAAACACTCTTGAGATGTGACGCCGCCTCTACCTGTAAACTTGCTTCCTCTTCAGACGGCACCAGCTCACCATTCGCCTCTGGTTTCTTTGCGCATCCACGAATTGAGAACGGGTTCATTTGTTTTAAAATGGACATGGCAACGCGAAATTCAACGTTCCTCAAATAGCACGTTGCCAGGGGAGTGCTAGCACTGCCCAACAGGCAGATCAGAGGCGCAAGGTAGCTCAGTGGGTCGCCCGGCATCGGGGGTCGTGTTTGAATGTAGCTTGCCATCGCATTGAAGGCAGAAATCCTCGCCAAGGCCCCAATCTCACCCTTCACCACTCTCTTGGCTGCTTCAACGGCAGTTCGTTTGACCCTGTCCATGGCTTTCTTGATTCGATCATCATCGTTGCTCATGGCACAATTCTCGCCCAACTCTTCCAGCTCTACAGGTAGATCATCTGCTTCACTGACCTGCACCTTGGAGGCCGGATCTAACATCGCCTCTAGCCGACCAACCACCAACTGGAGAGCTCTGAATACGAAATCAACAGTCTCAGTGTTCATCGGCTTAGCCTCCTGTCCAGCGGCCAACATCTCTTGGCAGTGCTCCTGAAGCATCAACTCGTCGACTCTTGCGTACTCCTCCTTGAGCACGTCCATCGGGTCTCTCATGCTCGGGTTCGACCTCTGCAGTCTCTTATAATTTTGGAACCATATATGGAGTCTGTTCAATGTGCTTACATAGGCTTTGGTTGGCGCGATAAAATTTTGAACCAACTTTCCAAACTTATCGAAATAAGACTGCTGTAGCTCGTCCAACTTTCCAGCTTTTGGCTCCACCTTCACCGACTCGATTGCCTCGTTCAGTCTTTGAGTCTCATGTTCTGGTAGCACAACTCCAAGCCCAAATAAACGCGGAGGCCCGACAAACTTGCGAGGGTGTTCCAAGTTGGTCTCTCTAAGCTCGGGACTCGTCGATTCGAGAACATGGCCAGACGTTTCGTGGTGACATTCAACCAGCAGGTCGACCGATTGTTGTCCATGAGCCAGCAGGAAGGCGAGCGCAATTAGTGTGCTGAACATGCTCCAATTTTTGGATTTGCGACAAGTTGATTTGGTGGCCGTCATCTTGGGGCACCAATCGATACTATGGGCTCCACTCAAGCCTCTAGATGCGACTGCCTATGCGACTATGGGGCGCTGGCAGCATCTCGCCACAGTTGGAGGTTTAAAAATATCCACCTGCCGACGGCTGGCGCGAACCAACCAAACGCGCAGTGCTGCAGATCGGCCACTGAGGCCTCCTCTGCTCCCATCTAAATATAACAGCTAGCTGGTCCAGCAAGTGGCCTCAAGCTGGAACTAATTGCGAAATTCTGGCGCTTTCTCATGGCCTAGAATAGTGAAATTTACCGCGATATCTCTAGGCAGCCTTGGATGAACTTGGCGAGATGAGAGCAGAGCGATAAGTTGGCTTTCAAGTGCAAATGCAAACGCCATCTACTTTGGCCGCGATGACGATCAACCTGATTGTAACTCATCATGGCTCCAATTTGTCATCGTGGTTGCCTTTGGTTTCAGTTAGGCTAATCTTCGCTAAGCCAAAGTTTGCTTGCGTAGACGCGCAAACAGAGCTACTGGTGGAGTTGTTTTCTCAATTTGGAGCGATACAAAAGTGAGTCAAGATTCGAACAGGAAGTAGAGGCGTGCGAATTTCGGTGTTTCTCTCGAACGAGCGGCGCCGGTTTCAGTTGGTTGATGGGCCAAACTGGCGGCTCATTTGGCATCGGGCAGCAGTGGAAGTGGCGCCGCTTGTTTGGACTAAAATTAAAGCCTCCTCGTCCGCCGAGGGTCGAGTGGCGCGTCGTTAGCAATTAGATTCATTAGACAGAGCGAGGGACATGCAATTGTTGAGCATCTCGAGCTGCCAACTTACGTGGAATTGTCGCTTCGTGAGCGCAAATCCTTGGCCCGAGTTCAATGGCTGTCCGTTTGGAGTTTTGGATTCAGGTTGAGTTTGCAGCTGCCGGTTGGGTTAGCCGCGAGCAGTTGGAATGGATTGTTGGGCCGCTCGGTGGCGCAGTGGGCAGCGGCGGCAGGTAAGACTTGAGGCGGTCGGAGCTGCCGAGCGGCGAGCTCTGTGCGCGCACAGATTTTGTCAGTGTGTGAGAACCCTGCTTCATTCTCACGCTTCCCTTCCGTTGGCGCCGGCGCCGTCGCTGCCCCAAACTCACCTTGGCTCGCCCGCCCCCTTCCCTTCCCCTCGCCCCCCCCCTCAACACTAGAGGCGCGCGAGGGGGAGGGCGGCACTCGGGGCGCCACTTGTTGCGCCCTCGGATGCGCAAACAAGCTCGTAAGTGTCCAAGTTAGCTGCTGGTGGGCTCGCCAGCTGGTGAGCGCCAATTGCCCATTCGAGTTGCTCGCAGTTGAACCTTCTCCTTTGGGCCACTCAGTTAGGTAGCATGTTTTGTGAGCCCCATTGGCCCTGCAAAGCCGCAAGTGTCAAGTGTGAGCCCTCTCTTTGCTCAGCTCGCACGCTCGAATAGAAAATCCTCCAACCAAAACTACAAGCAAAAGCCAACGGCTCAATCACTAACGTGGACGAAGATTAACCGGAAGCCAGATGAGCGAGTTAGCCGAAGCCAATCAGTGCACTCCATCCAGGTGGCTAAGTTGAAGCAGGTAAGTTGTTGTTTTTCGGGCGCAAATTTTGTGCGCGTTCTCCTTTCGTTTCGAGCGCAAATGCGGCTTGTTTCGTGCGAGGCTTGCTTGCAGCAAGCGGACATGAGCGCTTGTTTCGCAAGAGAGAGAGACAGCTGGACACAGCAGCTCGAATGGCTCACTTGTCAATCAATCTCGCAATCTTTGCTGAGTTTGCGAGCCCAATGGAAGGCGAGACAAAAACGTAAGCTTGAAGCGACGTCCAATGAGAGAAACAACAATGAGCCAACTCGAAGGGGATGAGATTGGAACAATGATTTGCAGCCACAAAGATTGGCGCAGTGTCTTTGGGGACGACAAGTGCGCCAGAGATGCCTTACCTAAAACGCGCTTCGAGCGAGCGGTCATCGTTTGCAATGATTCTGGTGCGTTTGTGTGTGTGTGAGCTCGCCCATTTCGGTGTGAATGTTTTCGAGCAGCAAGTGGCGCAGGAGGAGCCATTGCAAGCCAACGGTAGGCGTTTGGCCGTTTGATTGGTTGCATGAGCGAGGTGACAGGAGAGTGGTTTGCATGTTTCTGGTTCTTGGGAAATATTTAGATCGATGCAAATCAGGCTGCCTGTGAGCGCACTCGGTCAGGTGGGCGAGGCAAGAGGTTGGGGTGGCGCGTTCGTTTGTCATGCATGTCAAGCGAGCTAGTTGGCCAGTTTGCACGATGAAACCTTTGGGCTTGCATCTCCAGGTGAGAGAGAGAGAGAGAGAGAGAGACGGCAGGTACATTCCATGCCGCTTTGGAGTGGAACTGGCACCCTCTCGCGGCGCTCCAATTGGGCATAAATTATCGCGCGCTTCTTTTTAGCGCGCTCGACTTATTTACTATATATAATTGCTTATTGTGCAATCCAACCAACCTAGAGCAGGCGCCAGCAAGCGAAGCTCCAGTTGGCGAGAGGAGTAACAGCAAAGTGGCCGACCGAGCAAGTGTAAATAAAAGTATGAGCTTGAGCTTGAGTTAACCAAAGGCGAGCGACATTCGGCTGGCAAAACTACCTCCGCCTGACTGATTGATGGGCTGCAAGAGCGGGCTTGATTTGAAGCTTGTCCAGGGCGAGATTTGGTTGGTTCAAGCTCGAGTTTGGCTGAGCCGAGTTTAGTTGGAGTTGCTTTTGTGGGGCAGGCAAGTTGGAGTGACTTTGGTGGGATACTTTGCGCAACTTGGCGCTAGTTAATCCAGCGCCTCGTTTAATCCAAGCTGGTGTGTTGATCTGTCAAGACGAGCGCCTAATGTCCTTTAAATGCTAATCAGTGTTAACTTTTCACCCACTTGTCGCGCGAATGAACCCGCCGCAAACGCGTTGCACCAAACCAAATCTCGCCCAAGAGCAGCAGCCGAGGATATTGCGCTGAAGCCGGCGGAATGGCAGCGGCAGCGGTTGCAGCACCAAGCGAGGAGGCGGCCGCCCCTGGAGGCGAGCGGCCCTCGCTCATTCCCGTATTGGCCGCCGCGCACGAGCGAGTTGTGGTTCCAGCGAGCGCACTTGGCGCCGCAAGCAGCGGCCTGGCGCCTGAGCGAGCAACGGGCGGCCTGAAACGGAGCCTATCTCTGCTGGCGCTCAGGTGCTCGCACAGGCCAACGGGCGAGCCGGGCCGCGTTGGCGGGGGCGCCGGCCGCCAGCTCGGTCGCCTAGCGCAACACTTGCTCGGCTTCAGGTCGCATAGGGGCGAGCGGCGACACAGGAGGCGCCGGCGCAACACGCTCCTTGGGCCCCCGGAAGAGGAGAGGAGGGAGAAGGAGGTGGCGCGAGGACGAGCTAGCTCAATGTTGTGTCTGAGCGAGTGGCATCGAGTTGAGCCTGAGCCGGGTTTGCTTGAAGCCAGCAACGAGCGACAGGTGCGGCTTGCGAGCGGCTCGATCAAAGCTAGAATTGAGGAGAGCGGCGAGCAAGCGAGGAGTTGCGAGCAAGGAGAGCTAAGCTCATCAAGCAGACGCAAGGGCAAGAGCGAAGAAGCGCAAGGCCAAAGGAAGAGGACGACGTCGTCACCAAACACGAAGACTAATTTGGCTGAGTTTAACAAGAATCATCAGATTGGAAGCGGCGCAAAGCTAACGAGCGAGCGAGATGGTTTAAAGGAGGAGAATGGAGACGAAGTTAGGAGGCAGCGCAAGTTTGCCAGCAAAACCTTTTGGCCGCTAAGGTAAGTTTTGCGGGCTTCACTCTGGGAGGATCCTTGTGCTTTGGGTGTGCAAAGGAGAGGAGAGGAGCAGCTCAGCTGGTCATCTTGCTCGCGAGCTAAGCTAACAAGCGAGATGAGAGCGACAACGACCATAATAACATAACATAACTCCTCGGCTCACGTTGCTCCAACTAACTAGCGGGCCAGTCGGTCTGAGTCGCAACCGGCCAGCAGGTTGCAATTTGTTTTAGCTGTTTGATAGGAAAATGGCATCATTTGTTAGGCAAGATTTCGTTTGCTCGCTAGTCGAGTTGAGCAGAGTTGAGCTGAGTCCGAGTCAAGTCAATAAAATTGAAGCCATCAAATAAATAATGTCGCCGCAGTTGTATGCACGGAATTGGTTGTGGCTGCGGTCGCATCTGCAGTTGTTGCTCTGGCTTCGGCCGCCTGCCACCTCTAACGACACTTTGTTTTCCTCTCTCTCTCCTCCTCTCGGCCATAAAAGGCGACCCCTTTTGCACGATCGATATCGTTTGGCCTGGCGAGAGAGGAGCAGAGGTGCGCCTGTGCAAGTGAACTCGTGCTCGCCAGCCACTGAGCTCGCCGCGCTTGAACCCGAAGATGGGTCGCTAATTTTCGCTTCCTGGTCGGCGCGCCAACAAAGATCGCCTGGAAGCTCGAGCGGGCTGCCGCGTTGACTGGCATGCTGGTCGTGGCGCTGGCAGTAGCTGGGATGGCCGGGCCAACAATGCCCAATGTGTGTGTGTGTAGCGCTGGGTGGAGGTGAGGAGAGCATCTGGCTGCTGAATTCGCGCCAGACTCCTTCGCCAGCCTCCACCCTGGGCGCCCGTCTGCAGTGTTGCGCGCCCATGGAGTTAGCACGACCGCTGTCGTCGAGCTAGCCGACTCGTCTCTCTGCCGTCCGCAGCCGGCCGACAGGTAGCGACAACTCTCGGGCCGAGTTGGCAGATGCACGGCGCGCTGAGTGGCGAGAGTGATGTCGGCAGGAGCTCGCCCGCCCGCTCGAGCACGACTGCAGGCGGCGGCGGCGGCGGCCGCGCAACAGGCGGACGAGGCCCACATCTGGCCCAATGGGCGCCCGGCCGACCCGGCAATCCGATCAGACGGATTTTAATCGGCCGATCGATCAATCAGCTGCTCGCGCTCGCTCTCGCCCTCCATCGCTGGACGGCCGAGAGCCAGGAAGCGGCCGGCCGATCTTCCGAGAGCTGGCCGCTCTGGGAGGTTCGGGTCAGTCGTTTGCGGGCGTTATGTTGGCGCCCCTCACTGCGTTTGGCTCCCAGGCGAACACTTGTAAGCTTAGCTCCACTTTTATCCGCTAACCAAACTTGCGAGCAGAGAGCCAACAAACTTGGGCTTGCGAGCCAAAGTTCATTAGGCGCTCGTTGAAATAACAATCAAGCGGCGCTAAGTAGTTCACTGATCGGCGCTGCTTGCCAGGTGAGGCTCGTTTAGCTTGCAGTTTGGCTCCTTTGCCTTGCTCGCTCGTTCGAGTGGCGGCAGCAATGGGCAGCGATCGGAGGCGAGGCTGCCCTCCGCTCGCAAGATCAAACAGAGCCAAGCGGCTCCTCCTCGGCCGGCTCAACCCGCTGAGCCGCCGCCGCCGCCGCCGCTCGCTGCCCGCCCGGAAGCAAGTCCGCTAATTTATTGCCCATCGAGCGGTCGAGTTTCGTTTGCTCTCCCTCTCATGGTTCTGGTGCGCAAACAAGGCAACTGCATGGAGTTTGAGTTGTTCTGTCGGAGTCAAAGTCAGAGTTGGAGTTCGAGTTTGAGGGCGGCCATTGAGGCTGGAGCGATAATTCCGCATTGATGCCCGACTGGCGCCTGAGCCGACGGCTCGTCCGGCCGGCCGGCCGACAGGTGGAATGGCCAATTAAAGTGGACGGTCGCTGGGCGAAGGGTTGAGGCGGCGAGAGGCTCGCCTTGGGCTGAGGCAGTATGGAATTGGAGGCTCTCTCGCTGAGGCTGTCCAGCTTGCGCGCGTGCCTCGGCCGCTCGGGTGTCCTGGCCGAGCGCTCGCGCCCAACTCCTGGAGAAAAACTTGCGCTGATCTTATCAAATCCAATCCAAGCCTCCGCAGCTCCCCGCAGATGCGATCGGGTTGGTTTTGATTGACGCCCGATTTATCCATGCAGACGGGCGACTGCTGTTGGCTGTTGGCTGGCGGCGGCGGCGCCAGTAGCGAGGCTGGAAACGAGCAGCGAGCGCTCCACCCAACCCCACTCAGACCAATCAATCAAAGCCGCGCCGGCTCGGCCAGGTCGGTCGGCCTGGAAAACACTTTCGGCCGCTCGAGTGTCCTGGCGCGAATGTGTGTCACTGGCGCCCGGGGGAGGAATGAATGATGGGCCGGCCGGCCGGCCAGTTGGAGACTGGCTTGCCAACTCCGGGGCCAGTTTGGCCGCGCATCGGGCGGCAAGAATTGATTTGGCAGCGCAGTCTCGATTGGCCGAGCAGCCTGAATGGAGAGGAGTCGGCTTTGTCGAGGGGCGAGCCAGCCTCTGAGGCGGCCGCCACTTTGCTGCAGCCGTAGAGGCGGCAGCAGAAGCAGCAGCAGCAGCAACAACAGGCACCTGGCTGGCCGGGCTGCTCTCCTGAATTGGAACAACAATTGCCGCTTCCACAAAGGTTCAACTGATTCACTCTCATCCTCCAAAAGCGGCCCGCTTCAATTGGTCGCGCTCGCGAGCTTATTCGTCTGTTGTCGTGGCCGCTGTTGAGTTTGGAGCCAAGCTGAAAGTGTTGGGCGCGCGAATGGTGAAATATGGATCGGCTGGACAAATTGGATCCGCGGGCTCATCCCTGCGCCAAAGCGGCCGCTTAGAGGTTAGAGCTGGCGCCAGCTCAGCCTTTGCGCACGCAAAGCTCGCTCGCCGACCGCTCGGCTTGGCCGCCCTCGAGTGGCTCGAGGCTGCGGCGAGCCTTTGCACAGATTTAGCAGAGTTGACCACTTGACTCGAGCCGAGAGGAGAGATAAAAAGTTGCCTTCCCCATTGAGGCGAACGCTAAAGGTGCTCGCACTTTTTGGAGCCTTCTCCTTCAAGGCGCGGAGTTTTGAGCGTGAAAGTCCCATTCAAGGCGCCAGATGTGTCAAGTTAATTTTCGCTCTCGCTCGCTCGCTCGCCAGCAACAATCGGCCGCCATGAGGACGACAAAAAGGCTTGCTGACTGACTGAGCTCCTGAGAACGCGAAGGGCCAATCGGAGGGAGGGGAAGTCTGTGCTTGCGGCAGCCCTGCGTCGTCGCGTCCATTCAAATTTGGAGCCGGCTTTGATTGGACTGGATGGTTGCGCGGCGCTGACGCTGGAAGCGGCCGCCATCTCAGCCGCATTTAAATGGCCGTCTCGTGAGCGCAAACTCTTGCCTCCAGAAGTCGTGTTTGCCCGTCCGCCAAGCTCACCTCCCGAGGCCGCTTGCGTTTGATTGCGCACGCTGAAAATTTGCGCCATTGCAGCAAATGGGAGCAGGGGGCGAGCCTTGGGTGCAGTTCGAGCTCGAGTCACGAGCTGCTCGGCCATTGCGAAGGTGGCCATTGGAAGCGGGGCGAAGGAGGCGCACAAACTGGGCAGCTCTCGTCGGCCACACGATCGCCTTCCAATGATAACAAAATGGATAATAATAATTAATCCGCTCCGTTTGTAATGCGAGCGCTGCTACCAGGTGGGCGGCTTGAGCCCCGAGCAAACAAGCCGCAACTGCAAGCTCGAATGGGAACACAATCGGGCAGCCGATCGGCAGACTCGATATTGGCAACAAGATTTCGAAAGGCCGATAAGAAACGAGAAGTCGAGGTTTGCTCGTGGGCGCTCTGGTGCCTTGCTTAGGCGTTGAGCCGTTGGGCTGTTGGGCTGTTGTGCGGCTTCGACGAGGCGGCGCCAGCCTGCAACCTCCATCGACTTGCCAAATGGAGGCGAGGTAATTGAAAACAATCAACTGATACGAAACGAGTGACACTTGCCGCTCGCCCAGCCGCTAGCTTGCGGCGGAAACATGCATTTATTCAAGCCATGCCTCCTGTCAGCTGGCCCTCGGCTCAAGCCGCGCCGCCGAGCGAGCGAGCAAACAGGACCTCGGCCAGGCCGGCCGGCCAGGCCCGCCGATCAGCTCGCCCACTCGAACGTTCGCCAACCCAAATACCTTCATCGCGAGCGCCCAAGTCTTTTGTCTTGCTCTCCTTGCAATGCCCTGCCAGCGGACGAGCAAGCCGGCGGCGGCGGCGGCGGCGGCCTGCTTTGCTCGGGGCTAACCGATGTGCCGGAAGCGACGGCTGGAGGCGAGCATCTCGCCCGCGGCCATCCCTCTGCTGAACTGTTGCGAGTCGGCCAAACTGCCGCCGCCGCCGCCGCCGCCTCCTCTCCGTCGGCCGCGCTCGCCCTCACCTCGGGGAGGCTCCAGGAGCGGAGGGCTCGCAAATATCCCTTCCGACGCTCGCTAGCCGAAAACAAAACCCCCGAGCAACGAGAAGCGCCGCCAATTCCGCCACTGCAACCTTTTGATGTGGAAAACATTTTAATTTAGCCCTTTATTCATCCCACTGACCATTTTCGGCATCTCACGAACGCTTGGCGAGGCTCAGGGCGCGCAAGCAAAACTTGCGCGCAAGTTTGAGTTAAATTGAAGCTCGTCTTGGTGGTCGGCCGGCTTCCATTTCAGCGGCAGCGGCAGCAGCAGCAGCAGCAGCAGCAACAACAACAGCAAGTAGACAACGAGGAGATATTACATTGTTTTTGGTTGCCCTTTACATGGGCGAGCGAGACTCTCGAATTGCTGGCCAAACGATAGCTTGGTTGGCCAACGAAATATGGAAGCGCCCGTAATACTTTTCGTGAGCTCCACTTGAGATAATGATGATGATGATGATGCTGATGATAATAATGAGCAGCTTAATCATGAGGCTTCTCCAGCTCCTCAAGCTTCTCGGTCGCGAACTGCGACTAGCGACCAAAAGCTGGCCAGACCCGCGAGACTTCCACCAGACTGGCCACCAGGCCAACTGGAACACAACAACACGCTCCTCCCGATGCAAGGCTAATGAATATTCATCAAGCCGACGGCGCAAAACGAACCTCTAGCTCGCCGGCCAATCAATCGAAACGGACCCGCCCGAGCAACAAGAGCCTGTAGCTGTTGCAACCAGCCGGCTCGCCAGCTTGGGCGGCTGGAGGATTCCGGCTGGCTGGTATTGTTCGCCAATCCACAATGCACCCCACGGATGCTGTCCCTAGTGTTCATTGGCGCTCGTTGCGCCATCTCGCTTTTGCCATACTCAACCAACGTTCAATCCGACCCACCGCACCGTCCGTCCGCCAAATCAACGCCCGGCGCCGCCCCTCCTCTCCAACTGAAGAGAGATTGGAAGCGCGCTGAATGGCAAACGGGCGATTCGCGTTGAATTTGGACTTGGGATTAGCTAGAACACCAAGTCTCTGGCCACCGTGATGCTGGAGGCTCGAAGAGAAGCTCGAGTTGCGGGCCAATCGAGTGTGGTGGGTTCGGGCGCTTGCAGTAGCTTGAGGGTGGACAAGGAAAACGGCGGCGGCCCAGCGCTGGCCAAGCTCTGGTCGCGTCCTCCACCCAAGTGCTCAGCTTGAATCCGTCTTGGCCGCAACAAACTTCGCGCTCCCTTCGAAGCGCCGGCCTGCTCGTCCCTGACATCCCTATTATGTGCTCGCAAGGAGACAAATCAATTACTCGAACGCAAAACTTCCTTATGACTGAAAGTTTGGCGCCCAGCCAACCAATCAACCTCCTAAAGTAGCCACCTGACAAGTGACCACGAATTGTTGGCCCTGTTGGCGCTCGAAACTCGCCGGACGTGAGCTCGCACGAGAAGTTCACCGCTCCAACTTCACTCCGCTTGCCGACTAAAATGCACTCACCCCACAGTCTAGTGCCATTCGTCCATCAAGTGAACTCTTGAATGGACCCACGGGGCCTCAAAAGTTGGCCGCAGTTGAGGGTCCGCGGCGGGCCCGTCTCACTGCAACCCTGGCCACGAATTTGAGGCCAAACTGGTGGGCAATTATCGAGCCATTGCTGTCAGCGAAGCAAGTTTATGTCGTTGTTGTTGTTGTTGTTGTCGTCGTTATTGTTGCTTTGGCCATGGCCATTGCAGCTACGGTGGCCCCAGCTTTGCTTTCGCCAGCTGGCTCTTGCTTGTCCAACCGAGTTCAAGTCCATCCAACTTGGCGGCGACCACTTGTTGATTGTGTTGCGCGGTTAACCCGAGAGGTGGCGCCACTGGGCATCCTGCGCATGCGCTCCAGCAACAAAACAGCAGCGAACTTTTTTCGCTGCTGTTTTCCATGCCCAATTTCATGATATTTACTTCGATCTGCGCCCGCCCGTTTGGCTTCAATCCAATTCTCTCTCATCTTCTTGGGATCCATTTTATTGAATTGGCCTCAAGTTGTTATGTTTGCAACAGTAAAGCTCGTCGTGCACATGAATCTTTGCAAGTCAAATGTCTCAAGGTAGCGCTCAAGTATACAGCAAGGATGACCAAGTTTAAGAGTTACCTTCAGGCTAATTCGCAGAATCAGAGCAATCGAAGCGGCGCTGGTAACAGTGTGACTGGTTTCAAGAGAGACCAAACGGAGAAGCGGCGAGAGGAGAGGAGCGGCGGACAGGAGAGGCCGGCGCCTAGGGTGCAAATGCAGCAGCGCCGACAGTGCAGAGAATCCAGGTGGTGGCGTTCGTGTTGGAACGGCAACCAACTGGACAGCGGTCTCCTTTATAAGACTGTCAAGGCTCAACAGGAGCGCCGACTTGCGGGCTCACTGTTGGCCGGCGAGGAGAGCGGCCAGGTTGTGGCGCCAGTTTTCTGTGAACTTGTTGGCCAACGCGATGGTTGCATGTACGCGACGCCCCGTCCAAGCGCCCGCACTACGCTACCATCCGGCCGCTCGCCGCCCTCAGCCTCCTGCTCGCCCACCTCATCCTCCACTTCATCCACCTCCTCGGCTGGCCCCTCAAACTCGCCTTCCGGCGTCAGATTTGAGCCCCAACAACGAAAAAGCTCGCTGCCGGCCACCCAGCTCGAAGTGGGTGAGGAAAACCCCCTGAGTGACCCTCTTTACGCCTCCATCCTGGGCACCAGCAAGCAGTTGCAAGGTATCAGCGGTGTTAAAACAACAAGCCGCGAGTGTAAAACTAACTCGCAAAATAATGCCACGCCAACAAAGTCAAGGTCCTCCTGCCTATCGATTGTTGAAAATAGTCACTATGCTGAAATTAGCCACGCACCTGCGAGTTCTGAGAGCGATTCATTTGCAAATGGTAAACAGGAGAAGGAGCGAACGAGAGAGACAACGAATTTTTACAGCAATCAACAACCACTGCCAGCGTCGGAAGAATCTGACGCTGCTTCAATCCAACTGAGGAGCTTGGTCGAGAGTTGCTTGGAAGTTCATCGTGCAACCCAAAATAGCAGTTTATTGCCGCTCGAACATCAAACCTATGAGAATGAGAAGAGCGGCAGCATCCACGAGCATGCAGACAAAACCGTGGCCATGCAAGGCGAATCGGCCGATCAGCAAATGTGAGTAATCTAATCCGAGCCAAGTTCACCTGGCGCATCCGGATAGCAAGCCAAGAACAATCGCAATCAATCTATTGGCGCTGAGTGGTTTGGCGGGCAAGGGCAGCGTTGCGCCAATTAGCATTTCGTAACCCACTTCCTTCCTCCTCTCCTCTCCTCTTCGGGCTCTCGTTTGTCGGCCTTCAATTCTTTTGTTGCTGCGGCCTGTTTGGCTGGAAGCAAACAGGAAATTACCACATTCTTTCCGTTTATCGCCCTTTCCTCACTCCTCGGCTGAGCCCTTCCGATCGGTGTAAGTTGAGCCGGCTAGCTAGCTAGCCAGACGACCTGCCAACTTCCAGCCATTGCTCATGCAACATCAACACAATGTAACCCATCAAGTTGGGCCATTTTCACTGGCGTGTCTATAAGATCATGGCGGTGTAACACAATCATGCAATCATCTCTCCACCAAAACCCTCTTCTTCTTCTCCTTCCCCTCTTCTAAGTGCTGCGAGCGAAGCAACCATCCAAGCTCGGCAAGGCCAGGAGGTTGAGCCGTGAAGAATTGGGCATTGATTGAAGTCTGAGATCGAGCTGGACAAATGGCAGCTAGTTTTAGATGCATCGTGAAAACTGCAGTTAAAGCTCAGCGACGAGCAACTATTTGCATCAAAGAGAGTCAAAATATTGAGCCGACGTTCGGGTTTGCGGTTTATTAGTCGGCCATTAGAGCTGCACAATACACATTCTAGTTGCGCAACTAAGAGGCTTTGGAATGGAATTCGAGCCCAAACTAAGGGCGACTATCTTTTTCAACCAAACCAAAAACTGTTGTTAGCTGATCGGGACACTCGAATGGCGATGGACCCTCCAAGCTAACTCAATGGCGCTCAAATTGCTGTAAGCTGGCGCGGAATTCTGAAGCAGCCTGAGGTTGGATGTAAATCCTTCTTCAGCGGCCTTTTCATTCAATTCGAATGGCCCGACCAATGGCAAGTTCAAGCCCCAAGAATGCCAGTCATGTTGACGAATAAGGCTGCCAGCAGCTAGGCCTAACAAGCCCGACGACTGGCCTTCTTGGCTCGCTTGTTTGTCGGCTGCTAGTTAAATGAGACCACAAAACAAGAGACCAGATTGTTCCACTCAATTGAGCCTCTCGAAGCTCCAAACCAACCGGCTCAGGCTAAGGCAAAACTGACTCCTACTTGCCCTGAGCCCAGGTGGAGCAGCTTGGCGAGACAAAGTCAAGTCCAGCTCTTCAAGCCTCTTTGATTGCCCCTTGTTGGTTAGGGGCAGTGGCGCTGGCGGCGGCTGCAATGGCAACCAGCTGATGGTTGAACTTTGCCTCTCATGTCTCATTAGCGGAGCACTTTTATCATCAAACAATCGCTCCTCTCTAGCGGCTTCCCCCAGATTGTCCATTCCTAACCTTGAGCGCTTTCTGAGGGCCAAATTGCGTAACTTTGCTCGATTGCAGCGAGCTATCTAGCTTCCTGGATTTCGAGCAAAACTGGCTGACCATCAATCAAGCCGACCTGGCGCGCACTTGTTGCGACAAACACGCTCACAACACAGGCGCCCTAATTGCATGGCGCCGCGTATCAGGTTAAATCGGCTTAAATGTTGCGAGAGGAGGCTTGCCACTGGGAGCTGGGGGCAAATTCTTCAATTCAATATAGCGAATGGCACGAGAAAGCGACCATCTGGTGGTGGAATGGGCGACAAACGGGCAGCTGTATTTCAGATGGACAAAAGATGGCCCAGCTCTATCTGTTCTTGCTGTTGAATTGAGGGTTGAGAGGAAATTGAAATGAAAGTGAAATTGAAATGATTGATTGGCAAATACATTTTCTCACACAGACACAGACACAGACACATATACAGGCATACTAAATGGCCGCCTGCTTACCAAACTTTAAGTTGAACCCGGTTAAGCAAAACCATTCAAATCACCATCCAGCTTTAATATTATTGTTGAGGTTACCCTCTACCTATTGCTCATATGTTATTCTAACTCACTAAAAGATGATAGTGTTCGTCCCCTTGGACGGCTGAATTTTGCCGCTTTTGGGTCAGCGCAGAGCAAATTTGGAGGGAGCATCTCAGTGAGCCCCGTGAGCTAGTTTAGTAGAGATTAGCTGCAGGGAACAGGTGCATTTTATCTGCGTCGCTGCCAACTGTTTCACTTGCGATTTCCTGGCTAAGAGTGGCCAGGCAAGCGAGACAAAGGAAAGAGGGAGAGAGAGATAGAGCAACAATAGTGTTTCTTTAATTGACTTGGCTTCTCAATGCGGTCCGAAAACGAGCCTACCAACTGGCTCAGCTGGTTGGATTCTCGGTAAGAGAGAAGCAAGCCGGCGGAGATTTGATGGCTGGGGACGTTTTGTTGGTCGGAAGGGCAAAGTAGGGCAGGGTAGCAGTGGGAAGAGCACGAGCTTCAGATTGAATCGGTCGACGACAACACCGGCCGGCGAACGCGAAGATAAAACTGCCATTGCTAGAGCGAAGCGTGGCTGGTCAGGCAGAGTAGTCTTGCGTGCAACGGATGCGCCCGGGGAGAAACTACCTGGCGCCACTTTTACGGTGGGCGCCGGCCAGTGTTTGAGCTAGAGCAGTGGCAACGGCTGAGAGCCGGCCAACAAATGGCGCTGCCAACTGCAACTGGGCCACATTAGCAGAAGTGCCACTTGCTAATTAGTGCTGCTCGCTGGAGCACTTGTTGCCAGCTGGCATCTGTTGGCCAGTAGCTTTACTTGGCCCATCAGGTTTGCGTTGCTTTGCCGCAGAGGCGTCAGGAGGAGAGCTGCACCAGGCTGAACGCACTTGCTTATAGTGGAGGCCAACCGACTCCCACTTGTCTCGCTGAAATTAGAAGCGGTCAGGTAAGAGGCTTCGCCGGCAAGATGCAAATATCCTCCTTGGAGCCGCTCAGAGGGAATGCAATCCAAGTGTTTCGCTTACCATGCGATTGATTTGTCATTGTGGCGGCGGCAGCTTGAAAAGATGCGCCGGCGGCAGGTTGGCGTGCAACCCAAATTTGGCCAGATGCGCCGTCATCTCAGCAAAGACAATGTTCTCTCGTAGCCTTAGCTCGATTAGAATCGCGTGAAGGAAGCCAATTAGGCCATTGGAGGGTCTACGCTCTCAAACTCGTCTACCATTGATACTTGTGGGATTGGTGTTGGCGAGAGTGGCGCCATCCTTAGATCAGATCGGCAAAAAGAGGCCCCAAGATCCCCTATACGAAATCTCGGCCAACATTGACAGCTAACATGACGACATTCATCCTCTAACCTCCTACTTACCTACCATCAATCCAAAATCTGTATAATCACATTACTGTTGCCCTTCGCGCTCAATGGCCACACACAAACACCGGCGCCACTTGGAACACCATTAAAACTTTCGAACGACCCGCCAACTAACTGACCAACTCACTGACCGGCCGACCACCCGCAATTGGACGACGAGCAGGAAGCTTTTACAGTTCAATGGTGAAACTACTTGCCGTTCCGACAGTAAAATGGCGGCCAAGCAGGAGCAGGTGAGCGGGCGCGACGCAAACGAGCCGGATGATGGCAGCGAGAAAAACAAGTGGCGGAACAATGACATGACTGGCGCTGAAAAGGTTTGCCCGACGCTAGAAACAGGTGGCCAGTTGATAGACAAGCGGCACTTGGGCGGCAACGAGCTGGACACAAGGAGCAGCAAAGCAAAGTCTATCGGCAATCGGCAGCCGAGTTCTAGTTCCGAGAATAGATACGTTCATGCTGACAATGACGAAGTGAAGCGAGACGAGGAACAATCCGCGCCAGGTGAGCTGCAAGACGAAGCGCCGGCTGCGGCTACAAGTGACACTAGCACTAAGGCGGCCGCTAATTTGGCCACCAGCGGTGCAGCCACGCCCTCCGAAAGTTCAGGATTAAGCTGTAAGCAATTGAATGGTAACTTGCCCGTCGAGAGGTGGTCGGTGGCGTCGCTTGTGGCCGATTGTGGCCAAACGATGCACCAACAGAGTCAAGCACTTTTAGAAAGCAACGAGATCGTCGTTGAATCGCGCCAATTGCTCAACGAAAAGGACAGTCCCATTCGAGTTAAAGAAGTCGATCCGTCAACACTTATTACGGCCACCACCACAACCGATAGCAATGTGTTGGGGGTTAAGAGAGACTTTTTAAGGGTAGAAACAATGAAGAAATCGTTTGAAGTTGACGATCAAGCCCAAGACTTCGCAGCAGCCAAGTATTTAGGCAGACAAAAATTCACTGACAAAACGGGCAACCGGAACCAGTTGATTGAGGCCGCAAAGAGGAACGACTTGGTCAAGTATTTTGTCAGCTACAAAGGTAAGTTGTTGTGTGGCTGAGAAAGAGAGACGAGAGAGAGAGAGAGAGAGAGAATTCGTCTTGTTGTTTGGTCCCCTCTACGATGGTCGATGGGTTTTACGAGCTAGATGTGTGGCGGTTTGAGCAACAATTCGCCCGCGGGATCGCCGAGCAAATCTCGTCTTGCATCAGCCTAGAACGATGACGAGCAGCAAGAGCTGGTAGTGATATGATTTGTAGACGGTCATGAGATTAGATTGCAGGTTTATGAGAAACGAGTTCATTTAAAAGCAGCAACGACTGGCGCCATGGAATAATTAAGCCCTAGTGGCTGCACAGTGAATCCATGGAGTTGCCATAATTAGCAAAATAGAGTTTGAGGAGATCAAGGTTGCGTCGTTGGTTTGAGAGGGCGGCTGCTAGTTGGTGGAGCTTAACTTTGCTCGGTCAAGTTAGGTTGGGCCTAGCCGAGTGGAGTCAGGTGAAAATATTAAACACTCGCCGCCTTGCTTTGGCCATCATGCATCAATCTTGCAACGGCCCATTCTGGTAGCTTTTGCCATCAGGCGGAAGATGAAACGCGCTCGCCGTTCGCGCAACCAAGGGGGCGCGCCGCGCACAGCCTGTGGCTCCTTGGAGCCCCCGAGCAAGATGAATCTTGAATTATGTAGACTTCCATGATTGAAATTGCCGGCGTTGTATCGGCATTCGAAAAGGCCTACCGTCGGAATGCAAAACGGAGGCAGTTTACTCAACTCGATTGATGCAAATCACCAGCGCCGATGAAAATTGGCCGTGAGCCTGTGAGGTTGCCCGCCTTTGGCGCCATTGTTCGAGCGCTCGTTTGTCTCGGCTGGTTGCAAGATTTCACTTTGTGGCCCATTTAACCTTAGACGGCTGGCCGCAAGCCACAACTTGGATATTCTTACCTCATGGACGAGGAGGAGGAGGCCCTCTAGCCCATGGATGGAGATTTTCCAGACGAGATACTCGCCGGCGCCAAGGTATCGGTGGCGCCAGCGCTGCACCCTCGCCAAGAGGGGGCTCTCATTGGAGCTGGCCCAGTTAATTGTAGCCCACAGAGGATGGAGATGCAAATGATGCCGGCAGGTTGATAGGCCGGCCTCTCTCCCTCTGTTGCTCAAGGAGAGCCCGGCAAGAGGGAGGCGCAGGCAAAGGAACGCCGCCAATCTGGCGCCTCAACCTGCACATGATGAACAGTTCGCGCGCTAGAGATCATCAGACGTTTAATAATCGAATTATATTGTGTTGTACGGACAAGTGGCCGGCGGGCGAGAGCCAAGATGGATCAAAGGCAACAACGGCGCAAAAACAAGCATCTGCGTCCAGATGGACCAGCAGATTGTGCCACGCCCGCTGGCGCCAACGCCGGTGCACTGGCGCCTCTCACGGGCGTGGTCATACCAGCTCGAGGCAACACGGAGCCCGGAACCGCTCGTACCTCAACCAACCTGTTGCCCTTACATTCGCTGCCCATAAGGTTCCCCCCAATTGGCCGTCTTTTGCGACTTCATCAAGTGTCCGAACCAAATCGTACACAACCTCTAGAGAACCATCGAACTAGATGGTTCGACCGGTGTGAGCTCTTCCGTGGGCTCCATTGGTGGTCCCATTGCGGCATCCATGAGAGCGCTCCAAGTGAGTGAGGGCCAGGTGAATCAAAATTGAATTAAGTCCGCCCCACCGCCATGGTGGTAACAACAACATCAGCCACAATGTTGGCCACCGGAGTGGGCAAGCAAGATAGAAACTCGACTGGAATCTGGTTAGAAAATCTGGTCCGCACAATGCATTCTAGCCTGAGCAGCTTGCGACCGACAGCGAGCAGTCACAACACGTCTGCCAGTTGGCTTATCGTCATGCTAGCCGGCTGGCGAGCCTAGCTTATGAGGCAAGCAAGCGGACTGTAAGCGGTAAAATGCCTTCCAAACGTAGCCAATGCGCCAGCTTTTCCTACCTTACGATTAGAATGGCCATTCGAGCCTCATAATCGGCGTCCGACAAGTGGAGGAATTGGTGGCCGAGCCGAGAAGGCAACAATTACATCTTTAGTTACGCCGAGTCCTCTCTGCTCTGGAGCTCTTGTGCCAGTGTAACGAGATCAGCATCTCGTTGCAGTACGCTAACCTGCATTGTGCCTTATGCCTATGCGGCGAACAAGCTCGGGCAGCGCGCCACTTATATGGCGTCCGATCACGAAGTTGCGCAGGCAGAGCGCGCGTCGACCTGTGCTGCTGCACTGCCTCTTCGTCCGCCGTCCAGCCTCAGCCAGCGCTCTAATTGAGTGTCCACAGAGCATCCAGGTAGACAATTTGCGGGCGTTGAGTCGAACCGGATGCACTAATCGCCGCCGGCCTGGCCAAAACGACCGCGCATTGAGCTGTCGGAAGCTAGATTTGCTCAACACTCGCGCTCTCCTCTCTTTCTTTCTTTATCTCTCTCCACCTCCACTTCCACCTGCATCTTCAGCTGGCCAAGCGGGCGGTTCGCCTTTTGAAGATGGACCGGCGGTTCTGTGAGGGAAGCGCCCTCATGGGAGCGCCAGTGCCCACATGAGCCTGTGGCGCCACCTTCAAGGTCGTTGGTCTGCTTGCATCCAAAGTTCGAAAATCGTTTTTCACGGTTCGATTTGGAGTTTGCTTGATTTCCAATGCCAAACTCGCCCACACGATTCCTTGTCTCAGCTCCACGGGCGCAATCCTCAGCCAACTGGGAGCGCTCACTTCTCTTTCCAGGCCAAAATCTCTTGCTGCTTTGCTCTTAGCGATCGTCTCCTTTTCTAACTGCTCCTTTGAGGGTCAGCAATTTGGATCAATCAATTAAGTGATGGATTTGAATCTTGAATCTCAAACTTAGCCAGTTTCAATGGAGCAGACAGTTCCTAATTCAGGCAGCCGACTTTTGCCCGTCCATTGAGAAAAACTACGAGACTATCACGACGAGGGGAGATGGAATGAGAGAGAGAGAGAG
>ENA-UOVY01000331-UOVY01000331.1-plant-metagenome-genome-assembly--contig:-NODE-331-length-27094-cov-9.829210_pt1 | contig 27094 bp, 17 predicted proteins | sample MGYA00249840_ERZ761561 | MGnify/ENA primary metagenome ERZ761561 (study PRJEB28882, sample SAMN05720143) | plant metagenome | isolation source: Guanajuato, Mexico | place: Mexico:Guanajuato, Mexico...
GCCCATAGCTAGGCAACCTCATTGACGGTTTGGCCCAGTCCACCAAATTTCAGACGTCACAAGGGAATGCTCGGAATTTTTCCAAGTCCCAGAGTTTATATAGTAGGAGGGGAGGGGGGGGCACAGTGGGATAAATCATCAATTTAGCGCGCCAAAAATCAAATTTTCATGATGCATCATCTATTTTCTGTGTATAGTGGTTTTTTGGTGCGTCGAACACGATTTTGAAGTCAGGTTTTACTTTAGGTGCATCTTCCCCCTTCTATGGGTCCCTCTTCTATCTGTAGAATAGAATGGGTGAATTTGAGTGTAATACTGACTAATTTCGCCCAAACTTGGTGAGTGGGGTATTTTTGGTGCGTAGAACATGATTCTGAAGTCAAATTTTGCATTGGGTGCCCCCTCCTCCTGGGGGTGAGCTCGGAATTTTACCAAGGCCCAAAGCCTCTATAGAGGGGGAGAGCTCGGAATTTTTCCAAGTCCCAAAGCCCATATGGGGGGGGTGGTTATAGTTCCAAAGCCTCAGGAAAAATGGAGAAATATGGGAGAAATATGACGAAATAAGAAGGAAAAATGAAGAAATATGAAGGAAATATGAGGGAATATGTAGAAAATATGAAGACATATGAAGGAAATATGACGAAATATATAGGTCGTAGGACTTGGAAAAATTCTAGACCTTCCAGCAGGAGGGGGGAGATCTTAGGCGGACGCGCACACAATTCCTGAGAAGGCCCCCAGTACCGAAAGAGAAGGCGGGTTTCCCGCCAAAAAGTTTCATGAGAAGGGAAAAGTCGGTACCTACGGCTTTCGCTACCGCGGAAGCTCTTTCTCATTTATTTTTTCGATTTATACGGTAATTTTGATTAGATTTTTCGTTAATTCGCTACAAATGATCTGAATAAATGAAGTCGTAGCATTGTTGAGTGTCGTATTCAATTAATCAAAGATACTTTGTTGGGGCCTGTCGTAAATTTTTGGTCCGAGCGAAAGAAAATTCTTAGGGTCCGCTCCGGAACCCGTTCGCCGGGACGTTTTGCGTCAGGAACACGTAATTGACAGAAGAATTAAACTTGAATCAACCTATGAATTACAACGAGTAGCAGGGATACGAGCATAAATGAGAGTGAACTATGAACGGTATATTTGATTAAACGAGCAAGAAGAACGAGCAATATACGTGAAGGGAAAACGGAGATAACATTGCAAGACAAATTATTATCATTCGCATATTTCTCTTTCCACGAAGCTTTATCTATACTATACTTTATTGTCGTTTTATATACGTACGATGAAAAAACACGAAGCAAGAGATAAAGTTCGCGCGTAAGATGATAGAGCAAAGTAAATCCGAATTACACAATCTTATGCAGTAAAACAGAGTACACAGTGCACCGTTTGAGAAAATAGACTACAATGTCAGTGTTGAATTTCGTGTGACCTTAGCTTATTTTTCTGTTCGATATTCAAAATATAAGCGACTTTTAATCCGCTTCAAAATAAGTGACTTTAATCCGTTTGTGAAATGGAGGATGAGCGAATGAAGCTGATAGACGCGGAGGCGGAGAACAATGAATATGGAAGTATACCGAAAGCTGAGGAGGCGCCTCGAGTTGCGACATCGTCAACTTCGAAATTTTATTACCACCCGTACTCTGAGGAAGAGAAGTGAGTAAGCCTATCTTCATGCTAGTATGTTTATCATTTGATAGTACCTATATGAATAGACCTTCGCGAATTTCACATTGTTTCGAGAGTTTTCATTTCTTCGTCAAAATCTCATCGTCGTCTTCGTTTATCTTCGTCGAAAAGAAAACAATTGCACGCTCTAGAAAACAATTTTATGGACTGAGAAGAGTGGAATTGATTCCGAAAAGTATGTCCCAAGTACTGTTCTTATATTCAGATGTCAAACGAGAAAAGAGGTCGCTCTTGTTTGTTCTTTTGCCCTGACAGCCTCCATAATATAATCTGACTTTTCAACCGCGTGCTCCTCGTCACCATTTGAAAATCTGTTTTAGAAAACAGCCACGATCATTTTCGATGTTTACCCGGACGAGTGAACTTGAGAAATCAAAAGCGATGTGGCTCTTTTCTAAAGTAGGTCATCATTTTATATTAGTCTCAACAGAAAAACCATAAGCCCTGAACAATAATACAGAATAGGTGATGTTTTCACGGCAGAAACATCAAAATGAGTAACTTTTAATGAAATACTTATCGGATGTTGAAATAATAATACAATTTAGGATTATTTGATCCTAAAATCGAAGAATATTCACGAAACTAGATGTTTCGATAGTCGGGATTAGGATCATACAATGTCCCTAAAATTTTTGAAATTCAGAAATTATCGCACCTAATTCGAGTCGTAAGAGGGCGCCACTATCGACCTGAAGTAATAAATGGCGTAAAGTATGGCCACACGGCCTTCTCCATACAAAGCCATGACACGAAAAAATTCCGTTTTTTTTTCTTTTACATATAGGCCTACCTCATAAAATTTTCAAGGTGACTCTTCCTGAAAGAAAATTTCAAGGGCTATAATATTCATTCTTATAAATTTCTCCTCAAAATGAATATTTTTCGAGAAAAAGGCAATTGAAATTTTGGTGTTGTTCGGTACCTAAGAAAACCCCTCTATTATAGATTTAAAAAAACAAAATCCATTCCTGGAGAGTTTTAAAAAATCTCGAAAAAATCGAATTAATTAGATACCTATTCAAATACCATAAAAAAATAATATATGTACCGTATAATCAGGTAATTAACTATAAACAAAATGATCAATAAGTAATAATTTTAACCTGATCCCCTGAATTATCCAATAATATAAATTATTTATTTATTCATTTAATATTGTTGTATTAAAATATAATTTATTAAATCATAAATGATTTTTTCGGCGAAGAGGGGGGGAGAGGTGCTTGAGTCGTCAATCAGGAAAATCGAGAATTTACTCTTTCAATTAGTTGACAGATTGATTCATTGAAAATTGGAAAATATTTCCTGCTTTCTGATTTGTCGATTAAACATTAGTGGAATTTTCCTTGTGTCGGATTCGTTGATTCGGCCTCCGAAAAAATTATTTCCAATTAACAATCAATATTATTAAATGAAAAAATTAAAAAGTGAAAAAATAAATGATATAATAGGTACCTATTAAGGCTAGTCATAGTTTAATAAATGAACAAAAATTAATAAAATTTATCCTGGCTTCTGATGGGTTGATTCAAAATCAGTGAAATTATCCTGGCTTCTTATGGGTCGACCCTCGCTCCCCCTCCGATAAAATCAATGGAAAAAACCATCAATCTATTAATTAAATTAAAAAAATAAGATAAAAATTATTTATTCAATTAAGTTTTTGATCAAATTATTAAATTTAAATTTCTCAATTGTATGCTAATTAATAACATAAATGAAGAACGGAGGCAGACGGGTGGAGGGAGTTGTATGACGGCTGCAGAAATGCCCAAGTTGAATTATATCCCAACCTGAATAACTACACCCCCCCCCCTCGAAATCATTTCGGGCGCACTCTTCCCGGTATTGATTCATTGATTCGACCTCAGAAAAAATCAGCATTAACGAATAATTAATGAATGAAAAGCTTTCCATATTTAATTAATTATATAATATAATTATAAATGAAGATATTATGGTCAATTCAAAATAGACGAACGCTTTCTTGCATGCGATTGACCGTTTCGAGTCTTGAAAAAATCAGCGTTAATTATTAATATTATTCAATTATGGGGGAAAAATTAAGAGGTATAAATAACTATAGTAGTGAACAAAAATTAATAAATGTCCTGGCTTCTCATTGGTTGATTCGAAATGAGTGTATTTTTCGATAGCTTCTGATTGGTCGACTTCTGCCTCATCTCGATCAATTAAAAAAAAAGAATCAATCAATAATCTAACTGAATATCCAAGAAAAATAAAAATTTGATCAATAATTATTAAACATGAATTTCCAGATTGCAATTGTTGGTTAGTCAATTAATCAACGGTTTTTTCGTTTCTGAAGAAGAACACGATGTGTTCGAAACGTCAAAATATAAATTTATACTTGTGCGGGCAAAGACAAAATTTGTTTTATTATTCAATTAAATAAATGAAGAACGGGAAGAGGAAGGGATCGATAACGGCTGCAGAAATCCTCGAGAGAAAATTGACAAGTCCCCCTAAGTAATTTAATAATTTAGAAAATTGTTTTATTCATTCAATATTAACTTATTTATTGTATTATTAATTTTTTAAATTATTAATGATTTTCTTGGCAGACGGATGCTTGGGTCATCAGCTACAAAAATTCCTCGGGAAAAAATGAGAACGCCTCAAATTTATTGATTGATCGATTCAAAATAGGAAGATATTTTCTTTCTTCTGATTGGTCGATTAAAAGTGTGCGGGTTTTCCTCACGTCTACTGACCAAAAAATCATTAATTAATAATCAGTTAATTAAATGAAAAAATAAAATATTAATTAATTAATTAGGTACTCAACTGAGTGAAAAAAAAAATAGAAAAAATAATGTCGCTAGTCAAGTATTTTAACAAAAATTATTGAATTTATTTTAACTACCTACTCATAGGTTGACTCAAAATAGCTGGCCTCTTATTGGTCGAGCCCCGCTTACCTTGCAATCAAATAAAAATGAAAAAAACAATCATTTAATCAACTGAATGTAGCGGTATGTAAGAAAAATGAAAAGAATAATTATTTATTTAGGTAATCATTAAAATAAATTATTCAATTTTAATTTCCAATACATAAATGAGGAATGGGAGGGGGCTCGGTTGGTGGCCACAGAAATGCCCGAGAGATAATATCGCTACCTCCTCAAAAAAATTTATCTATTCATTCATTAATGCTTTAATTAATTTATTAGATCTCAATGGTGTGATGGACCGCAGAAATACTCGGAGGTGAATCCAAAATGTCCCCTTCAAGAATAGCCTAGTTCAAGTGTATAAATAAAGATGAATACCTATTTAAGTAATTTTAAATTTAATGAATAAATTGTAAACATTTTTCAATTTAATTTAAATTTACTTAGTGTTCCATTCGAAAGACTTGTTGGATTATTTCTCGAATCTTAAAACGGTTGATTCGGTCTCACAGAAAATCAAGAATAATTAATAATTAATCAAAAGCCCATACAAATAATAACTGAGAAAGGAAGATTCGTAAATGTATAGAAATTTCAAAAAGAGACGATACCGTTAATTTTAAAACAGATTACGGAGATCTCAGCTTATTCTGTTGGACGTTGATTTAAAATCAGACATATGACGCACGTCCGCGTTACTATGGATTTCTCCGATATCTCGATCCCTGTGCTCTAATGTTTCCTTTTTAAGTTTGATTCCACTCTTGATAAAGAACAGTTATCTGTTCGAAACGTCGAGCTCTTAATAAAAACTTTCCACATGAAGGTAGCCAAATTTTTTCTACTTTAAAAGTATTCAGTTTTAACAATTAACTAAATAAAATAATAATGGAAAAAAGAATTTTTCCTGGTTTCCGATACGTTGATTCCAAATTCGTCGACTTTCCCTAGCTTTTGAATGTTCGATTCACCTCCTGCACCCCTGGTTTATATAGTGTTGTCATAATTCTGCAGACTAGCAGAAAAAAGTCTGTCGCAACAAGCGCCACGTTTAATTTTAGTACTTAGGACTTCACTCAGGTGTTTGCACCTCACTATGACTTATACAATCAGATGTCCATGCGTCAAGCGAGGATGTATCCATGTTGCTTTGTGTTTGCACTGGGAGAAAGTGTTGGTAATTGCTAGTCCGTGAGCAGCACATAAATTTATCAGTAGTCGTCCATTTGCATTAATGCAGTTTTTCCTCCCCCAGATCCATCGCTATCAGCGCCAACTCTCGCACTGAAGTCTCCCAGCAATATTATCTTATCTTCTTCTGGCACTGCACCCAAGGTTTTGCTGACCAGCTCGTGGAATGTTTCTTTTGTGTTTTCCGTGGCTTTTATATTTGGAGCGTAAACACTGATGATGGTTGTGCAACTGATGGAACTAGTTAGGAGCCTAGCATGACCAATCTATCTGAGATACATTCGAGGAATTCATTCAGCTCCTTTGCTAGTTGGTCACAAATAGTAAGGGCCACACTATCTTTATTTTCCTGACTGATACTCCGTTCAAATTTATAAGCGCCAGTTCCCCTTTCTCATTTAAGGTGCTGTGGAGAGAGAGAGAGAGAGAGAGAGAGAGAGCGAAACCCGCTCGTTCCTTATCACCACTGCAGTGTTTACCATTTTCGTGTTACGGTGGTTGCCTATAGCGTTTCTTATTTTGAATAGGCTATAGAATATCGTGTAATTCTTCTTCTGGATTTAGCCAATACCGTGGTACCGCGTCGCGTCTCATTTAGAGCTGCAATATCTATCTTGTACTTTGCAAGCTCTTGGTTGACTAGGGCAGATCTTTCAGGGCGCTGTTTTTTGTCATGGTCGAGCAGCATGCGCACGTTCCATACTTCCACCTTCATTCCTCCAAAACGGCGTATTCTTCTGAACTTCTTGAGAAACGGTGCAGCCCCCACTCGGAAATTCGAATGGGGGTTATTTTTTCGGAATGTTTTACATCGACTTCAAGAATCACGGTGAATTGGCGAGCGGAATTATGCGTATTTTTATCCAAGGCACTATTGCCCGGACTGTACAGTGGTTCCAGCGCAGCAATTGTACATGTTCAATGGCAAGACAGAGTCAAGACGATTGTTCATGTGAAAAATGCAGTAACCCAACTATCTAGGGCTTGGAGGACTGCTGCCGTTTGGTCAGCGGGATAACATTTACGATCAATAAAACTTTTGAATTAATATTCGTTCGTTTGTTTATTTATTTCAGGCGGGCCGAGGGATTACGACAAAGGAAAATAGTTTTTGGATCGGTGGCGGTGTGGTTAATCTTCATGCTGATTGGGACCTAGCCCCTCATATCCTGAAGAGCAACTTATAAATCCCAGCATAATTACGTAAATTGAATCAGCGCGTAAAAATGAAGATAGTTTCTCCGATCTTCACTCATCTCAATCAAGTCTCTACTTTCGGTCGAATGGGAGCTTCTCTCGATTTATTTTTATGTTTGCAATTATACCGTAACACTACGTCGTACTGACGACCTATTTTAATTCCTATGTGCCGAACAACACAAAGGAACATTTTATGATTTTTTTTGTTAAAAACTTTGCAATATTATATTTTACTCGAAATACTCATTTTTTGGAAATTCTAAATATGAATTTCTAGTTTTATTTACCGTATGTTTAATGTGGCCAAAATTTCAATAAACTGTTCAAGAACTTACTAAAGATTTTCAAAATTCATTGCCTCTAAAGGTACTACAGAGTGAAAATAATCAATCTTAGGCTATTCTTAGGTACTACTATCATTCAAATATCTATGCAGACTACCTCTGATTCCTTTGACCTTTTTTGGGGCATAACATTGCTCTAAAAAGATGAGAATGTTCCTTAAACTGTATCAATTAAATTCTTTCGCAGAAAATGGGCTTGGATTGCATTTACTTTTATAATAGTAGTAGTCACGTCGCTGGTTCTCATCTGCGTATGGTGGAGCGATTCAGCAACATCCTCAACACTGACAAGTCAATACTCATCATCATCATCTCAGACTTTGTTCGGCACTTTTTCGCGAGCTGTTGTCGTTACGAGCGCATCGCCGTGCGCGATTATAGGGAAGTAAGTCGCAAAAAAGGTCTTCATTCCATTATTTTTGTCCAAGGAAACTGTATTAAAGATTATTGTACCGTTTTAGAGATATTCTGAAGAAAGGAGGGAATGCCGTCGATGCTACAATAGCAGCGATGCTCTGTGATGGAATAGCCTTGCCCTATGCAACCGGTTTAGGAGGAGGATTTCTGATGCTCGTGTACAATAAGACGTCCAATAATTTTACAACGATAGATGCTCGTGAAACAGCGCCAGGTGCTGCGACGGTAGACATGTTCCACGGAAATTCCAACATCTCGCGAAAAGGTTGAAGATGCTAGTCAATTTTGAAAAAGTATAGATTCAGATATACGGTTATAGGTGCGTTACTTTTTCAGGCGGTTTATCCATTGCTGTTCCTGGAACTTTGAAAGGCTTATGGACTGCTTATCAATCGTTCGGGGGAGGGGTATCTTGGAGAGAATTACTTATGCCTTCTGTGGAACTATGCGAACGAGGTGTTTTAATAAGCGAACAAGTGGCCAAGAAAATACTTCAAAACCGAAAGCTGATGGAGGAGGACCCTGAATTCAGGTAAGTTATTCATCACAAGGCTGAAAAAAACTTTCTACGAGTATAAAATAAAGATCATGTTTCATGTCTTCTTCACCAACGATCTCCATAAGGGGGGGGGGGAGCTCAGAAGTTTTCTCTCTTCGCTCTGTGCACCATTCACTACCTTTCTATGAGTGGTGAGTTCAGATGTTCTCTCGCTTCGCCATTCACAGCCTTTTTCCACCGCGTAAACATTCTTATTTTTCTTTCACCGGTACATCGATATTTCCAGAGAATTATTCATGAATCCGGAGACGGGACAATTACTCGGCGAGGGAGATACATACAAGAATGTAAAATTAGCTCGTACACTGAGGACGATAATCACATACGGTGGTGACGTATTATATAAAGGAAGATTGGCAGCCGCTTTGGCACGAGACATTCAAGAGGCTGGCGGTATAATCACCGAAGCAGATCTGGGCAATTATAGGTTCGTACAATTTACTCCGTATCAAGTCAGTAATAATGTTAGAGGATGGAGACGTGTAAAATGGGTCTTGCCGGGTGAGAAAACTTAGAATCTAAATCTATCCTCTATATTTTGTTGAAAATATCAAATAATGCTAATTGTCTTTTTCTCATTTTTTGCACCATAAAAATAATTGCATCTAGCCAAATTGTTTTTTCCTATCTATAGTGTTGTTGTGGACGAGCCGTTTGAAGCTCCATTAGGTAAAGGTAACTTTACCCTATATTCGTTGAAACCACCCGCATCTGGAGCAATTCTTGCGTTCATCTTGAGAATACTTGCTGATATGTTGCCAGCGCCCGATGAATTGGTGACAACACAGAGAATAACAGAAGCATTCAAGTTCGCTTTTGCTGCTCGAGGAGAGCTCGGAGACCACAATTACGTCGATGTTTCACCGGTAATAATGTTCTCAAAGAGTTGGCTTGAACTAATAAAGCCCTTTAAAGCGTGTATTATTGAGTTCGAGCTAAACTCGAAAATAAGTACTGTATTCAATTAATTCAGCACTCTTGTACTCTTTATGATCATGAAGATTGATAAGAAGGGTAGATAATTAATACCGAAACTGGTTGTGATAATAAAACTTTCTTATGTGCGTGTACGTGCTCACTTCCTTCAACCTTATTTTATAACTACAAATTCTGCAAAGAATATTGCACAGTGCACAGAAAATTATCCTTACAATTAAAAAGTAACCTATTGCTTTTCCAGCTTAATTTGAACTGTACCCCTCAAAAGTTTAAGTTTTTCCCTCCAAGAACGATGATTAAAATTTATTGTCACATTTTTTATAGGTTCTGGATAAAATATTATCAAATGAATTCATTAGTCGCGTTCGACATCTTATAAGTGATAACAGAACATGGAATACAACTGCTCATTATGAGATGAATAGTGTCAGTCCAGACAATAGAGGTACCGCCAATCTGGCAGTTCTTTCTGATTCTGGTGATGCAGTGGTCGCCACCAATACCATCAATACAGAGTGAGTCAACAGTTTAATTTCGATGTTAAAATTGTGACAAGAGAATCGTGTGATTTTATAATCCACAGAATTTTGTTTAGATTCTCAAAAAGGGGAAAGAGAACAGGGAGTTGATGAGATACAACACACCATGTCACTGACTCGTTCGTGAAAATTTGACGTACCTATATGAGAATGTAACCTCATTAGCAATTGAATTAATAGAAAAAGAAACATAGATTTAATGCACTTTATGAGAGTCTTTAGTCTCATTCTTGGACACACCTTTTAATGCTTCATTATTCACAGTTCTTAATTGACGTTTTTAGATTTGGCAGCGAAGTGATATCAAAATCAACAGGAATCATACTTAACAATGAGATTGATGACTTCTCATTTCCAAACATCTTGAACTCTTTTACTGTAATACCATCGAAGACAAATTTTATCGAACCGGGTAAAAGACCCATGTCATCGATGTGTCCTTCTATTATTACCGATCATGCGGGCAGGGTGAAGTTACTCATTGGAGGAGCAGGTGGAACGAAAATCACAACAGGTGTTGCTATAGTGAGTATAAACGGAAAAAGGTGAAATTGTTCTTCGATTTTTGAGTTTCCTCTCTCGTTTAATAACTGAAAAAAAGGTCTTGTAGTTGCGAGGGTCGATTTCACTGACCCCTCCCCCCCATTTCAAATTTCGGATCTGAAATTGTCGCAATCAATTGTGCTCGACTTGTGCTGATTGTGCAATACTTCTTTCTCTCCTACATAAGGAGAAGGGTCAGTCAAACGATAGCCTCCTCCCCATCTCCAATTTCAGATCGTAACAGGCTCAAAAAAAGGGTCTTGATTTGTACTCTTACGCTTTATGCTCACTTCCTTCTCCCTGTCTCCGATTTTGGATGGAAATTGTGCTTGATTTGTACTCTTACCTTTTGTGCTGACTTCTTTCCCAATTTTACAAGGGACCAGGAAGACGAGAGCCCGAAGATTTATTCGATTTTCTCTGTGTTTTCCCAATAACATGTGTGTAAATGTTCGACTCGCATGCAACGCTGGGCTTCTGTGGAGTCCGCCGATACGTATTGTAATGTATATGGGGCTCTTTTTCCCAGCCTGGCGCTGATTTGTCACGTCAGTTAAAGGAAGTACGTGAGCTCTTTTGCCGCGCTCAATATGATCTGCGATTTTCTAACAGGAATATGGGGAGCAGCTCAGTTTCCTACGTCGATTACGTTCTGGGGACAACTACCAATCGGTGTTCACACATAACCTAGAAAAACATTCGGCATATGTCGAATCCAAATGGATCATGACATTACCCAGCATCCTCTACTGGCATTTTTGTGAGTGTCTTCAGAACAACCCTGTTTAGCAAGTAGAAACAAATATGTGTAAGTAAATTCGGTACAAGCCAGAAGGTTGGTCAAGTCAATAATCCGCCTTATCTTGCCAAACAACCATTTCTGTACAATAATCTGAAAAACAAAGGGGACCATTTCTTGGACCTAAAAAATATGTGATGATTGGTAATAAACGACTTTTTAATCTTGAGAATTTCGTCCAAGACAGTCTGGACTGGACCTTCTGATCAATCAATTCCTTCAACTCAAGTATGCCAAAAATTATCAATCTATTTTCATCTCCCACGGGAAGGTACGATACTTAATAGGAATCATGAATTATGACCAACTTACTATGAAAGGAGGTCACACTCGAGAAATGAACATATTGTTTCACCAGTTATCGCTGTGCAAGCTTCGCGTTTGTACCCTATCATATAGTTCGTGTTTTGTAGTCATCTCATCAGTGTCTTTTGTATAAATAATTTACATGATGTAGGCTATTATCTTTTCAATTCTCGTCATCGTGCGTTTCGATAGTGAACAAGTAATCTGTATTTTATCATATTACGATTGAATTCACCTTGTTACTTAGGATGTGTTTTCATTGAAATCCCCAAACCCTATGCGGAGCTACATTACGCTACCTTGAGCAGATAGATTCTCGACTACTTACTAGAATTGAACACTAATTTCCAATCTGACGAAGACTCTCAGAGGAGAAGAAAACAACGCACAGACACATAAAAATTTATTAGAAAACCCAACCAGTTTCAATTGCATTCAGCCGATCATCAACCTAACTGAAGTACAGCTACACGATAAAAATAAAGACGTGAGAAAAGAAGGAAAGAACAGAGAGGCAAATAATGACTGGAAAATGAACGAGGAAAATAACTAAAAAAGAAGTGATTGTAGGCATTGAGAAGGGTGACGCTAGGGCGCGAAGAAACAGAGAAGATCTCCAACTACTAGGGTCTCATGAGTATGCCCATGCTGGTGACTGCGGGAAGAAACGTGATGAAGAGGGCAAGAGGCAGCGTCGAAATTGTGCCCTGAATCTATAACGGGGAGAACTTCTACCGGGGGGTTCTACGAGTATATGGTCTTTGAGTAGGGGGAAATGGTCAATTGTGAGTATCGTGTAGTATGCTGGATGGTAGCCGTGATTCTGAAATAGTCTGGCTATCTGACGCGAAACAGGGTCAAGATAAGAAGGCCGAATCAGTTATTTTTTTGGGAAGCTCTGGGAAGAAATCGGCGGGTTGGATGGAAGTGGCGGTGGCGACAAAGTATGCGCGGAGTTTCTTTTGGGTCACTAAACGTAAGCTTTGCAGCACAATTGAGCACAAATAGAACACAATTCATAGCGACGAACTTGGAACCAGAATTTGCCTTACTAGTCGAGAGCTGTATGATCTGTAGCACATATGTAGGTCTTGCCTAGTAACTATAATGGTTTGGAAATTAGAATATTAGAACCTTATATTTGTTTACAGAGCGCTGCTAGAAATATCTTCTTGAACGAGAATATTCGAGTAGCAATGGATCATGTTCTGTTTCATCATCAGCTACTACCAATGACTTGGATGTATTCTCCTAACGCCCCAAAAGTAAGGCATTTATATTGAGTATTTTTAGGTATGGACATTCATGTTCACGACGTTGTTCAGTACCTAGGGCACAATCCGTAACAAAACAAAACAGTACACAAAAAATACGTCAAAGCATGTAGCATTATGATTTGTCACCCAAATCGGCTTAGAGTATTAGGTTCATCTTCCCAAATCTGTGATTTTAATTTGAATTAAAATAGTACACGTGGCTTTTTATGTGGAGCGGTATCTCAAAGTTAGGTATAATATATTATATACAGGGTGAGGCAAAAAGATGTTACCTACCAGTTAAATGGGATTTGGTGCTAAATTTATAGCTCAAAAATGCAACATTTTACATGTACACTCTAAATGTATAAAATTTCAAGCTAGATTTTATCTTTAATTTTAGCCTGGGCCGAGCTTTCTACAATCATTCTGACGCAAGTTACGCTTTCTGAAGTACCAAAAATTTGCGAAATAACTTGATGTTTTTGAATTCTACGTCGGGTTTCATTTTTGGCGCATTTTGGACTATATTTTTGGGCACATTTACTTACTTACCCATTTTAGTGTTTCAAAAATTATTTCGAATATTTTTTTCGGATTCTCTGTCAAATTTCAATAAGAAAAAGCTGGTTCAAATTTTCAAAGATACAAAATTCAGCTTAGAACTGTAATTAATTATTTTAATTTTCACCATTTTGGAATTTATGAATTTTTGGCTCTTAAAGAAGCGTAACTTACATCAGAGAGATCGTAGAAAACTCGGCCCAGGCCTAAATTAAAGATAAAATTGAGCTCGGAATTTCGTACATTTAAAGTATACATGTAAAATATTGCGTTTTTGAGCTACAACAAATTTATCCCAAAATCCCATCTAACTGGTAACATCTTTTTGCCTCACCCCTCTACATGTACCTACGGTATGTTTTTTTTTTTTCATAAGTAGGCAAAAGAAAAATTGAAGCTCTTCTCATTGAAAAATGAGCAGCTTTTTCGTGGGTATTGGATATTTTTGACCATTTCCATTTTTCTGTTTAATTTACATCTAGGTAAGTTAGGTACTTATGTAAGGTTTGATTTCAATTAATTGATTACGTATTAGAAAAAAATTACAATCATAATTAAACCCAGGTATAAACACTAAGAATTCTAATCAATGTTGAAAGAAACTCATGTAATTGATGAGAATTTCTGTTTCTTCATTTAAAAAAATACTGTAGGTAGCTTTACGTTTTTCTTTCTTTTTTTTTCAAATCATTTTTTTTATAAATATGATTTATGGTCGTTTTTTCCCCCATGTATAATAAATTCTGTATAACAAGGCTCAATTTTTGACATTTCAGTTTATTGTGGAAGGCATGAGAAAAATTGGTCATGGAATTGAACTTCTTGAATCAAGTTCTGTGGTGAATGGAATCCAAATTGATGAAAACAACCTTTATGGAAGTTGTGATCGGAACAGACCAGGAGAAATTGACGGGTACTGATAGAAACGGAAATTGTTGAAGTCGTTTCTTTCCTACGCAAGAGAACTTTCTGGGAAACAGTTCTTTCCTGCGAAAGGCAAAAATTAACGCTCTCTAAATAAGGACCAAGCTAAAAAATTTGATGAAAAAAAAAAAAAAAAACACCGGCCGCGAAAGCTAGGAGATGCGGGTTCGATTCTCACTGACGGCGAAATTTTTTCATGTATTCTCATCTATCTTAGAACTATCCCCCCCTCTAAATTATTAGAAATCTTGGTATTATTTATTCATATTGACATGACAAATCTTAAATTAAAATTTTAGATTTAGGTACTTAAAATTGTAATCCACTTTTTATCCCAAAAAGACTGGATCTGGTCATTAGAATAAATTTCATAGCTTAATTTTTTACAATACCTATACTTATGCGTTCCTTGACTTACAGCCACTCATCATATATTATACCGATAGTAAAGATAATCTTTACGATATAATTATTCATATTACCTGTTAAATTTATGGAATTGATACTTCAATGTCAAAGAACAAAGGAATCGAATGCTGAATAAGTTTTTCCTTCTACTTTGTTTTTTAGTTCTAAGGTCATAATTCAGATGGAACGGGCATCTATAAGTAAGCATAGTAATTATTATGAAGACTTTTCGTCATGTGAAATAGAATTGATATCAAATTAATCCAAACAGATGAACAAGTGGGTAAATTCTAGTTTCTTTTGCTTTCCATGTTTACTTTTATAAACTATATACAAGATAAAAAAAACAAACAAATTAAGTAGTAAAACATTTCATGAAACTGAGCGGCCAAAGATCTCTGAACTATGTGATATCTTATGTATTCAGTTATAGACTAATTTCCTCTGATGACAGATTTCAATTTGCTCTGCTGCTGCAATGGATCTTAGTTTTGTGTCGCCACAACAGTAAAAATAACTCAAATCTTTATTATTTCAAAAAAATGATAGGTCAAAAAAAGAAGCTAAAAGCCTCTAGTTTTTGAAGATACGGGTCCTGAACCTAACAGATTTACCATTTTGTCACAGCATTTGGTTTATCAATTTTTTTTCAAATGGATCTTCACATGTAAAAAAGTGTGAACAACTTTTTCTAGGAAGTACGCAGTATGTCAGCGTGTGGCACCACTGCTTATGGAGATTTAGCATTGTAATGTCACAAAAATAGGATCCATTTTGCGCGTACTCAAGTTCTATAATATGATAAAATGAGAGAAATGTAAACTATTTTTTAATATAGGATTTTTTATTAAAAAAAATAAAACGTCATTAACTAAGTTTCAACCATCGCCAATAATAAATTATTAAACATAATAATTTAAGATATGAATGTTCATTTTACATTACAGAAGGACTAATATTTTGTCAAATTTGATAACTTTGATTTTTAAATTCTGTTTTATATCTCAGTAGGTGTTATTTGCAAAAATCTTATATAAAAAGCTATGAAAAGAAAATTTTTTTATATTTTTTTAGTTCACTCATAAATGCAGTAGCAGAGCACAAAATTACAATGTGAAGTCACCAGAAAATTATTGTATTACACTTGTGTGAAATTTCAAACTCCACTAACCTATCAATATTAGAATGCATTAACCAAAAAATTTTAATCTGCATGGGGAGAAAATGTTTTTTTTTTGTTGAATCTATCACTTACAAAAGGCTGTCTTGCCACCTTACTACAGTTAATTATGAATAATGGACAAAAGCTTGCAAAAATGAGAATAAATACAGTTAAAGATGTACCTATTTTTAGTGTTGAGAATGATGAGAGTTTCTGTTCATCTTGATTTATTATTATATATTCAAGTTATTTACAAAGAAAGACAAATGACGTTTAATTTCCAATGATCATACCACATCATAGGAATATCACAATGAGTTGAACAATGATACCAAAAATATGTAGTGTGAACCTTGCTTCATGACATAATTATGAGACCTGTCATGAGATAAGGGCCGTCATTTTAATTGGCAATAGACTACAGTCACACTGTATACAGGGTGTACACTACAGAAAGCACTGTGTCTGCACTGCGTACTGTACTGTATTGTAACATAACAATATTAAGTTACAACAAAGAGTAGTGCGCAGTGAAGGCATGGTGCTCTCTGTAGAGTTATGTGTCAATTGAAATGAGGCCCTTACCCTGTAACAGATCACATATTGAAACTTATTTCTGAGGATTCTCTAAGAAGTAATCTTCAACCTTTAAAAAAATTAATTTCCATACATGATGTTCTTATTTGAAAGAATTAAAAATAGTGCTTGTAGTTCAGTACAAAAAAGTTTAAATTTGAGTAAAAATTATACTTCCAAAATCTAATAACAAGAAAACCTGGAACAATAACCATTTTTCTTCAATTTCAACAATAAAATTCTACTGTTATTGAAACTTCCACGTCCATAAATAGGATAATGTTTGAAAAAATAATAATTCTTTCCCTTCCAAAAGAAAAGTAATAGTTAAGTAAGAATTAAAAAATACCGTCCGAATATTTTCCTCTGCTACAAGAACATTTTGGTAGAATTGAAATTTCCAGGTCCAATGATGAAGAAATGCCGGATAGATCTTTTTTTTCTCTGCTCCAAGAATTACATTTTGGTGGAAGTGTTACTGTTAAATCTAACAACAAAGGCAAATCAGGTGACTCCTTCCCTTTGCGGCAAAAACAACAGCTTAATGGAGCTGAAATTTCCAAGTCCATTAAGGAGGGAACGCTAGATAAATTTCTTTTTTGTTTCTTCCGAGAGCTAAGTTTTGGTGGAGCTGATACAATGAGGTCCATCAATGACGGAATTTTGAAGCTGTTCTCCTCTTTAACAGGAGTCTCGAAGGTAATACCGCTACTGCTTTCATTAAGTACATCTGCACACTACAAACGAAAAATAATTTTTAAAAACCAAAATTGAAGGAACAGGAGAAGGGTGCATTTAGACCATCTTCAGCATGTACATTGTACAGTCAATTTCTACTCAAAACGATCAAATTTATTCATAACGTTACAAGATATTGTATAAAATATACAAAAAGCGAGATATGGGATTTTGATTCATAAACCATCATTGTCACGAAAACAATACAAACAGACAACTGAGAAAAAAGCAAGAAAGAAGGAAGCACAGGTTATGGTGATTCAAGTTACACTCTATGTGAAATTGACCTCTCACCACAAAGCAATCTATTGAGAAAAACAACGTCATCACAATTGATGCGACGTACAATTTTGATGTTTAAAGAGTCCATGCGCTTAAAATATGAATCTTCTCTATGTAAAAGAAGAAATTTCTCTTTGATGAAGTTGTAACCCAAATGGTTGTCAAATGCAGACAAATACACAAGAAAGGAACTTCCATGCGTCCAAGTTTTCACTGATTTGGATTACTAATCTTTGGCTTATATCTACATGCTCGGGCAGATCTCACATTCTAACTGTAGACACCGCTCCTATGCGATTACGGAATATGGTCCGTGAGGAGAATAAACAGACGTTCCAGAGGGATGGGGTTGTAAGAGATGAGCCAGAAGTCAAATGAGCAAAAGGCTTTTGAACGCTCACGCAAAAGACTTCCTAAGTAGAGGTTCTGATCTATCTCTCTTTCCTACTTTCTCTAAGATTGCAAGATAGGGAAACTGTGAGATCAAGACAAACATGGGTGAGTTGGATCATGTGTTTAAGGTTCACCTTGTTGAGAATGGATTGCGCGACAATCTCCTATGCAGGAGTTGTGGGTTCTAGCCCCACTGAAAATAAGCAAACATTTGTGCCTTTTTTATTGTTTCAACCTTCCTATCTCAAGTTGGGAAAAAGTTTGAAGCACGCAATAGACTTATTAAGTCCTATCGAGGCCATTGCGCCGTTATTGTTTTTTGAATATTTTATGCAGTATTTTGTAACATTCATAAAGTCTATTCTTTTGAGTTAAAAAGTCTGTAAATTGTAATTCCCTTGATAAATTTCAATGAAAAATACAGTTGATTTTGAACTACTTTCTTTCCCAGTGGTAGATATGAATCCTTGATTGTTTTCTATTTCACTCGGATTATTCAATGTACCTCTCACTTCAACAAGGCGTTTTTGCACGCTTGAATTTTCACATTCACCTGAAATGAATAGAAAAAAAAGTAGCATTTAGAAAATTAACTGTAAAATTATTTTTCAAGAACTCAACAAACTTGTGTAGTTTTTGATTTCTTTCAAACTAGAGCTCACAACTTGTTGAAATGGTTTAGTAAATGCTCGAGAATTTTGAGTCTGAAGACTTGAATTGTTTTCTTTTTCATTTAAAATTGTGTTGATTTTCGGTGAAAGCTGCATACCGGTATAATATTTGTATTCATTTTTTATGTATTTGTTTTCACTGCGAACAAAGACAAAAAATTAATCATCAAAACTTCCGGTCTCACTTTATCCAGCGGCAAATGTGCCATCTATCATCATTAAATTCACAAAACTGCAATAGGTACAAAACAAATATAGAACTTGTAAGAAGGAGGAGAAGAGGACAAGAAATAACATGAGAATAAACTATGCATTGGTTCTTTCTGTCTTTTACCAAACTAATGGTAGTTCAAACATGCATTCCTTCCTAATTATTCTTCAATATTCTCTTAGTAACGCAACTAAGTATACATTTTGAGATGAGTGAAAAATTATTTCAGAGAACCTACATAAATTGTACATAATTGTGAACGCAGTTTCTAGATGCAGTCAAGATTTGGGAATGAAGATGTGTGGGTCAGCTAATTTAGGTATTCTACTAGTTTCAAATTTTGTTCAACATTCTCTCAATCAATTTGAGGAAAATTCCCGCCAAAATAAAATTTGACAAGGAAAATATAAATTATAAATTTCTTTACCAACTGTGCATTGTCCTATTTTCTTCCATCAGGGATAGATAGGTACTCTCATCTCCATACTACCGTTCTCATTCCTTTTTTCCTTTATGAAAAGCTATCTGTTATTATTCTAGAGAATTTGTTTTATTTTTTTTCCTCCATCAAAATTTAAAATCTTTATTATACTGGAACCATTTGGCACAATTCGGCACTATTTTCAACGAACACCAAGACGGTGGTATACTCATGGGTACCTAATTCAATTTTAATTAAACAGATTTTGCAAAGAATGCAACACAAGACTTGATAAGATTTTACATCGCACGGGGATGAGCAACAATTACATGTAATTCTTCAACCAGTATTGAGTTAGTTGCAAATAAACGTACCTTTGACCATGTAGCAGATGTACAATGATTACTGTCATATTATCTTTGCTACGATTGCTTAAACATGCATCCATTAATTCTTCGTAGATCTTGCTTGGCTTTGTTCCGATATTCATTCTTTCTTGTACAAATTTATGAACCTCCTATAATTTGAGAGAGTGTCACTATGTTATCTAGTACTATGTACGAACATGAGTTCGCAATATCGAACAGTTCCAAAATTCAAACATTCCAATAGGCAATTTAACTTTCTTTACCCTACACGAGTACGTTTCTTAATTACTATAACTATCTCGAAAATAACTAAATTTGGAATTCATTTTAACACCAAACTAAAATATTATTGGAATTTAAAAAGGTTGACGAAAATTTCGATAGAGAAGGAAATTAAGAAGGGGGGGGGGACTTGAAAAATTCGTGTGAGTAAGTGGGTGAGTGAGTGTTAGAAGAACTCTAGTGGGGAAGAAAGTGAACAACGGAGAGAGTGTGGTCCTACGAAAATTCAAGGAAGCTAGAAAGTTAGAAATGGAGGAAATTGGACGTAAATAAATTCAAAATACAGTGAAGGAAAAACAAGAGGGAGTTGAACTCTTAATTTCTCTTCTCTCTCTCTCTTTCTCCCTCTGAACTTCTCGCATTCACATTCACTCTAAGTTTCCTTTTCATTAAATTTTATAGAACCTTTTCTATCTTTATTTTTCTCTTCTCTTTTAACTTTTCTAAGTCTACCATCCCCTTTCCTTAGAATTTTATAAATAATACCCAACTTCTTCTTGTTTTTCCTTTCACTCTCCCTTGAATTTATACGATCCAATTTCCTCTAACTTTCCGTATGAATTATAATAATGGATTGGAAGATCCTTTATTCATCCACCCAAACACCCCATAGATGTCCTCGTTTGTTTCAAGCTCAATTCTCTTTTTGTTGTCTCATATATCCTTTGAAAACGTTAGGAATGAGGATAGCTTATTTCACTTCGGTAGCATATTATTTTTACCTCCAAGTTTTATTTTTACGTTCTTTACAACAGAGCAATAATCCTGTGCAACTAACCTCCGAATTAAAAACATCCCAAATACCGTCACTAGCCAATACAATGAACTCCCAATCTGAATCTATTTGCTTAGTAATGACATCTGGATATGCTGCGTGAGGACAGAAATAATGACCATTTAAAAGACAACCGAAAATATTATTTCTTTAAGGTCAATTTATCTTCTATTCTTCATTTACCTACCTGTAACTATCTGTGTTTCAGGTCCTAATTGTTTGTTCTTTTTGTATTTGAAATCACCCAGTGCCCTCGAAGTAGCCAAGTGACCATTTACACGATTGTAGCTCACAAAACCACCAGCCGCTAAAATTCTTCGGCGTTCAATTTCCTTTGAGGGCTTGTGATCAAGTGACAAAACTTTGTAAGAGCCATTGATACCAGCGATAGCTCTCGAATCGCCTACATTAGCCTGAAAATAAGAAATGCTTTCAGATGAAGTCGTTTTTCACAAACAAAGATCGAAGAAAATATTGAACTTACGCAATATAATATGTCCTTTTTTATAATGACGACGACTGCTGTACTTCCAGCAAATGATTCTATGACGGAATCCTTCACTGCAGCATCGAGATCCAAAAAACCCTGCAACAAGACATTTGTTCGATCAAAGAAATCGTTTATCGAATGTAAATTATTTAAAAATTGGTATTTACTCTTCTCATAGCTTCAGCGATGTCATTTTCCTCATACTCTGGGCGCCTGGTAATGTACCAATGTAAGTGTTCACTCGCATATTTTGACACTTCATCGCCTAAAAAAAAGATTGTTTTGAGGTGCATATCGTTCCAAAAATGAAACAATATTATTGTTATTACTATGGATTTGCAACGGTGTCGTCAAATACTAATATTAAAGGCGAAAGGGGATGTCGGCGCAGAAAATATGGGTCGTCTCATCGAGATGAAAAACAATAAAATAAACTGAAAGAAAATTATTATTGTTATTATTATTCACGTACTTCCGTGACCGTCATACACAGCAAAATAGCTTGTTCCGGGATCATCCAGAAGTGAGAGAATGTGCGTATGTGTATCTTCCATGTATGTTCGCCATCCTTGCATGCGACTGGAGCCTACTTCATACAAATTATTCACGGAAGTAACGGTATCCTTCAACATTTCTATGCAAAAGGATCTACAATTAATGAATGCGCAATGAGTGGAGAGGAAAAAATAGGAAAGGCGTGTTTTTGAATGATTTTTTTTTTTTTCCAAATTGATACCAATAAAATTAAAATTGAAAACTTTCCACGTCTGCAAACTTTTTTAAGACAAAAATGTTCATGAATTTCCCCGCTTCCTTCAACAAGCCACTGAGTGACTAAGACTATCAGCTCGGATTGTACAGAGAGTATTGTGAATTGTTTACTTTAATTTGTACATCTTATTTTATAAATATCTACATGTAATAATACGAGTATATTAGATCATCAGCAGCAATAGTTCGACCTTACGGAGGGATGCGTGAGTCATATTGATAGTTGAGAAATTTTCTGGAGAGCTGAGGTTCTATTTGAGGGACTTGATTGAGAATTCTAGCCCGTGTGGCTGTTGGACAAATGAAGTTGTGGTGGATGGTTAGATTCTTGGCATGGCAATGGAGACAAGAAGGTGGAAAGATGTTTGTTTTTGTCAGGTGAGAATGTGTGAGGTGCGTGTGTCCGATTCTTAGACGTCCTCTCTGTGGGATTTCCTGGTGGCTGATGACTAAAGTGAGGGTATTGATTTGATTAATCTTAATTTCTTGTTCTGAGCGTCAGGCCATTTGTTGTACCAGAGAGAGATGATGGATTTGTGGTAGTATTTTTCAAGATCTTGTGAGGGAGGGAGTGTGGTTCCTGTTATTTTGTTTTTTCATCTGGCGCTTTCGGCAACTTAATCAACCTCTTCATTTTCCGGTATCTCGGGATCCAGAGGAAGACAATGGAGCGATGTTCCTTGTAATGAATTCAAGATCAATTGGATGCGTTGGACTATTGAGTTTGATTGATAGGGGATTGGTAGAAACGAAATGCCGTTTCTGCGGGTAGTTCTAATTTTGACCCCTAGAGAGCGCTGATGTTGCTTTTTAGTACCAAATTTTGCCACGAGAGTGCGCCAGTGCAGCAGCGCTTGGGCAGTACGACCTCTAGCCAGCAGGCACTTTAAGTGTTACTTTTTCCAAATAGAACGAGTAAGTGTCACTTTTTATTCTCGCATTTTGCAACTGATTTTAATTCTGTAATTTTATTGTCATATGCCGCGCTAATCTCTCATTGGCCAAATATGATCTGCTTATATCTCACCCTCTTCTATTAGTCACTCTCTTTTTAGTAGTCACCCTTCTTCATTAGCAAGATGCGGATAGTAACTATGCTAATGAACTGTCTAACCTTCATTTGTGAGTAACAGCTCCTCATAAAAAAATATTGTTAAACGACAAATTCTCTAACCCTACTTTGTAGATAACATTCACTTGTAAAGAATGACCATTACTGTGCTAATGGCCACTCAAAGTACATCGCTATATAAATTCCATATGCTTGAGATAAAAACTGTTGCATCAAGGAACAGGATAGAAAGGGCTCAGAGTGTGCTCTAGGTGGCTTCCACCCCAAGCACCAAAACCCGCATGGTTGTTTCTACGCGTCCCTCAGGAGACCGGGGAGTAGAATAGTCTACGTAACTCACAACTTTGAAGCCGGCTGGAATAGATATGGAATGGGAGGACTTCTGCCGTGCCCATGGGGGATTCTATCAAATGACACCGCCAGGCTGTTTGCTAAACGCAACCCGCGTAGAAGCCAATACATTGACGTTCAAATGCGACACATGCGGAAGGACTATAACATCTCAGATTGGGCTCATTAGTCACTGCCCCACTTATGCGAGAGGTTGAGAAGCAAAACGGATCCACCCACCATTGGGAGGCTGGATGAGGACAACAACGAGATGTGACTGAATCTATATAAAATTTGAACGTAGAATTGCAATCAAAGAACATTCACCAAGGCACTTCCGTTTTATGAACTTCAATTGATTACAAAAGAAAACATTCCATCAATTGATCTGTTCAAGTTCATCCGGCGGTTGATGATATGCAACAAGTTTATTATTATTATTTTTGTAAAGTTCCTACTTGCAAAAGTTTCCTTTGTTGTTCCGAAAAAATTTAAAAAATTTTTTGTCATCCTTATTGTAATGACCACATACTCAACTTCAATTCTTAATTCAAGTCAATTGATTATGGTGACTCATTGTGTAATTTAACCAATTTAACTTAAGCGCAAAAAAATTCACTCTTCTTGCAAGAAATACATTTTGTGTTTGGACAGCACACCAAAAAAGGCATTATCACACAATATTTCCAAATACAAGCGGGAAGACAATCCTCACAACTTCTGAACTTTGCTAAATTTGCTTTCTGCTTCACCAGACTATGTTAACATGCACTACCTACACCTATTTAATCCTCAAATTTATATAAACAGGAATGTCAACAAAATTATATTCTTTCTGTTTTGGGATATTTGTTTTTTTATTTTGAAAATCCAACTTTTGAAGAATATTTTTTTGCGTTTGGTATCAATTAGCATAAAACTGAGTAATATGGGCGTCAAATTGTATCCTCTCTCAACATTGTAGGTATGTTTTTTTTTGTTTCAAAACTATGTTTTTCTCATAAGAACAAGTTAAATTTAACAAATTTTTGGCTTTTATCTAGCTTCTCAAGTAGGATTCGCACATTCAATGAAATCACATAAATAAATACCTAAATAATGAATAAATAGAATAGGAAAAAATCGGTAATGACAAAACAATGAACAATTATTTCATTATTCATTTCAGGAATAAGGTCAATCTTGTACCTTTCAAATTTCCTTAACTGTTTTCACTTATACCTCAAATAATTTTAATGATCTACAAAATGTGAAAAATATATTACATAATATAGTAAATTAATTAAGGATTGTGATTTTAGTGGTATAAGTTAGATTTTTTGTACACACATGTTGAAAGTAATGATAAAGATAGAAATGCGGGAGAAATGTAGAAAATGATACTTTTCAAGATTCCAATATATAGAATGAAAGTGAAAAGGAGGATGAAAAAGTAGAAAAGTCCAACACTAATAATCTTGTAGGTAATAATATTTCTTCAGACAATAGTGAGGAGAATGAGAAAATAATGCCAGATACCTATTTTAAGCTTCCAGATAATGAAACATGTATAATGAATGATAATGAAGGTATTGTCTTTGCTTCAGGTGAAAAATTCTCACCTTTGTCAATTCTCTTTGATTCTTAGGTAGAAAGTCTAACATTTATAAGAATATAATAGCTATGGTGGTACATTAAGACCTAAACTAAAACATTTAAGAAAAGAAACGAACAGATAAATTATAATTTGGGATGAGAATAGTGATCAATGTATGAGAATTTTGTAGAATAATGCATTAATGAGAAGTGTAATGCAACTGATTGGTAAACAACAAAATAGAATAGATAATTAATTCACTGAATGCCTCTTGAAGAGAGGCAGCTTGTTTGTTAATTTGCTTATTATTTCAATCTGTCAGCTAAGAAAATTTCTCTATCATCATTCAAAGAAGATACTTACCGGTAACTAACTTCGATGCAAATATAGGTTATATGTTACACACTTTCTGCCATGCGCTGAAATTATCCATATACTCGTAGATTCATAGATTACATTGATTAAATGTAATAATTCACATTGATGATAGCTTATAACTTGACCTGGAACCAAAATTAAACTACAAGTTAAATATCTCTTCCCTCCATTTCATTTCACGGAACATTCCTGTACAATACAAATATAAACGTTACTGAAGTTCACACCTGAACAGGTTAGAGCGTTATCACTTTGTACTTTGAAAAATGAAATCTTTATTTGATAACATTAGGTACTTAGAAGGTTCAGTTATATCGGGACGCATATTAACATTCTCTAGCCCAGTGAGGCACCATATAATTTTTCGCCGCCTCCCATTGGCCCATTCTTATCACTATGTGCCTTGGCGCCAAATTCAACTTTCCAATCGCAAATTTGGACGCTTTTTTTAAAAAAACATTTCCACTATTGGCCATTATGCAGATCCGAATAATTATGCACTATTGTCGCCAAAACAAAAGAACAATAAATAAAACAATAGATAAATGATAACAATTTATTCTTTCTTTTTTTCATGCTATTTTCTTGGTAATTTGTAATAATTATCTTTCATCAAATTCTCGCAAATATGTTTAATTTGATTGTAAAAGAGGAGCAGTTGCCACCTGAATTCAAAAACTTGATGATTCAATCAAAGTCTAATGACCAGATTGTCATTCGAAGTAATTTATGCAATATGGATGAAATCAAAAAATGGGTAGCTGAATTCTCTTTGCGAACAAATACCAAATGGAACGCCGAGAAATCATTTCCAAATGGAGAAAAGATGCTCTGCCGGTAGAATAAATAAATTCCTATTACTATTTCTCAATACACAATTATCTAATACATGGGTGGATACTTCATATTTAATCTATTGCAGAAAACAATATGTGTGTCATCATTCCGCCTTCCAAAAAGTTTCACAAGAGGAAAACAAACGCGGTTTGTCGAAGAATACGTCCTGTAAAGCGAAATTAAATTGTAAAATTAAGAACTCTACCAGAGATACTCGAAAAAAAGATCCGTATGTAAAGGTGCATGTTGCTGTTTTGCATTGTGCACTCAATTTTGAACTTGTCCTACACATTGCTCTCTTAACTAAGAACAAATAGACGAATTTAAATCATTTTAATGCCCGATTAAAAGTTCTTGAAATACCGATACGTTTTGAAAATCCAAAATTGGATGCACATTTCCCATAGCTCTCATATTTATACCTTTTTACAGTAGTTGAATCTGCTCTAAAGAAAATCTAACTTACTACATAGATAGTATATTTATTTACTGCGATACTCAGACCAAATATTACTTCTATTACTTGTGTTCAGCAAGGTTTATGCGCAGTCATCACAATCGATATCGTTCATAACCATACACTTCATACTGCAGAAGCTTTATATTTTTTACCAGCCAATGATGAAATTCAAGAAAAATTCAATGATTATTTCAACGAAGGAATGGGAATTAAGGAAGCAAGAGATTATCATCAAGGTACATGCACTCGAGAAAAAAAAGTTCATTACCTCTTCCTATGATTCTTAGATTCATTCATGAACCACAATGAGAATCAAGATAGTAGTAATAATATTAGGTATAATAATCGACGGAATTATATACTTACACAGGAATATTGGAACTTGATGGCGAATCTGAGGAAATACTGGCTAATAACAGATTAAATCCTAAATATCGAACCGTGCAATTTTGGTACGACAATTGGCGTTCCCTGAATCTAGGTCCTCGAACAGGAGATGGTGTAATTGAAGTTAGTTACATTATCTCTCAGTTTTAAATTCAACAGAATTGAAGTACGTGTTGATTGCTTTAATACTGTTCTATTTTCAACAGAAATTACGTGAGAAGGAAAGTATCTACTCACAGGCTGGTCATTCTGTAAAATTTGTCGAAAATCCGTTTGCAGTTGTTATCCTAACTCCGCTGATGAAGC
>ENA-UOVY01000333-UOVY01000333.1-plant-metagenome-genome-assembly--contig:-NODE-333-length-27067-cov-4.650489_pt1 | contig 27067 bp, 18 predicted proteins | sample MGYA00249840_ERZ761561 | MGnify/ENA primary metagenome ERZ761561 (study PRJEB28882, sample SAMN05720143) | plant metagenome | isolation source: Guanajuato, Mexico | place: Mexico:Guanajuato, Mexico...
AACCTTTCCTTTTATTTTTGCTATTCTACTTCGGCTAAGCAAGCCAGTTGCCAAGGTTTTGATCTCCAAAGGATCTAGTACACCACTGTGGGATATGGTAACGCTACCTGTTTGGGTAGCAGCGGTTAATTTTTTATAGGAGATACTGCCCATAGACTGTTCACCTGGATCAGTTGCTTTTTCAGAAACTTTATGGTGCTTGGTACTGTCCCAAGTCTGAGCCGTAACAGCTGACCATGGATCTTTTGCGTCTATTTCAGCATCAAAATCGATAAAATCAACGCCATAGGTATAAGAAAAAGCACCTTTACCAGTTGCTTTTGGTTTTTTAATGGAGACTACGCCATCATTTACCACAACAATTTGTCCATTGGCTTCGGCTCGAATATTTAAAAAGTCCCAATCGGATATTTCATGTTGTGAAATATTTTCATGTACAATAGCAGTCGCTTCGATTTTATGACTTAAGCCACTATATCCATTTAAGATCTTTTTAAAAAGGTCGCTATCTTTTATTTTTACAAAATGCATGGTTTTGGGTGCAAGGGTAGTTTTATAGGCCACATCTCTACAGGTTACGGTCAATGTAGATAATCCGGTTGACCTAGATTGAATGGCCAATTTAGCTACTACACCTTCAAATAGTTGGGCTAAGCTATCGTCATAGCCAGCTTGTATGACAACGGTAGCACCAATGGTAAACGTTTTGTCATTGGCTATAGAAAAAGTTTGTGACTGAATGCTACCATCATGCAAAACGATTTTTGCATAAGGAATTTTATTGATCCTTTTATCCACTATTATGGATTGTATAGGGTAACTTGTATCTAGGGTTTTACCGCCTATTTTTATGGAGTACTTAATAAAATCACCTGATATAGCAGCCATGTAGATAAAAAATAAAGAAAATATGGTTGTGCAGGTCGCCTATATAGGTCAAAATAGATAGATATCCTTAGCCCAGTAAGTCTTAGATACCTATACAGGCTTGACCTTATTTAGGCTCATTTGCTCACCGACTAGAGGGTTAACCTGAAATAAGTAAAGCAAATAGGCTCTATTGGATGCATCCATTTCATATGAACCTTTTAACCATGCATAGGTAATAAAGTAAATAACAGGAGCATTTCCAAAAAAATAGACTATAAAGATGATTTTGAAATTAAGTGGATGATAATCATCAAATATTTTCTTTTTAAGGGTGTGTCCTGTCTGTAACTTTTTGTTGATTCAAGCCCACTGATCCTTTATGCAACTTTTTGGTAACCCTCCCATGTATTGAACATATGCACTGACTCTGTATTTGTCATATTACCCATTGATATAAGATTTTGTTCATTTAGATGATTTTGATGTATATTTCTGCAATATTCATTATCGTCTACATGTGAAACTGACATAGAATACAATAGATGATCATATGAATAGCTTGCATAAGGTTGTTGACCATCCACTTGATGAACTTTTTGTCGTTGGTCACTAAGCGCATCAATATCGTCTTGTAAGTCTTTTGGTAACCATTCAAGCTGCTCATTAAGCCTTGAAATTGTTTCAGCGTTAACAGTAGATCTTTGACTTAATTCCGCTATTTCATTCATACAATCTTCCAAAAAATATCTATTCCATGGATCCGATTCCATATTCTCATTACTCCTTTCAGACGATAAAGTTTCTAGTAAAATTTCAATGTTTTTAATACTATTTTGCCACTCATCTCTCTGCTGATCAGTAATTTCAATCAGTTCTGTATTTACGGAAGTGTGCGCTTGATTATCAACATTAGGTTCTTGAAAACCACATAATACCTTAGCTTTAGTTACTAGTTTACCTATTAACCTATCAATACGGAAAACACGAACCAACATTAATTGAGCATTTACCTGGTCTAAACTATCTGTTATACTGTTTGGTGTATAAACGAAGTTCGTATGATTGCCTTCACAATACATAGATGAACGACCATTAAAATCAATGGGACGACAATTTGTGTAACTATCACCTCCTATAGCATAATCTTTATCTTGTATAATATTAGCCCCTTGATGAATATTACTAAAGATCTGAGCTTGACCATAAGAAAAGGTACAAGTTATCCCATCTCCATTATATTCTTCATTGATAGCGTTCCAAACATGCGGCACACACTTTATATATTGATTTTGAGTATTATATTTTTTATTTAAATATCCATATTTACACTTAGGAACTGCATGATTATATTGTAATGGTGCATTACCTAAATCAGGCCTATCATGCGTAGCTGTCACTTTTGACCATATATTTTTGATGATATTAATCGGAACAAATTCCAATCTAGAAGCACTAGAAGGTACATTTCTACGTCCTCTGTGATGTGCTCCTGCACTACCAGCATGTTCTCCATGATGATGGCGATGCTTGTGAGGATGATGCACTAAGTCTAGTACTGATGTTACAAAAAGACTACGTATATCATATTCATTATCATTTATAAATTGCTCTATACTACTAAAACTTAGGGGCATATTTACACGATCTATTATCATGTTAATCCATATGCCTGATATACCCACACAACTATCATCTATCTCACGTAGATATGCTTTTTCTATGTCTGGATATTCTAATAGCGATTCATTATATAACTTGAATGCTAGACACATCATGCCTGATATACCCACACAACTATCATCTATCTTACGTAGATATGCTTTTTCTATGTCTGGATATTTTAATAGCCATTCATTATATAACTTGAATGCTAGATACATCCATACTTTTACATGACTAGGCTCTTATACCCCATTATTTATACTACCTTTTTTACGATAATCCAGTTCTTCTTTAAGGAAAGAATAACTCAATTGATTATAATTAGGCAAGGGATTTGACATATTAGATGGCATACAATGTAACATTAAGCCTTCTATTACTTCGACTGTTGTATTCCCATCTGTTTTTTTATCTATTTCATTATTTAACTTTATTCTTGCTATAGTTGTATTGGATAGATAAATCCTATCATGTTCTAATCCATTATCAAACTCAAAGAATATGTGATGTTTCCTACTTATATTTATCCAATTATGGACTTCAAACATATTACCCTTGTATAGGTTATCCTTATAAACAAAATCATCGACCCTAGAATTTTCTACTACTAAACGCTTAAGTGGCGTATCCTTAAATAGGAATAGCGTTAATTTTTTATCACTTAGTATTACAGAATAACGATCTGACACATTAGTATGATGATCTTTTGTAGTGGCTACATAGTTAGATCCATTGGTAAGGTCTAATACATAGGTTTGAATAACACTATCATGGAAATTTTGATAAGACATATAAGACATTTGTATATGATCCCAATCCATTCTACTGATTACACCATTTTTATATGCATACAATTTTACTTCTAACCATTGTTGCTTATCTGAAAAGTAATCTGTTAAGATAATATTTAATCCATAAACATTATCAGCAGCTTGCTCTGTGATAAACAAATCATTCTCTTGAGGATAAAACAAAATATCTTTCTCATCTATATCAATTACTATATGTTTTTCAGTACTGAAGAATCTAAAAATATTTTTACTTAAAGTTTTATGGCAAAATGGGATCAATGTTATTATACCTTCTTCTCTTGGAATCAATGTTATTATACCTTGTTCTATTGCAAAGGCCATGAAAATATCATTATTTTGATCTATTAATGCTATATGCTGATCTTCTTTACTTTTAAAATAATCTAAAATAGTAATGTAGCTACCTAAAAGTAAATCTAATACAAGATGGTCACCATTCCTGGTTAGAATTACATCTGTTAATATTGATGGTATCCTCAAAATATCAAGCGCTAAATCTGTAGCATGATTACTAATTAATAAATTTAAATACTTCTTTGTTTGAGTGATCACATATAGATCACTGCCTTGTCCTCCTGACATAAAAATAGTATTATCATCATTTTGTATGATATCATCATCTACAGAACCAAAGTGCCATACATCATTGTTTGGGGTTCTTACTATCCCAATGATATTATAAGTATGAGTTGTATATGTAATATTTTGATAATGCATTATCAACGCTTGCGCTTCAAGATTACTTGTTACACGAGCATCTACAAAAAAATTGTTTACATCATGGCTTTGTGTGTCGTTATCTAATATTGGTACGATATGCTTATCATCCTTATCTATTAGTAGATAACTTGTCCTATTAGGGTTTGTAAGATAATTTTTCAACTCCAATGCATACTGACCATTTTGTAATAATGGTATATTGATTGTTAAGCCATTTCTTGAAGCGTTATATTTAATGCTTGTAACATCGTTTAATAACGATATTTCAGGGAATTTTATGGTTTTTATTCCGATGCCAGGTATATGTATATTCGACGCAGCATAAGAAAAGTTAGCATTTTTTGAATTTATATAAATAGTATAATTACCATCATCGCCTGTAACTATAGTATTCGGTGATACAATTACATTCCTACAACCTTGTATGGTATCTTGTACAGTATCATTTGTTCCTCTACCACTATCTATGATAATATGGTTATGTGCTATATTATCATCGTATGTAGTATAAGACTCATATCCTTTATTTAATAGATTCTTGCATACGATTTTATCTACTTTATTTGATGCACTAACATATTTAATTTTTTCAATAGGTTCAATAGCAATTATATCTACTACACTACTATCAGTAGTAATATTCATACAAATTGTCTGATTCATAGAACATGCATAGACATATTGGATGCTAATAGTACCATTTGATGGATTCCTGACATCAATTACGTTTGTACTGTTAGAGCCTAAATTAATTTTACCATGATATGTGTCATTTCGTATGTTAAATATGTTATTTAGATTTTTTCCACCAGATACCTTTGTATCCCCTTCAAAAATCTCAAATATATTATTATGTTCATTGCTAGCGACTACGTCTCCAGAATTTACAAGATTTAAATCATATATAATATATTTACTTTTATTTTCAGGATTCAAATCTTCCCTCTGTTTATGCACCATTACTATTGCATTATCACATGCATAAACTGCATCGGCATTTGATTGAACCTTTCCTTTTTCATAATCATCTCCTGTAACTTTAGGTAAACAAATCATAGTAGCATTGGCAATAGATTTTGGTTGCACACGCGATAATGTATTAGTAGTATTCACGCTACTATAGAGGTTTATTTTAGAATAAGCTGGTTCTATAATATAATGAGGTATTTTGGAACATCTATGATATATATATGAACCAGAATAGAATGTATAATCAGCTCCTGGTACATAGTATAATTCGTCTTTGCATTCTATAAAATTTATAATTTTCTCTTTACCAAGTCCTATAGCATAGGCCACAACATTACTTGATCTATTATTTAAAATATTCCAAGCAGTTTGAGTTAAGTTATTAATCATCTCACTTCGTAGAGCCAAATGCTCTACATCTTTAGACATGCTTTGCAAAAAGAGTGTCCTCCAAAATATACTCCAATCCTCCCCTAGTGTCATATGATATCGATCTTCATATTCTATAACATTACTAATACCACTATATATTCCTTGCCCTGCCATCATCACCGTACCTACTGCCACTCCAGCTGGTCCACCAGCCTCCATAACCGTTAGTGTTATACCGGAAGCAGCGGAAATACCACTAAAACCGATCATCCCTATATTGTTTCTGATTTCTTGACCACTACATCGATTACCACTATCTGCTCTATTACTACATTCTATCAAATTGTTAATGGATATACCTCTATATCGATTATATCAAATAGGCCAGTAAACGCACCAGCTGCACCTTTAGACAGCTTAAGCGTATATTCCCCTCCAATTACTTCCACCATCTTTGGATTATAGGGTAATATTTTTGATACCATGATGCTACTTGGTATAGCTATCTTATCAACGATTGTATGTGTTCCTTCAATAACCAGATTTTCAATAGGTTGTGATAAAAATGAATAGCCAAGAGAAACCGTACGAAACACGCAATTTTGCATATTTTCAGGATTCCAACAGGCTATACTCGTTCCATATACGCCATGCATAAGCTGCAGCTTACCTGCTGCATTGACTAACTTCCATTTTAACAATGGACTGAATGCATCGTTATACATTATATGATGACCTATATCGTTAATCCTTTTTTGCTCTATATAGTTCTTATAGCCTTTATATTTAATAACCTTATCTAACAATTTTTTATATTCAGGGTCACCTGTTATTTTCCAATCACCTTGACCTTGTATGTTCCTTACCAACTCTACCAGTTGCCTGCTTTTCTCTTCATCTGCTATATGTTTCTTGCTATATTCTAAAAATTTCCTTGCATCTATTACAATCTCTTTATACTTTCTTGTTGACCTAATAATGAACTGATCTACATCATTCCATCCTATATATAGTACATTTGAACTCCCTTTTTCTCCTAATATTAGACTGTAAACAGGTTTTTACCCTATTTGGACTTTTTTGCTTACGTACTTCCCTATTTTCTTGACTACTACTTAACTCATCTTCTTGTGATGAATGATCTACTTGATGTGATGAAAAGGATACAGTAACAAAATCACCATTGTTGTTGTTTGGCTTACTACAGAATACGATTGCAACCCCTACTGCTTTTCGTAAATCTGTAGTCTCTTTGGAATATTTACTATATCTTTTTATCTGTTTAAGAGCATCTTTATGAGACCCATCATACTTACACTCCATAACTCCATACGTTGTTTCTTCAAAATTATGATTTATCGTAAGAAATTGTATATCTGGTCTACCGTTTGCTACGGTAGCTTCTGAAAAGACTTTAATACGTTCACCATTATTAAGTGTTTGATCCATTAACATACCATGGATGATAAATTGTAGCTCAGCTTCGCATGTTATAAATGATTTTACCGGTTTCAAAGCATCTAATAATAGATTTTGAAAGTTATCTATTCTTGATTTCTTTGGCGATGGCGGTCCATCTGATCTAAGGTTAGTTAAACTTGGATCATTGTCTATTGATCTAATCAGGTTATCTATATTCAGAGGAGATATTTCTTTAAAGTTACCCTTATATCGTTCAGTCGTAAATTTTTCAGTTTGTGTACGAGTGTCTATCTGAATAGATCCAGAAGCAAAATAATAGTCTCCCGATGGATAGAACTTCTTCAATTCATCAGTAAAATATTTTGCACCAGGATTTACTCTAAATAGTAACTACATGTATATTTTTAATACCTAGTTTATCAACAGGACCTATCTTATCTTGATTAAAAGTCATGCCTTCAGCATCATAGGTTGATTCGATAAAAGTAGTCCGCCGCTCTACATTATCCTCTACAATATTGAATATTATCCCTAAACCTGAATACCTTGAATATTCAATAGATTTCTGACTTCTCTTTCATTACCTATTTCTGCTGCAATATGTAGTGGGGTATCTCCATGTTTACTTGCTTTATTAACTAACATATCTTTGGCCTCATTAACACCTTCATGCTCATTAAAACCTTCATCTATAGAATGCATACTATTCTTAGTTAACTTATTGCAAGAAGTACACCATAGAATAAAAAAAAATATTACCAATAAAGCATGAGGAAAATTTTTATACAATTGTAATATATACATGTTTCGGGTAATGATTTATTGCTAACTAATTGACGCGTTATCAATAATAAAAAATAAATTATCAAAGTCAATAATTTTTAAAAGTATTTTTTATATTTCTTTTCAAATTCATTGTCTCACTTTAGGGAGCGCCCCCGCACTTGCAGTGCGTCGCTTGAACCTATGTAGACTGTAAAGATGGTATATAAAAGATGGTATATAGGTATATTGTAGTACTTTAAAAAATCTTTCCATTAAAACATTCTCGATACTTCTTTCTGTTCCACTCATAGAGATTTCTTTTTAAAAAAGTATTTGTAGCTTTGCATGAGACATCATACACACAGTGTGGGGATATTTTATCTTGCAGTCCAACCGTAACAGTATAGGACATTTTAAATGACTGATATATAACAGCTATTCTACGTTCATTAATTTTTATTTTAATCTTGCAGATCAACGATTTTATAGCACTATACCAAAAAAAAGAAGTAGTTACCAAACTTACAGACTACCTAAAAGAAGATCCAAAAGATAAAGCCCTCCATCTACGTAGTATCCAGGGTAGCTTAGATGCTGTATTGATTGCCGCACTGCACCAAAGTTCTGGCCATCTACAACTAGTAGTAGTTGAAAACAAAGAAGAAGCACTGGCTATGTATGGAGACCTAAATCAGCTATTGCCTAGCTGCTCTGTGCTGCGCTTACCCAGTTTAGAAGAAGATACCTATAAAACGATTCAACCGAAACGCTTGGCCATCGTACATGCGATAAGCGAAAGCAACCCATTGGTGGTCACACATATAGCCGCACTGCTGGAAAAGATCCCATCCCTAGTGGCCACTATGTCTTACAAGATACAAGTAGATCAAACCCTGTCGATGGAAAGCTTGGAAAACATGCTTCAAGAAAAAGGATTTATAAAAGTAGATTTTGTTTACCAGACAGGGCAATTTGCCATACGTGGTGGAATTATTGATATATATACAGTCAATCAATCGTTTCCTTATCGAATAGAACTATGGGGAGATCAAATTTCTTCCATCCGTATGTTTGATCCCAAAGACCAAAAATCTTTTAAACAAACATATGTTGCAACGATTCTATCCAATCCAGAAACAACAACGGAAAAAGCCTACACTTCTTTTGCAGCTTGTCTACCAGTAGGTAGCTCCATTTGGCTAAAAAACAAAGCAAAAATATTGGCAGACCCATCTGGCCTAAATAGTTCCCATAGGCTAGAAACCATAGAAAGTTTTATAGCATCTATTCTACCCTTTCACCAAATCCTATTTGGCTCGGTCCCATCTGTTATAGGAGCTAACGATCTTATACTAGACTACAATACTGAAAAACAACCTTCTTTTCAACAAAATTTTAACCTTCTAGCAGATGATCTCCATAAAAAAAATCAACAAAACTACGATATATGTATTGCAGCCGCTTCTGCAGGACAACTTGCGCGATTAAAAACTATTTTAGCCCCTTACTCCACAACAACTTTTACACCATTACTGGTCAGTTTACGCGAAGGGTACATAGACCATAGGGCCAAAATAGTCTGCTATAGTGATCATGAAATCTTTAATAGATGCTACAGGTACCAACCACCCAAACCCCATACTACAACAGAAGCTTTACTAGCCGATGGATGCAGGAAGCTAGAAATTGGTGATTATGTGGTACATAGTGACTATGGCATTGGCCGATTTTCTGGATTACATACATTAAACATCCATAGACAGAAGCAAGAAGCCATCCGACTGATTTATAAAAACAATGATATGGTCTACGTAAACGTGCATGAACTATACAAAATCAGCAAATATACCAGCAAGGATGGCACAACACCCCATATGCATACATTAGGGACTGCTGCCTGGCAACGTAAAAAAAACAGTGTTAAAAAACAGATCAAAGACATTGCCAAAGAACTGATTACACTCTATGCAGAACGAAAAAAAACAAAAGGGTTTGCTTTTGGAAAAGATAGTGTACTAGATGCTGCACTAGCCTCTTCTTTCTGCCATGAAGAAACGCCCGATCAAGCCATAGCGATTGATGCAGTAAAGCAAGACATGGAACGGCCTACCCCTATGGATCGACTGGTGTGTGGCGATGTAGGATTTGGTAAAACAGAAATAGCCATTCGTGCCGCTTTTAAAGCAGCAGCAGCTGGCAAGCAAGTAGCTGTACTGGTACCCACTACTATTTTAGCACTACAACACTATAATTCTTTTATCAACAGGCTCTCTAATTTACCCGTTCATGTTAGTTACATCAACCGCTTTAAAACCAAACAAGAAATTCAGCAAACGCTTGCCGATATCGCTTCCGGAAAGGTAGATATTCTTATTGGTACACACAAACTTCTGACAGATAGTGTGCAATTTAAGGATTTAGGGCTGTTAGTCATTGATGAAGAACAAAAATTTGGTGTACGTGCCAAAGAAAAGTTAAAAAAGATCCGTTTGAATATAGACACACTCACTTTAACGGCTACACCTATTCCACGGAGCCTTCATTTTTCACTGATGGGCGCTAGAGATTTAAGTATACTTACTACTCCTCCTAACCATAGGCTGGCCATCCAAACAAAGGTGCACCGCTTCGATTTTAAAATCATTCAAGAAGCCATAGAAGAGGAAATAGCCCGTGGAGGGCAAATTTTTTTTGTGCACAATAGGGTAAGCAATATCCAGACTATAGCGCAAAATTTATCAGACCTAGTGCCGACTGCACGCATCTGTGTAGCCCATGGTCAAATGGTTGGATCGATGCTAGAGGAAAAAATACTACAATTTATGGTAGGCCGCTACGATATACTGGTGGCCACCAATATTATAGAATCTGGAATGGATATACCTAACGTGAATACCATTATCATCAATGATGGCCACCTTTTTGGCCTTGCTGATTTACATCAAATGCGTGGAAGAGTAGGTCGCTCTAATGTGCAAGCTTTTTGCCATTTATTGATTCCAGAAGATACCACCCTTACGCCAGAAGCAAAACTACGACTGGCTGCATTAGAAGAATGTTCCGCATTAGGAGATGGATTTAAACTGGCTATGAAGGATCTAGACATACGTGGTGCAGGGGACCTATTGGGTGCAGCACAAAGTGGCTTTATATCAGATATTGGTTTCGATACCTATTGTAAAATATTAGAAGAAACGGTAGAAGAGGTAAAACATAGTGACTTTAAAACATTGTTTCCCCAAGAAACCAAAAGGGTATACAACGAATGTTCCGTTGAAACAGACTGTGAAGCACTTTTACCACCTGAATATGTGGCTAGTACCACCCAACGGATTACACTTTATACTAGGCTGAATGGGCTTAAAAACATCGATCAATTAACCGAATTTAAAGAAGAGTTAATCGATAGATTTGGTCCATTGCCTAGCGCTACAGAGACCCTATTGGAAACGATACAACTTCGATGGGAAGCAGAACGAATTGGTTTTCAAAAAATTTTATTTAAAGGCCAATGTCTACATTGCTACCTAGGAATTGATTTTCAAAAAAAGAATTTGAATATGTGGAAAAATATTATGCACTATATACAACAACGCCCAGCCTATTGTCAGTTAAAAAAAATGGGTGAAAACTTGATTCTGACCATTACTGCAGATTTAGATAGTGTTCTTTCAGCAAGAAATCTACTGGCTACTATAGCCATTCCTTGAAATTATATAAAAAATATAAATCAATCATTGTATTGCCCTATAATTTGAATGGACTACTTTACACATAGATACAACCATTTTTAAAGCATGAAAAGCCTTACAACTGAATCGGTCTACCTTCCTTCTGATGCCATTCAGAAAAAAGCCTATATTGCATCGCTGGATGCATATCTAAAAGTATATAACGATTCCATTAAAGACCCATCGAAGTTTTGGGGGAAAATAGCTACAGATTTTTTTTGGAAAACGAAACCGGTGGGTCCATTTCTTAACTATAATTTTGACCTAAACAAAGGAGCTATTTTTATAAAATGGATGGAAGGCGCTACCACCAATATTTGTTATAACCTGGTAGACAAACCGATTCAAGATGGCTATGGAGATAAGATTGCCTACTATTGGGAAGGAAATGAACCAGGTGAGCAAAAGCAAATCACCTACCAAGCCCTGCTAAAGGCTATTTGTAAGTGTGCCAATGTTTTAAAAGATATGGGGATAAAAAAGGGAGACAGAGTAGCCATTTATATGCCAAATACCATAGAGGCAATAGTAGCTATGTTAAGTTGTGCACGGATTGGTGCGGTCCACGTTGTTGTTTTTGCAGGATTCTCAGCAAATGCACTAGCAGAACGGATCATAGCAGCAAAAGCAAAACTCTTGATAACAGCTGATGGAACATTTCGAGGCACAAAGTTTATTGCCCTCAAATCCATTGCAACCGAAGCATTGATGCAATGTAAGGCAGCTGGTCATCCGGTGAACCATTGTATGGTGTTGAATCGGTTGCAGACTACCCCACCAATAGCTGAGATTCCTTGGAATAACGCCATAGATTGCGCTTGGGAAAAATTGATGGCATCTGCATCAGAGCTATGTACACCTGAGTGGGTGGATGGAGAAGATCCGCTATTTATACTGTATACAAGTGGTTCAACGGGCAAACCAAAGGGTGTGCTCCATACAACTGGCGGATACCTGTTATATACTGCAACGGTCTTTAAATATGCCTTTGACTACCATCCAGAAGATATATTTTTTTGTTCTGGAGATTTAGGCTGGATTACAGGTCATACTTTTAATGTTTACGGTGCACTGGCCTGTAAAAGCACCTCTGTTATATTTGACGGTATTCCAACTTATCCAGATGGGGGACGCTTCTGGGATTTGATTGATCGGTATAAGGTAACGACATTTTATACAGCCCCTACAGCGATTCGAACCCTTATGCAACTGCCCCTTGCATATGTAACAAAATATAGTAGAGCCTCTTTGCGCATACTAGGCTCAGTCGGTGAACCTATTGATCCTTCATCTTGGCACTGGTTTTATGAAGTAGTGGGATCAAAGCGCTGTCCTATTATTGATACCTTTTGGCAGACAGAAACAGGCGGGCCCATTATTTGTCCACTTCCTGGATCTACACCATTGAAGGCTGGCTCTGCCACACTTCCCTTTTGGGGCATTGTGCCCACTATCGTTGATGAGAATGGTATTGAAATTATAGGTGCAGGCAAAGGCCATCTTGTCATCAAAAATCCCTGGCCAGGAATGGCAAGGACACTGGATGGAGATCATCAGAGGTTTCAAGATACCTATTTTGACCATGGATATTACTATACAGGAGATGGTGCAGAACGTGATGCAGATGGCTATTTTTGGATAACAGGTAGAACAGATGATATGCTGAATTGCTCCGGTCACTTGATATCAACCGCTGAAATTGAATCGGTATTAATGCAACATCCCTCAGTGGCAGAAGCAGCTGCCGTCTCAGCTCTACATGCTATAAAAGGTGAATCAATCCATTGTTTTATTGTATTAAAAGATGGGAAAATATATAACCACACAGTTGAATCTGACATCAAATCAATGATTCGAAACCAAATAGGGGCCTTTGCCGTTCCAGACCTGATACAACCGGTACCGGGGCTTCCTAAAGTTGGATCTGGCAAAATAATGCGTCGACTGCTCAGAAAAATAGTACGACAAGAAGGCCATTTAGGTGACACTTCGACACTAGTGAACCCAAATATTATTGACAAACTTCGGGCACTCACTTTAAATAAGGTTAAGATGCCCGCCACATAGGGCCAATCCTATCTATTTTGTATTTTTATATAGCTTTTAGCAAATTGTCGTCTATACTACTCAAAAGAGTTGCAATAGATAATTATATTATATAGCAATATGATCCTATACACATGGAACAAAACACATTTATCTCTACAAATTATTCTGCCGAAAAAAGCCTACCTAAACCGCGTAGTAGCCACAATCCTGGGTTACCTAGAAAGCTATATATAGAAAGCTACGGCTGTCAAATGAACTTTTCTGATAGTGAAATTGTCGCTTCTATTATGGTCCAACAAGGTTTTGTATTTACAGATCAGCATCATGAAGCAGACCTTATCCTCATCAACACATGTGCCATTCGCGATAAAGCAGAACAGACCATCCGCAATAGGCTATTGGTTTTTAACCAACAAAAAATAAACCAACCAGATCTTATTGTAGGTATATTGGGGTGTATGGCAGAACGGCTTAAAACACAATTACTAGAAGAAGAAAAAGTAGTTGATTTAGTAGCAGGTCCAGATGCCTATAGAGATCTTCCCCAACTTATTAGTCAGGTAGATCAAGGATATAAGGCAGTCAATACTTTTCTATCTAAAGAAGAAACCTATGCTGATATTGCCCCTATTCGGTTACACTCGAGTGGGGTAACCGCTTTTATCTCTATTATGAGGGGATGTAACAATATGTGTTCTTTTTGTATTGTTCCCTTTACCAGAGGGCGCGAACGAAGCAGAGATCCCTATTCTATAGTTCAAGAAGCCAAAAAATTATTTGAAACAGGTTATAAAGAAATTACCCTTTTAGGACAAAATGTAGACTCCTATAGCTGGAATCCCCTATCAGCTACTGACCCACTATCGAATAGAGCCAAGGTGATCCACTTTTCCCAATTACTAGCCATGGTGGCTGAAATTGACCCCTCTTTAAGGGTACGTTTTTCTACCTCTCATCCCAAAGATATGACCGATGCCGTGTTGTATACCATGAAACGTTATCCCAATATCTGTAAACATATTCACCTTCCTGTGCAAAGTGGCAATAGTCGCATCTTAGCGCTTATGAACCGCACCTACGATCGAGCATGGTACCTTGAAAGAATCCAGGCCATTAGAACTATTTTAGGTCCATCCTATGCTATTTCTTCTGATATGATTGCAGGATTTTGCTCCGAAACAGAAGAAGAACATGGAGATACACTCTCTTTAATGGATGAAGTGCAATATGATTTTTCTTTTATGTTTTATTATTCCCAGCGGCCAGGTACATTGGCCGCTAGAAAATATGCAGATGATGTACCAGAAACCGTTAAAAAGCGTAGATTAAGTGAAATTATAGCCAAACAACGTGCACACGCCTTAATGCACAATCAAAAAAGTATAGATCAGGTTCATCAAGTGTTGATTGAAAAACGCTCTAAGAAATCAGAAGCATTTTTGCAAGGTAGAACCAGTCAAAATAAGATTGTTGTCTTCCCTAAAGGAAACTATACAATAGGTCATTACGTAGATGTACAGATTACACATTGCAATGCAGCTACTTTATTTGGTACAGTAGTATCCCGATTATGAAAGAGGATCTTCAATACATCAAGCAACGGTTTAATATTATTGGCAATGCACCATTGTTGAATAGAGCTGTTGAGGTAGCCATGCAGGTAGCCTCTACTGACTTATCTGTTTTAATTATGGGGGAAAGTGGTACTGGAAAAGAATCTTTTTCAAAAATTATCCATGGCCTAAGTACCTGCCGACATGGTAAATTTATAGCTATTAACTGTGGAGCTATTCCAGAAGGCACCATAGACGCTGAACTTTTTGGCCATGAAAAAGGGGCCTTTACTAGTGCATTAGAAAGCCGAAAAGGCTATTTTGAAGAAGCGAACGGGGGTACCCTCTTTCTAGATGAAATAGGTGAAATGCCTTTAGGTACCCAAACCAGACTTTTACGGGTATTAGAATATGGAGAATATATAAAAGTAGGTGCCTCTAATGTACAAAAAACCAAAGTCCGTGTAGTAGCTGCTACCCATGTAGACTTAGTCCATGCCATTCAACAGCATAAATTCAGAGAAGATTTGTATTATAGGCTCAATACGGTTCCAATTAACATACCGCCTCTGCGTGAACGAGGTGGAGACATTATACAATTGTTTCACAAGTTTTCTAGTGATTTTGCTACTAAGTATCGCACTAAACCGATAGAAATCACTACAGAAGCAAAAGATATTTTATGTACCTATCCATTTCCAGGTAATATCCGCCAATTAAAAAATATTGTAGAACAAATGGCACTTCTTGAAGAGGTAGCAATGGTTACACCACAGGTATTGAAAAAGTATTTACCAAAAATACAAAACCATACTTTACCTGTACTGTATAAAAAATGGAACCATAATGGGCTACTTGAAAAAGAATATATTTACCCTATTTTATTTGACTTGAAAAGAGATATCGCAGAATTAAAAGCGTTAATCTTTAATTTGATGGAATCTAGTACTATAAACCACCCTATTATAAAAGAAGACCCATGTCTATTCAAGCGTCATAGCGACCCCCAAAATATAGCTAAACAGATCCATTTATTAGAAATAGCACAATCTTTTAAAGAAGATCGCCTAAATTGCATAGGCGCATCCGATAAAACAGAAAACCTATCCATTGAAGCGCAAGAACAGGCTTTAATTCGTAGGTCTTTGCAAAAAAACCACGGAAATCGTAAAAATGCAGCTGATGATTTAGGGATTTCTGAAAGAACGCTTTATCGAAAAATTAAACAATATGAGATTGAAGAGTTTGATGTTAAACCGTAGCCTATACTTGCTCTTTAGCCTATTTTGGCTCCATGGTTGTGGTCTTTTTACTTTCTCAGGAGTTTCACTTCCTGGTGATATACAAACTTTTTCTATTCAAGAGTTTTATACAGAAACATCAGATGGCCCAACAGATTTACCCAAAAAGCTTACTGAAGCACTTGAATCAAAAATATTACGCCTAACGCTCTTAACCAAACAAGATAAAGATGGTGACATCCAGTACGAAGGAGTGATTAAGTCCTTTTCATATCGTACAACTTTCACTACCAAAAGTGAGGATAAAGATAATCCTAAAGAAATACAACGGCTAACCATAACCGTAGAAGTCTCCTGCGTCAATGGTTCTGATGAAACATCTTCTTTTAATAAAAAACAATTTTCAGCCAGTGCTGATATTCTTTCTACTGAAAATCAAAATGAAAAAGAAAATCAATTGATTGAAGAAATTTTTCGTCAACTAGTGGATGATATTTGTAACAAATCCATAGACAATTGGTAAACTTGAAATTGTTTTTACCATGCAAGTTCAAAAACTGTTAAAATTACTGGCCCATCCTGGAACACTTTCACCAGCAGATATACCAGATTTAGAATCGCTTATACAAGGCTACCCTTACTTTTACTTAGCCCATGCACTGCTTGCTAAAGCAAGTTATACAAAAGAGCAAGATAGAGAAAAGTATGTGGTACAAAGGGCTGCTACTTATTCGATTGATCGCATACAGTTGCGCAAATGGTTAGAAAACAAACTTTCTATACCGCCAATAGCGAGAAATGGCAAGGATAAGGGTATACAACAAACTGCCACTACCGCTAATAACTATTTAGAAATAATTGCTAAAAAGTCCCTTAAAAAGAGTACAAATGAAAATAGTATGAAGCAGTTCTCTGTTATTGATACGATTTTAAATAAAAATTTACAGTTTGACCCCTTTGTAGAAGTGACCCCATTAAAAAACGAGGTCTGTATAGATCTTTGTGCAGAGACCACTACTTTAAATGATCGTTTTGCAACTGAAACGTTAGCTAAAATAATGGTACAACAAAAAAAATATAAACGGGCTATTGAAATTTATAGCCATTTAATGGCAAAGCATCCTGAAAAAAAATCGTATATTGAGGATATCATTTCTAGCTTAAAAAATCATCTTTAGCTATGTCTATATTCAGTCTGCTTACTATATTTATTATTATCGTAGCCATCCTATTGATTGGTGTGATCTTACTGCAAGAACCTAAAGAACGGATCACCCCTTCAGGTGGGAGCGCAGCTTCTATACACCGCATTGGAATCAATCAAAAAGCAGATTTTCTAGAAAAATCTACTTGGATACTAGTAGGCCTATTGCTTTTTTTAACGCTATTGTCTTCTATTTTTCTAAAAAATGTACCACTATTGAATCAGAGTCCTAACTTATCGAAAGTGCAGAAGGAGAGAATATTAAGTGGCCCCATTTCGCCAAGTGATAGTGATGAAATAGCTACGAAAGATCAGCCATCTGAATCCAATACAACACCTTCCTCCCCCTAGGGCTAATGGTAAGGGTATAAAAAGTAAGTATTGTTTTTAACAGTAAAAATAGTCATGCATATAAAAGCAGGAATGAACATAAAAAAATACATAGCAGCCTTTTTTTTTCTAGCCTACACATCGGTAGCATATCCATCAAAGGCTGTTGGGTTGGCTACGGGGCCATCTTTGGGTATAGCTGGGTTTTATAGTGGTCTTAATTTAAAAAAAAGCAATTTAAAAACTTCTATAGATAATATAGCACTGCATATAGGATGGTTTGCACAATTAGATCTTTGGCTGCTATATGCTAAATTAGATGGATGGTTTGTATTAGATTGGCATAGATTACTGAATGACCGCAATGACTTCAAATATATTCAAGCACCTTTTACAATTGGCATGTCTGTTTTTAATGTATTCCGTCCTCATATTGGTCTTATTTTTCGAATTCCTTTGGGGCAGTTATGGGAATTGAACCGTAATCAACTGATAGAAAGTTATAAGAAAAAGATCAATGGCTATATACTAGGCATAGGGATAGCTTTAAGCCATTTTTTAATAGATATTGATTTTGAATTAGGGCGATCAAGCCTAGCGAAAAGGTCTATAAGCGCTAACCTAGTCGATGGAGATTATAGACCTAAGCAACTTACATTAAAGATACATTATAACCTACTGGGTTAATAAAAAATAACCGCCATTCTAACATATACCTTTACAGACCTGGAGTGCCTGGGTGGCTGCTTCTACCAACTCTTCTACGATGTTTGCATTTAAATACTTTTTCCCAAGTTCAACATCTATTGTAAGCGTTTCTTGGGCCATATGCTTTACTTCTTCTAAAGAAACATAGTCTTTGGCATGACGTAAATCATAAAGTCGTTCAGCAAATTTAATACAAGGCACAAAGAGTTGTTCTCTATTAATGACTCGTTTAAGGCGGTTACCCACATAAAGTCCACATGGTTCCATATCTTGACGTTTATTGACCGCCATAATATTTTCTATAAAGGAATAAACCTCTATACTATGGTTGGCTTTAATATAAGGAAGTGGTAAGCCTGTATAGCGTACTACGCCATACAGCAAACTAAAATAAACTGGTCTAGGTTGATAAGGTACCCACTTTGCTACTAATTCAGCAATACCTAATGCGCGGACATAGAATAATTGTCCTGATGCATGACGTCTAAAACCATAACAACGCCTTATCAATAAAAAAAGTTCATCTAATACAGTCGGACGCATATCAGCTATTGTGCAGAGGTTGTTATAACCTTTCTTTAAAACAGCCATAGATGTCTTGAGTTCCCTGGATCCAACAGAAGTAGGGGAAGGTATTATAGCAGCAATCATCCTATCCCGTACAGCAGTTACGTTACAAGGCAGTACTACAAGCATAGGTTTTTTAGGAGCAGTTGGAAACTCTAAATAACCATAATGGGTACGAACAATCTGCTGTATATTGCGCTTGTCTATATTGGTCCATTTTGATTCTTTTCGTACCCCACTATACCAATTACATTGACTACCTTCTGAAATATTTTGATAACAATTTTTAATTTTAGGTAATGCTTCTTCAGGAATAGCTGCATGACCCATCACTAGGGCTATAGCAGGAAACCGCACATCTGTAACAGACCTGTCTTCAGAAAATGGTGCCAACTCATATTCTAAATAAGTAGTATAAAATTCCATAGTTACAAAGCCATTTTTTGAAGTATCTAAACTAGCCATGCTGGATATAATAGGTGTCAACAAGCAAATCACCTGGTTGATATCACATATAATTTTTTCAGGCAGTTCATCATCTTTAAACTTTATGACCAACTTTGGAATAGTACGCTCCTTACATTCCAATTTTAATGCAACCTTTAGTTTTCGAATGAATTCATCAAGACTAACTTTGGATGATATCAAGATACTATGATTTCTAGACCTAGCCCGTTGCTTTAAAAAAATGTCCCAAACAACAAAATTACTTATAATCAGATTTAAATCTTCTTTATAAATTGGCCTATCATCTAAATAGGCAATAAATTTTGTTACTTCTTTCATCATTTGATCGATAACAACATGCGTTTCTTTTGGATGACAACACATGGTTTCCAGATTAGAGAATAAAGAAAATTCAGCTTGTTCTATTTCTTTTTCTTTGATTTGTTTTTCTTTTATTTTTTCCTTTAAATAATTCCCATAATGGGCATAATCAGCTAGTTTACGTTTTTGATAAACAATAATAAAAAAAAGTATTAAGCTTAAGCCAACCAAAGACATTAGGAAACCAGACGATTCGAATAATAGTAGAGCGCTACCTCTACAATATATGGCGTAAACAATCACCAATAACATAAAGGACACGAGCCGTCCACTTATAGACAAGGGCAAGACAAATAAAGTTACAGCCAAATGGGCTACAGATAAGCCCAATATAAAGGCCAATGAAGCGTGCAGCGTCCCAGACCAGTGCCAAATCAAATTTAAAGGAAGACAAAACAGTACACTTAGCAACCAAATTCGACCCATTCTGACAGATGATCTTTTTTTCTTGGCATCAACTGCATAACCTATGAGCGAAAGAGCTATAATAAACTGAAGCAGATACCAATAGACAAAACCTAGACTTATATAAGTTAATATAGTAGTCAGTATAACATAGCATCCTGTAAATCCTATGATGGCATGATTTGGCTTAATTTTTATCGATTCTTTTTCTTTAAAAGAAGACTTCAATAACAAAAAGATGCATACTAAAATAAAAGGTAGGGTTCGAAAGAACATTGTAATTTTTAGCTATAAAAAACCATCTAAAATACAAGCATTATACTAAATTAGTCAGATAAAAATCTTTTAAAATCGTGGGCTAAATATATAATAGAATTAAGGGCTAATACTATAGAACAATCTATTAGATAATGGTTAAGTACCAAAATTTACATACTACTTAAAACGCTAATTACCCGCACTAAAAATATACCACTTTTTACTAGGCTATCCAACTTCGTTGGGCATAAAAAAGGTATATACCATGTAGACATCTTACAAAATATAGACAACTATAACAAACGGATAATTGTTTACTTTTTAAAAGTATATTTCATATATTTGTCACATTACTCTTCTACTGTCCGGTAGTGTAATGGTAACACGTCTGGTTTTGGTCCAGAAGACTCTAGGTTCGAGTCCTAGCCGGACAGCTTTTACCACAATCTTTTACAAACTAAAAATAACTAAAATGTTTGGTTTGAATGATAATTGTAGATTAATAAGATTAGGATTTTCTTTTTTTATATCACTGGCCTGTCATAACATAGCATTAGCCAATAAGACAAAAGGTAAAAAGAAAGAAGTCGCCGTTGTATCCCCTACTATACAAAAAAAAACCAACACAAATGGTAGTGATACCCTTGGAAAAGCTAATTTGCAGCAGGACCTAGAAGCAGAGAATGCACTTAACCGCGCACGATTAGAAAAAAAACTCTCAACTATTATTGCTCAAATTGAACAACTGCGCCTTAACAGGGAACGTCAGCGCCTAGACAAGGAAATAGAACATGAAAATGTGCGCAGCCTACATGACAAAGCTATGCTTTTGTTAAACATGGAGCAAGAAAAGCTCACTATTGAGCTAGGGTTGGCCCAAGCTAAGTGTATGAAGGAAATGGAACAGTATCATATCCAGTTAACTGAGTTGGATAAAAAAATACAATTAGAAAAAGGACAAGCGCAACTGTTGGAAGAGACCAGCCATCGGTTAAAAGCAGAAATAGAAGTTTTACAAACAACAAACACCCGGGATAAATACATTCAAAAAAAACCTATTTATTTGAAAGACCCATTGATCAAGCAAAGCAATACATTAGTGCTTTCTGACCGATCTATTGAGTTGAATGGTGTGATTACACCTTGGAAAGCAAATTATATTGTAGATCAAATTCATTATTTTAATAACCAAAACAAAGAATATCCTATATTTCTTGTTATTGGCTATTCTCCAGGCGGATATGTAACGGCAGGCTATAGTATTTTACAGGCTATAGAGTATAGTACAGCACCCGTTTACGTAGTTGTAAAATCATTCGCTGCTTCTATGGCAGCTTTGATTACTACACTAGCTACTAAATCTTACGCTTATCCAAATGCTACGATTTTACACCATCAGCCTGCTGGCTTTTTTTATGGTAATTTAAGGGCAACCAAAGAAGCTTATAGGCAACTAGATAAAATATGGAAACGTTTAGGAGGAAGAGTAGCCAAAAAAATGGGTATATCTCTTGAAACATTTAATAAAAAGCTCTATGAAAAGTCTATGTATGGAGATTGGGAAGAGTATGGTGACCAGGCTAAAAAGCTTAAATGGGTCGATTATGTAATCAATGGCATCCAAAATAGTGCCATTAGTAGTTTACCTGATTCAGATGAGTATACTTTTGAACAATTCATAAAGCACTATTACAGTGCTAATCTAACAAAAGCAATAGAGCCATCTGCAGAAGAGATCGCATACAATAGACTCGCTCCTCATGATGTAAATTATTGCTACAGACCTGATCAGAAAGCTGAAATGATGGGTAAATAATAAGTTTTATAGGTATAAATAGTATGGAGCTATGCTTTAGTAACTAGTTTGCTATAATTAAAATACCTTGTTTATATATTTTATCAAAATAAAAACCAAATCTAATAAACTCAAGCTATAAGCCATCAAATAATTACAATCCAAAATAATATTATTTTCTAGGCCTATATATTGTTTTATTAAAAAAAATCCTAACTACAGATAATATCTGAATTTTACTATCCTAGCTATCTGTATATTCTTTGTATAGTTTATTTTGTATATTATATTAGTTTTACTTAGTAATTTATTACACATGCACAATGCCATTTTATGCATTTTTTCTTATAGCATTATCCTTTTTGCTATTTCTTTTAGTAATTGCTTTCTATTTTCATCTATCTCCTACTCCATTAGAGGCAGACGACCTAGATAGTACCCAATCTCCATATGACATTAAAGCCATTCAACAAGCTATTAAAAGCAAAAAATCGCATATAAAAAATGTATTAAAGTTTATTTCTGTAAAAGAAAAATTAGCCAAACTGACACCAAGTGATGCTGTAATTGGATTTACAGGATGTTATGTAGTGCTTACCACCCTATTAGATTGCATAAACGGGAAAGCTATTGTTTACTGGTATATATTACAGTTTCTTGTAGGTACTGGCCTTCTAATCTATACAATAGCGCAAAAAAGCAAAATATCACCTTGGAAAATTGGTGCGATTTGGCTAGTATGCTCTGTTTTTTGTCTTCCTATAAATGTATTATGGCATTGGACAAAAGTGCAAGATCCTCAATTTGCACTAACTTTATCTATAGCACATTTATCTACAACTTTATTTGTATTGCCCCTTTATATAAGCATAAAGTTAGTAGCCGGTGCATTGTGCATAATTTTTTATGAAATGTATAACATAGGTTTAAATAACCTATTGTCACTAAATGATCCTTTACTATCTCTACTAGGGTTTGGCTTAATAGTTTTTAATATTATCATTTACCATAAGCGCCAAATAACTTCTTTTAAAATTTACAACCGTTACTTTAAAGACCAGCTCATTCAAGAAGAAAAAAAACAAAGCAACTCCATAACATCTAATCTAGATATTAGCTCAGCATCTAGTCATAAAAACACAAAAAAGGTTGAATCTTTTGTAGAAAAAGGGATGCAAGATGCCACTGAACTGATTTCATATTTAGATAATCGACCGTTTTACAAGCAAGACCTTCAAAGTATTATCAATAATTTTATCACTTTTACTACTTTTTTAAAGCAGCGGGCCAGATATGTAGAGCACATATTATTAACACCAAATGAAATTGCTATAGATGAATTGATTGCTAAGCTAGAGGCTGTGCTAGCAACTAAAGCATCACCAAGTCCAAAACTAGCAATAGAAATAAAAGATAAGACCATTCCTAGAAGGATTACATGTGATATCAATCATATGATTCAATCATTAGTTCCCACTATTTTACGCACTGCTAACCTAGATGGTACAAAAAGTGAACGTATAAAAATTCAATTATATGCTACTCAACTAAAATATATCCAAAAGAATAGGAAAACAGGCACATATGACTCGGAAATGAACTTCCCAGCTATAGCAATGGTAATCGGTAGCTCTACTACTCCTTTAATCATGTTGCCCAAGATTAAAAATTATTATCAAGATATTACAGAAGGTAGAGAGCTTCAGTGGCACAGTAGTCATAGAGATTTAGAGCGTATACATCTCGAAAAACGTATAATAGAACGAGCCATTCGTGCGCACTACGGCTACCTACGCTTTCCCATTGCTAAAAAACGACCTATGCTAATGGTAGTGCCTTGTAATGTAGTACAAGTAAGAGACGCTATGATTGCTAATCTACGCCCTTTAAATGCGCCGATAATCCAAAAAGAAATTGATCAATCCATAGAAGTGTTTATTAAATCTTACAATCAAATATTAGATATATCTGAAGCGAGTAAAGCAGTAATTGATGAAATCGTCCTATTAACAAGGCGATGCTATGGGTTTCAGCGCCATCCATCTGGGCAACTATTGTACGTCCGTTCGATAGAGATTGCACAATTGGTTGCAGAATGGATCCGGTTTTATCCAGAACCCGTTTATGTTGCTTTGCTATATGACTTAGTGCATTATGCAGATTTACCTCTTTCTTATATTAAAGCCAATTATGATCTGAATATATACTCTTTTGTAGAGAGTGTTTTAGCAGTCAATGACCGACAAAGCATGGAACCATGTGGCCTTTATATCAAGAATGCTTTTAAACAAGTAATCAATCGAGAACAACTTTTTATACTTTGTATTAAACTAGCTGAACGACTTTATGACCTACGGCATGCTAAAAGCTATATGTATTTAGATGAGTTAAAATGCATGGCTCAAGAAACGCTTGCCATAGATATTGAACTGGCAAAGAAATATTTGAATGCCAAAATTGTAGAAGCATTAACAACGGCAGCAGAACAAGCTATAGAGATTTGCGAAGAAAATAATGGTTAGGGATTATTAAAAATCTTCTTTAAAAGGGTACTCTTGATCGGCTCAAATATCAATTTTCTTGAATATAATGGCAGACAAAATCTTGAATACCGGCTTGTAATTGAATAGTTGGTGTCCAACCTACTGTTTCTTTAATTTTTCTAGCATCAAGTGCATAACGTTTATCTTGTCCTATTCTTTCAGAAGTGAAACAAATAAAGGAAGTATAAGATCCTCCATATAATGGTTTCAATTGATCTAGTATTTGGCAAATCATTAACGCAATTTGAAGATTAGTTTGCTCTTCATGGTTACTAATATTATAAGATTGACCACTTTGTCCTTTATGAAAAAGGCAATCAATAGCTTTACAATGGTCTTCGACATGTAACCAATCTCGAATACTACTTCCATCTCCATGCAATGGAATAGACTGCTTTTGTAATGCATTTTCCAACACCATTGGTATTAGTTTTTCTGGATGTTGATACCGCCCATAATTATTGGTTGATCGGGTAATAACTGTATGGAGTCCATAAGTATGGTTATAAGACTTTACCAAGCATTCTGCTGCTGCTTTACTAGCACTGTAGGGATTACTTGGTGCGATCGTAGCAGCTTCTGTAAAAGGTCTATTATGTGCATCTAATGAACCATACACTTCATCTGTAGAAACATATATAAACCGATGGTTGGGATGTTGTGACTGCCTTGGCGCTTTAAACCAATGGTTATAAGCTGCATGTAACAGGACACTCGTTCCTTCTATATTGGTCTTTACAAAAAGAAGCGGATCGACAATTGATCTATCTACATGTGACTCAGCAGCAAAATGAATCACACCATCAAAATTAAATTTCTGAAACAAAGCTTCAACCAATACAAAATTGGCAATATCCCCCTCTACAAAATAATAATTTGGTTTTTCTTGAAGTGCAAAAGATCTACGAGCTGCATAGGTCAACTTATCTAGATTAACAATATAATAATTAGGATATTTTTTCAAAAAAAATTGAATACAGTGTGCACCTATAAAACCAGCTCCACCCGTTATTAATAACTTTTGCATAGATATAGATACTTTTAAGGTAATACAATAGACCATATACAACTATGGTTTAAAGAGCATAGATAGGCAAATAATTCCTTAGATAGAAGAGTAGAATCTACAGAAAATAGTAGCTGCGCTATATAGTTAAGCCAAAAGCGGAGTAGGAGGGATTCGAACCCCCGGTACCTCACGGTACATCCGTTTTCGAGACAGATACCTTAAACCACTCAGACACTACTCCAACAACTATATGAATAAAGTAATGAAAGATTTTTTTACTTATCTACTTGACTATAGCTTTAGCGAACTGTATCACTGCACGCAAGACACAAGGATGTTCAAGCATGGCTTTATACTTTGGAACTGGTACCTCCAAAACATGGGTACTATGAAAGGCATCTTTAATCAGAACTCTTTTAAAATTGTAATTTTTTTTAGGAAGTATATTAAGCGCATGTTGGCTATAAAGGGGAATTTGCATATCATGGTAGTGCTGTTTTTTACCCACTACAAGAAAAGTATACATATCATTTAAAGCCTTGAAATGATAGCGTTTCCGATTGGTTAGCAAGGCACTAAAATCAGTTTGTCCACCTCCTATGGCCAGTATAGGAACAGGTAGATTCGGCAGTGATTTTTTTACCTCACATAAAAAAGTACTACCTTCTATCAAGTCTTTAGCACCAGGACAAAGACATACTGCTTGATTGGTTTGTACATTTAAGATAAGTTTTTTTTCAAGATCTGTTTCAGCATAACCAAGATCAAGTGAAAGCTTACGTAGGTCATTCAAAACAGGAGCTGTCAAATGGTGTGAAAGCATTTCAACATCTACCCTAGCGCCAGGAACGCCCTCCCATGGCGTAGCTAGGGCGACCAGCCCTTTTACATTAAGATGGCGATATTTTCTGAGGAAAGCATATGCACGGAGACCACCTTGACTATGACCTATCAGGATCATAGACTTCTGTGCTAAGTCTTTTACTTTAGTAGAAAGCTCTTCAAAATTAATTTCAGTTTGTTCTTCTATAGAAGCACTTATACTTTTCATACCTTCCGCACTGGACAAAGCGACCACAGAAGCAGTAGGGAAAGCCTGCTCAAGCTTCTTTTTCATCGTATTAAAAGAGGCCGCACGATTGCCCAACCCATGAAACAAGATAATTAATGTATTCGACTGGCTTTTTTTGCATTTCCCTTGAACAAAACTTGGGAAAAATAATAAAAAAAAGAGAACGGACTGAAATATATAAA
>ENA-UOVY01000339-UOVY01000339.1-plant-metagenome-genome-assembly--contig:-NODE-339-length-26799-cov-608.921814_pt1 | contig 26799 bp, 10 predicted proteins | sample MGYA00249840_ERZ761561 | MGnify/ENA primary metagenome ERZ761561 (study PRJEB28882, sample SAMN05720143) | plant metagenome | isolation source: Guanajuato, Mexico | place: Mexico:Guanajuato, Mexico...
CAACAACAACAACAACAACAACAACAACATAATCACCTCTCGGATCCTAGATGCCAATTTGAGCAGCCAGCGTTGGCCCAGCAGCAGCAGCACTGCCATCGACAGCAAGCGCACCACTACTCGGCCTACCAACACCAGCACTACGCCTACCAACAGCAGCAGCAGCACCACCACCACCACCACCAATCGGGTTACGAGCGGCCGGCCAACCAGGCCGAGCAACAGGTGATACTGCAACACTCCAAGAGTCCTCTCATTGGCCGCTGCGAGCCTCTTGCGTCGGCCGACTTTGCAGCGTACGAGCAGAGTTCCGGTAATAACAGGGAAAAGATTGTCTATATGTAACAAATTACATGATGTTGATACTCGAATCAGCGTAATTATCATCATTATTGTTGCGGCAGCACAACGTTGGTTGGCCTGTTGCGCGCAAGCCGATCTGTTGAGCTAGCATTTGGATTAGCTAGTTTTGGTGGCTCGCTTAGCTTGCTTTTGGTGGCTCGGCCGCCAAGAGAGCTCGGCGGGCTAACCTGGCCGAGCGGGCTCATCAGTGCGCGTTTGCCGGCCAAGATTATGAATTTGGAAATAAAATTCCTCCGTTCTAGTTTGGTTTGGTCTAGGTTGTTGTTGCTGTTGCTGTTGTTGTTGCAGCTTGTCGGCCGGCTCACTCTGCGATTCCTTCCAGCTCCACTGTTTGAGCTACGAGCGCTGTTTTATTGAGTCCAGGTAAAATTATTGAATTATTATTCTAGTATCTGAATATTCCCCCTCCTCTGCTCGCCTCTGCTGGCCGCCGCTGCCGCCGCCGTCGCTGGTCCACAATGGGCAGGCGGAGGAAACGGGAGGCAGCTCAGATAGGGCAGCCGAGATAGAGAGCGCGCGTCTAAGGCCCAACGAATGGCGCTAATTGAGCGAAGATCCGGAGGCGGACGAGAAGGAGGAGAAGGTAAAACAAGAGCCAAGGCCTAAACAGTCCAATCGTCGCTCGGCTTGCTCGAGCCAAAGGCGGCGGCGGCGGCGGCGGCCATCTGATACTCGAGCGCCGTTGCAAGGCAAAAGCCATGCACTCTCCATCCGTCGGATGCAACTTTGGCCACGCGAACCATTTACCATGAACAATTGATCAGCGGCGCAAGCAACGCTGGCTAACCTATTCCTTCTAATAGATAACTTGCGTGAGGTAGATCCAGCCCAAGCCGGCCGATCTTGATCCCAATCCCCATTGCCCATTCCGATTCTTGCCGATCAAACCAACCAACTTGTTCCATGATTTTGCAGGCAGGCAGCAAGGCTAACATTACGGCTAATGATTTGCGCTCTTGCAAGCTTGGCTCCAATTGAGCCAGCAAATTTGGGCCTCGCTCGCCGGCGCTCACCTGGCGCAGCAAGTGATGGAGAGAAGCGTTTATTTGTCAAAGAGGCGCTAATTGGACGAGTTGGCGGCCACTCTAAGGCGGCCGGCCCATGCAAAGCGGGCGCCTTCATCGGTGGAGCCAAAGTCGGCGCTAAATAAAGTGGAAACCAGCCGGTTTTGGGCGAGTAAATGAAAACTCGGTCCCTCAGTTTGTCCAAGTGCAGCCCGTTAACAGTGCGCTTGCAAACAGGCTCCCTAAACCCACGGGCCCGGTTCATCTTCGAATCCGTCCGTTCGAGGAGGCTGCATTCGAAGGCAAGGGGCTTGAATCGGTTAAAACAATGGTTCTCGAGTCAATTTATTCAAAATACACGGCCATTCAGCTTAGGCGTGTCAAGCAAAGGTAAATTGTGCCTTGAAATCAAAGATTGGCTCAGATTGGCGCTAAATTGGCCTTTGGGGATTCCGGCTTTGGCATTGACATTGGGTTCGGTTTGAGGAAGCCCGCGCAAGATTTAAAGGCAGCACCAAATTAGAGCCGGCAAACTCGCTTACCGTTGGCCCACTTGCTTCCCTGAAAGTGGCCTAAATGTCTCCACCAACACGGCAACCAATGGCCACTGTCGCTAACACCAACACCAGCACCTTCCCCGGCTTGCAAGGCCCCAAAGGCGCCTGTGCGGAGGAGCGAGGCCAGGGAGGGCCGAGGCTGGGATGGCGACGCTTGTTTGCGAGAGCCACCTTTATCACTGGGCAAATAACAATTAAGCGGCGCGGCCGTTTCACTCTTTTGAGCGAACCGCCGTTCGGTGGATCCAGGTGTAATTGTTTGATTTGCTAGCGAGCCAGGCCGGTCGCGCTGATCCGGTTCTGGCCAAAGTGGCGGCGGATGTGGCCGTGTCTGGCGGACGCTCAGGGGCAAGGGCTCGGAGGGAGAGAGGCGAGAAGCAGGGCAGAGGCGAGCGCGAGACAGGCGGATTTGGCCGAGAGACCCGCGTGGCTATATGGATGATGAGGTGAAAAATGTTGAATGCCTGCCGGTCGACTTGTTTTGTTTCAAGACTCCATAGTTGGCGGCCAACGAGAGAATGGGCAAAGCAGGGCGGCCGGCTGCCTCCTTCGGCCGGCCAACTTGGTTGGCCCACTTTGGATGCTGGCGCAGTGGCGCCATCGTAGACGCGCTCGCCCGCTCACCTGCTTGCTGCTAGCCGAGCTCGGCCAATCTGAGGCAAAGTAGGAGGAGCCAAGCGTAAAGCGAATGAATGATTGCGGACGAGAGGCCTTTGAGAAGCTAGGAAGCTCATTTAACGGATCAGATTGTGGATCCGGCGGAGTTCATCGGGCTCTTATAGGTGAGCAAGTTTGTGCGGACGAACAAGTGTTTCCTCTCCCTCCTTCAGATGGCAATTGGAAGCGCTCTGCATGTTTGAATCGGCTGCAAAAGATACACTAACTGCTTAACAAGCAGCGAGGACGCTCTTAGTCTATCCCTCTCGCTTGCATGGCGGCTGGAAGCTGGCTGCCTCTGAGGGCAACTAGCTTCCAGCCGCCGCGCAAGCTGCTGCATTATTGTCTCAACGATTGATAGACATCCAATCAATTTCAGGATCAATCAAACAACCTGGCTTCCAGCTCTAGCTCGAGGCATCAATTCACTTACCTGGCCCGGAGCCTCCCGCCTGCTCAAGGCGCGCGCTGGCCGCCAGCTCCTTTGCAGGTGCATTTTTGCAATGGGGGCGTTACGGGCGCCACGGGCCAGATTTGAGCGCAAACCTCGAGCGGCGGCCGCAATGTCATCGGTCACGCCCACTTGAGTCCCGCCGAAGTCAAACATGGTGCAGTCGTCTGGTGCCGGCTCGCCGAGCAGGGAACGATATGCAACTGCAATTATTGGCTTGCGCCCCATTTCGAGTCGGGCTGCAGCCGTTGCCTGACACCGACGAAACGGGGCGAGAAAGAGGGCAGGGATTGCGCGCGGGCCAAGCGATTGATTTGGGCGCCTGGCAGATGGCGCCAGGTGCGCCGTTGGTCGGCTGTACAGCCATTGCTCTGTCGGTCAGGCAATCCTCGCCTTGGAGTGTTTGTTTCTGTGACGAGTCTGCAGGGCTAGAATTATGTATGCTCATGCTGGCGGCTCCCTGGTTGGGTTGGGAAAGGGCCGCTATTTGGCCCATGAGTATTCAATGTTTTGCAAGCCGTTCGAAGTTGTGGCGAAGTTCTCGTCATTCTTTGCCAGCCCTCAAAGCTGTTGGTCGACTGAGATAACGCAGCCCCATTGGCAGTGCCATTTGCGTTGGCAAAGTAAAAGAGGCTTGACTAAGGAGGGAGCCAGGTGAGCAGGCGAGCTAGCCAGTGGCCAAGCGACACTGCGCCCTCCTGGGGCGACTTGGCGCCCGCTAATGGCCAAGTTTGGCTTGAATTATTGTTGTTGTTAGCGGTTGGGGGATGCGCTGAAAGGAAGGGCGAGCTTTGGGGCCGAGGAAGACAAGAGGCTGGCCAATGACAAAGGAAGAGCGCGCTTATCTGGCCACGGCCACCGCCTCTACTGATGGACTCTCATCAGTTTAACGCCCTCGAGCTCATTCAAGGGGCCCAAAGAGGAGGAGGAGGAGGAGGAGGAGGCGGAGAGGCGTCCACTCTGTAGCGCATGGCTCTAGCTTGTCCATCAAGTTGCCCTGAGTGCTAACTAGGAGAGCGGCCGCCACGAGATGGGCCGCCAACATCAGGCTGCCTGGCCGAGCGCTGGCGGGGGCGGACCGGCAACTCTGCGATGGGTTAATGACTCAAGCCGCCCGAATTGGAGGCTGGGCTTTGGGCGCCGAGTTGGAGGTAGGCGGAGTTGGTCGTTCATTTTGGGCTCGAGTGCTGAACCCGAATTGGAGCTCGGCTCTTGGGGAGCAGCAGGGCCGAGTGGTGGTTGCAGTGGACAGCTTTGCTGGAGGTTGCATATGGTCGCCAAGTGAAGCGGGCGCAATGAACACCCAAGAGGCTGGCGGCGAGTGCATCAGTTTTAGTTGTCGAGAACCAAAGTGGAGTGGCCAAATAGGAGAGCGGGAAGAGCCGCCCGCTCTGCCTGTGGGCCCTTGAGTTCCACTCGAGTTCTCTGCGATGTTGTTGGCGCCAGTTACACTTCCAACTAGCTGGCTCCAGCTTGCGAGCCGCAAGTCAATGGGCAAGGTAAGGTTCGAGTGACAACAAACATTGTCTAGCTGCGGCTTCCAAGCTACTCGTGCGCGGCCCAATTGGAAGCCTTCCACCTGAGCTCTCGCTTGCTCGCAAGCAAGAGCCTTGAGTTTGGCATTCTAAGTGGCTCAATGGAGCCGAGAGAGGAGCGAGCACGCTTCTAAGCCTCTTTTTCGTTGAAAGCTGGAAATGGGAGATATTGGATTGGATTGGACTCGGACTCGGACTTGATGTTAGATGGGCTGGAGCCTACTTTGCGCGCGTCCCCTTGGCCATGGGGCGGCCAAGTTTCACGTTGAGTTGCCGGCCAGAATTGGCCATTAATGACACTTCCGCCGCCAGTCTGCAAGTCTCACAACGGGCCGAGCGAAAGCCACAAAGTTGGCAGCATGGTTGTTGGATTGGTGGCGGCCAGCTTTGCGATTAGTTGGTTCCAGTCCCCCCCCCCTCACCGTTTACTAGAGTTCGGATTTGCGAGTCCGCAGCTGGCGGCCACTGTAAGTCATACAAGACTAGCGGGTTGCTTGGTTGGCGAACCCGTTGGCGGCAATTTGGTAAACGACGTAGGAAATTAGTTATTGCCTCAACTCGCTGCTGTTCATCATCTTGCGAGTGTTGCAACTGCACCTGGACTTCGCACTAGACGAACCCCATCGGCCCCAAAGCGGGAGCCCAAGCAAACTAATAAGCGTCCCTTCAAGCGTCACACAATTGCCTCATCCAACAACAAGCAACTAGCTGGCCCCTTCGCCTAGTTCACACTTGCCTACCTTGCGAGAGGTTTGCGCGAACTCTTATCGTGCTAACTGTTTGCCAGCCGGCTATTAGGGTCGTCCGTTGGGTTTGGCGGCGGCGGCGGGCACGACAATGACATGATTAGACAGTGAGCGAGCGCCGGCAGCCAACAATGGTGCTTAAATTAGCAGAACCTTGCCCGCTGTCATGTCCATCCGCCAGCCCAGCCGGCTGCCGCCTCTGCCTCGGTGGCCCTCGAGGCCGCTCGACCGGATTTGGGCCATCTAGCGGTGAATTTGGAGGCGAGCGCTTGATGCAGGTGGGCTGCCTCCAAACTGGCGCCCGCTAACTCGCCGTTGGGGCCAGCTCGTGGCCTCGAGCTTGCCTACCAATTTATCTATTCTCTCTGCTCGCTATCTGAGGGCCCCGTGCACTGAGCCAACCCCAGCGCACCTTATCTCGCTTGCTGCCGCCGCCGCCAACCGGTGGGCCTGCTGTATCTGGCTTCCTGGCGGCAGCTCGCTCGGCGGAGGCCGCCCTTTCAAGGTCTCGATCGGAAGTCAAGTGATCCGTTAACTAAATTAGAGAGCGAGAGAGAGAGAGAGAGAGAGAGAGAGGCTGGCCTCGAGCGCTTGTAGTTGGGGTTGCTCTGAATCTGGGACGGGCTTGCGCTGCATGGCTAATTCCCAATATTCTGCCCCATTAAACCCCAGCGCCTAAAATATATTCTCTCCCAATCGATTGCTCCACCTGGAAGCGGACTAACTCGCGCGCCGCCTCCAACCTGGATGCAATTTATTTGGTCGGAGTTGCGAAAATTGCTCCTAGTTTGAGTTAACCAGAACAGACCGGCCGCTACCAGTCTGTTTGTTCACGAGAGCTCGACTAGAGAGGGCGCCAATTTCGCGGGAAGGAGCAACTCTGTTTCCACTGATTAGAGCTGGCCGATGTTTGAGTCTGGTTAATTAGCGCTTAATTGGTGCCATCGTGCAGCTTAGAGTCAGGATTAATGGTGAAACAAACGAACGAGAGGAAACGAAAGCAGAAACTTGGTCAGTTGCTGGCAATTGTGCAAATCTTTTATCCAAATGGCCGATGCAAAGAGCGACCTCTTCAAGGGCAGCGCCACTAACTTGAGCTGTCCACGCAAACTCCGTCTGTGGCGACTAAGCTTTTGTATTCAACAAGTCTCGTTTTGAGCATAGCTTTGAGGCCGAGCGGACTGGCCAAAGCTTGCTGGCGGCGAGCTAAACAGATCCCTGCAATTCAACCCGCTAGTTGGAGCTTAGCGGCGTGGAAAGCGCTTTGCCCGCGGCCGCGCTGACCCGATGCGAGCATCTAGCACCCTTTGCGCACTTCCATTGGCTTCATGGTTGGCGTAAAATTCCATCGATGCAAGTGGCATGAAAAGGGACCCAATTCTAGTGCCAGTTTTCTCGCAGGAAAAGGCAAAACTTTGCTAGCTCAGGGATAATCTGGCGGCCCCAGATAAAGTTGCATAGTATGAACGAAGCGAGCCATTTAATAATTGGCCTAACTCGGCCCTGCTTGTGCCGAACAGATTCGATCCCCTTGCCTCCAACAAATTGGATTGGCTTGAGGACAACAAATGGAGATGATGTTTTAATAATGATAATGCTCCAGCCATGTTGGCAACGCTCACAACTGGGCCAGCTCAGTCGGCTTTGGTTGTGATTGCGCGCAAGTTAGAGGATTGCGTTTGCGCTCGTCCCATTTGGGCGCCATCTCGATTTAGTTTGGCCTCTGCCAGAATTGGAGCCAACAAAAGTGCGGATGGCCAATGGGCAAAAGGGGCGGCGACACCAATTTTCCCACCTGAGCGAGAGAATCAAATTTATGGCAAGCCAAGATTCTGCGCCAGGCTCAATTTCAATTCATGGGCCTCCAATTCGGCCGCCGTTATCGCGGTTACTCAATGCAGGGGAGGGGGGGCGCCTTTGCCTGGATAAATGCGGCTCCGCTTGCGATGGCGCCAAATGAGCCCAACGAGCCATTTGTCCCCTCTGGTCCAAACGCCGCCGCCCGACTCGCTCGCATTGTCTGGGAGCCTCCAAACCAGCTTCCTGTACGTGCGCCCGAGAGGCTTGCGATTTGCTTCCCTCGGCTGGCGGCTGCTTGCGCGTAAACTAAACTGCCTGGCCAAGATCATTATCATTTGGCTTCGGAGCGCCGCAAGTCTGGCCAAGGATGGACTAACCTTGGTTGGACTAGACTAGACCAGACAGGACTTGACTAGAGCCCCAAGTATCTCTCTGCCAGCCTGGCTCCCTCATCTCCATTGAGGACAACAATTCTGGCTGTAATCCAGTCCTAAAGGCCCAATATGTATTCGGCTTGTAAGCGCCAGTTGCAAACCAAAACTCAGGAGCCGGACGCACGCCAGATGGCGTCGCTTGGGGCAAAATTTAAACGAGGCGCCCGAGTTGATTCGCGCGCGCCTTGAACCCAATCGGAGATCGTGGGCTAAACTTGGCGACAAATCCGCCAAGCCAACTCACTTGCCTGGACGCAAGCGACTGGTCGCAATCTGCGCCAACGCCAACTCTCCGTGTAAGCGCGCGGCCGAGCTTGATTCGCGACGGGCGATGCCGGTATATTGAATTGGTATGGGGCCGGCGGCGAGACAATGGACCGCTTGAGCAGGCCCATTAGCGGACGTGATTGAGGATGAGACCACAACGATGAAGCCAATGCGCCAACTTGAGCCCACGGTGCGCTGAATACTGGCTCGTCTATTCTGTCTATCCGGGCGAGACTTAATTCGCCCCTCGCTGGCTCCACCTACCAACCAAACTTGCGGGCGCCCACGATGCCAGGAATCACGTCGCTTGTCGCTGCAAGGGAGCCTCGATTGCACATGAGCTCGAACCTGAATATTCGCGCGCCACCATGTTGGTCCAGGGTGGGGGGGGGGCGGCGGCGAGCGGGCGAGTCTCTCTCTAAGGCGGCCGCCAATCGTGGAGCCGATCGGGCCCCAACTCTGACGGCTCGACCCGCCAACGTGGCCGGATTTTATTATGATCAGCTGGCCCCAGAGGAGGCCGAGCGAGAGAGGGCCAACAATAACTTGCGAGACCGGCCAAGTGACAATCTGCCCGGCCGCCGATTGCAGCCGGCCGGTTCATGGCTGGCCAAGCGCCACGCCTTGCAGCGTCCAATGGGCGCACTAGTACTGGTGGCTACTTAGGCCCGCAACCCGATCTTGCGCCAAATGGCTCCAAGATGCGTTGGCTGCCGGCGACTGGGCTTGGCTTGCCCATTCCGTTCCATGGACAAACCAGAACCCCGACAAAGTCGTCACTCTTCCAGCTCTCTCGCCCAACTCATGCTAGTTCAATCGCTGTCTGCGCGAGCCTCTGTTTGACGACAGAGACGACGAAGTGAGTCTCGCTGGAAGTTGGAAGGTTTGCCCGGCAAACATTGAGCCGGAGGCGGCGACTCCGTCTAGCGCACGAGCCCTAGCCCCAGTTTGTCTGAGAGGGAGCCAAGCCGACGGGGGGAGGGCCAAGTTGGGTTGGACAAGCGAGCCGAGCGTCTTGTCACATTTTATCACTCATTCACATAAACCATCAGCGTTCGAGGCCGAGCTAGCTGGGCAAAGGGGAGGCGAGCCAGTCGAAATCCATTAGGACCTAATTCTATTTGGCCGGCCCGCAAGCCCGCCAGCCGAACTCGGCGGCTGCCCATTGTTCAATGTCGGCCCCCTAGACAGAATAGGCCGACAGAAGGTGGCCGCCAGCTCGCGCCAGTCTCCTTGGGCTTGCATTTGGCCGGCGAGCCAGTCGGCGGCGCCCTAAAGTCGTAGCGAATGGCCCTGAGATTTGTTGCTCGCGTTTGGCGGCGAGCCTCTGCGCTGACTTAACGGCGGCAGCGTTTGAGGCCGATTTGCATCCGCCCAGCTTGCCGTCCATAAATTTAACTCTCAACTGGAGCACAGACTCCTATTTTGGGCCCCAAGAGCGGACGCTTATCATTATTATTGTTTTTATTAGCACCATTGGAGCGCGAGTCTGGCTACAAATTTTTGCCCTGAGAGCAGAGTTTGGCGGCCGAGAGTGGGCATTGGTTTTGCAAACAAGCGGACCGACTTGGCCAGCTTGATCTGCCATGATCGATTGCATAAAATGGCCGGCGGCGGACCATTTTTGCCGGCTCGGCCGCGCTTGCTTGATGGGGCCGCCAAATGAGGCGGCAGCCAGAGGGCGGCCAACTCGGCTCCCTCTTGGCCCATTCGGTAGGCCGGCGCCTCACTACTGCTCCTCCCCTCGCAACTCTCGGCTGACTCGCAATTTGGGCTCCCTCAAGTTGGACAGCAAACAACAATCCAGTTGACTAATGTTGATTTGCTTCCATTATTGGTGGCCGGCCGTCAGCTGATAATAAGCGGCCAAGTCGAGACGCAATCGCAGTGGAGATAGAGACAAAGCGGCCGGCCGGTTTGTGGGCCAAAGTTAAGAGCTGAGATTGATTCCTGGCGGCCATTGTTTTGGTCAACTTCGTCCAGAGGCTTGCTGCCCCCACGCGGGGAGGCGTGCCATTTCCTCGCTCGCAATAAACTGCGCTCCACCCCCGTCGTCCTGGTGATGAATTAACGCCAAGCCAACGAGGTGACCAATGGGTGCGGCAAACTTGGCAAGACTCCTCCATTGCAGCTCAGCTCATGCTCGCGCCTGTCTGTCTGTCCCTCTCACTCTCTCCCGCCCTCTTCCAAGACTACTTTGGTTTGCTTTCACTGGGCCGGCTCGCCGTTCGTCGCAAACAATCGGCGCTCATCTGGCGCCGTTTGTCTCCAATGTCGTTAGTCCGTTGCGGAGGAAACAATTGGAACCAAGACTAGCCGCTTATACCCGAATTGATCCCAACTGATCCGATCCTATCTCCCCTAATGCACCAAACTCGCTAGCCTAGCTGGACGCGATTGGGAGGGGCCAGCTTGTTTGTTCGCGCGGCAGCTAAAGAGGGGCACCAGCCAACCAACGCCAAATTCTTGACACCGTTGGCCAACAGTGGCCAATAATTGGCCACTGCTCAACCCCCAGAGCAACTGCTAGGCGGATCCAATTGGTTTGAGTTGCTCATTAGCAGGTGGCTGCGCGAGAGAACGAGCACGTATATCTACCTCCAAAGGCTTGTTTGCTGGCCCTCTTTGGCAAAGTTTAGCGCCCATGAGTTTGGCCCAATTCGGCCCCTTTCGCTGGCCCGGAAATGCGCCTGCAAACACGCTAACTAGTCGCCATTTGGCTCAGGGCCGACTGCTGGCCCGCGAGTGGGAGGAGGAGGGGGCGGTTCGCGCGGGGCGTGTCCGGCCAGCGCGTCCGAACGTGGAGGCGCGTCCGCGCTGGACTGCCTGAGGCTCGGGAAGCCGCCCAATCTCCATCGCAGGCTCCAGTCCCGCCGCCGCCGCCGCCTGTAACCCGAACTGCAAACGTAACCTGAGACTGGTGGGCGCCCTCCAGGCTGAGGGCACCAACGGGGACGCTTGGGACCCATTGGCGCCTACCCCTTTGGACTCAACTCTACCCAGTCCAGTTTATGGCTGCCCCCCTTGCTTGTTCAGCTCATCCGTCGGGACTCGACGGCACATAAATTGAAAATGATGGACGCAAAATTGAACACAAAGGGTTATTGCTCGTGTTTTAAAGGCTTCCCGCTGCCATCCTTCTTCCCTCTTTGCCAGCCAACCAACTTGGGCAAAGCCACTCGCTTGGCTAGTCTAGCTCAGCTGGGCAAGCTAACAGGCCGAGTGAGAGCCTCCTCGCTAGCCTGTCTGGACGAAGCAAGTGTCCCAGGTTTGCTGCTTGCTTGGATGCGCGCCACTGCTAGCGAGAGCGGGAAGATGGATAGATTGGCCGCGGCTTGCTAGCACGTGTGAAATTTGGAGGGCCAATATTTTGATCAATGTTATGTTATCACTGTCGTGCGTCCGCAATAAATAACCTTCAGTATAGGGTAGCGAGCTTGGAGGATTCGCCCTCTATCTGTCTTCTACTCCGCCGCCAAGATGCAGTCGCTGGCTTGCGGGGGAGCCCTCGGCGGACAAGCACGACGACCGCTTTGCTGGTTGCAATGCTCGTGAACCCACACTCAATTTGGCCAACCCTCAAGGTTGTTGGAGGAGCGAGCAAAATTGGACCTCTCGGAGAGCCGCAACTTGGGCCTCCTTTCACTTGGATGGGCATAATTTGCAGCCAGAATAAATAGCGTGCCTGTCGCTACGATAATAATCAGTTTGATTCCAACTTCAACTCGTCCAGACCAACGGCACTCGGTGTCATCGGCAGCCGATAACTGCCTATGGAGGCAGCGCGCAAGGGCCAACTGATTGCTCGGCCTCAAGGCTCGAATCGAGAGGACGCTCAGGTCTAGAATCACTGGCCAGCTAGGCATAAACAAAGGGCCAGCTTTGCCAGTGAAACGCGGCGACGGATGCCAAAGCAAAGGACTGATTTTGCATCCGAACGGACCCTTCGTGTTCCAAGTGCGTGCGCCAGTTTGGGGCCGAGTGAGGGGTAGCTTGATTTTCATACCCTTTCGCCTAGCCACCATTACAAGCAAGCGGGCGAACCTGGCCGCTTTAGAAACTAAACTAAACGAGCCGACTTGTCCCATTGAACCGCAGTTTCAAGGTTTGAGGACTCAATCGAGCCCGCTTGCTGCAAGCTTGGCCGGCCCAATTGGAGCCAACATGGGGCTTGTTTGCTCTTTTACAAAGGGGCGCAAACTATGAGCAAACAAGTGGCAGCCAATACGAGTGCGGGCTGGCTCGCTCTCCCTCTCCTTCTCTCTATTTGCGTGCTACTGGGCGCCCTTTTAGTCCGCAAGTCCGGTTTCAATTCGCACCTTTGGCTGACAAGCTTGGGCTAGCTGGCGAGCTCGTTTGCTTGCAACGAAGGAAGGAAGAAACGAAAGCCAGCCGCCAACTTGCTCATATCAAATTTGCCGGCCGCAAACTGGCAAACAAAGGCCCAGATCAGCGAGCAAGCACATCTTCGTCCTTTACGACCCAACTAGCCGGCTGGCGGCTCTAGCTCATGACAAAATTCAATCAAGTTTAACCTTTGCCAGCTTAAGAGATGGCGACGGCTCGGTAGCTGGAGCTGGAGCTTGAGTGTTCATTAGAGAAAGCCAAGTTCCAGTTGGCCTTGCTCGGCCGGCGCTGCCGCAGTCGGTTTTCCTCAACTCGCCTTTTTATTGCCATCCGCGCTCTCTCCCAATTGACAGCTGGAGATGATAGCGAAGTTTGCACAATTGGCCATGAGATTTCATTGGCTGCCCTTTGGTGCCCGCGAGCTGGCTCTCGGTAGAGTTGCGCCAAGGGTTTGGAGAGCCGGTTTCGCCTCGCTTGAGGCCAGTTTGCAGTTTGCCTGGCTCGCGGCCCCCCAATCAGAATGCGCTGAATAAATTTCCAAGACAAGGATTGCGCTCGGCGAGGCTAGACGAGTGGGCCGACCAAATAATGGGCCCACAGAGGAGGGGGCCTGCGGGGCGCGCAAGCCAGTTGGCAAACTTTTTTGGCCGACACGACAACTGTAAGGACTTGTCAGGCTGGCGCGTCGACGGGCAACCTGCGCCGCATCGTTCCTGGGGCTCACCTATGTAGGTTGATGGGGAGCGAGAGGGCGGTGATGCATCGAGATGGATGCCAGCTAGATGGAACTGGGCGCGCAAGGGCAGTGGCATGGGCGCTGGCAGCTGTTCGTGCGTTAGGGCGCGTGGGGCGCTCGGGGTGCGCAAGCGTTATTTTGGGACTAGCCGGCCGAGGGGGCCTGTGGCAAGTTTGAAGCTTGCAGGCATGGCGTGGACCCCCAAACGGGCCCGAAATTGGCACCGCGTTCAAGCTCGCCCGTGGTGCTGAGTCTGGGGGGAGCGTTTTAGGCTTGCGCCCGGGAGGATTCGCGCAGAGGCGCGCTCACGAGCGCAGACTCGTCTCGCGCGCCCGCTCGCTCGCCCGCACAGGCAGCCAATCGCACGTACACGTAGACAGGCGCGCTCGGTCAGTCTCTCGGCAAGCCAGTTAGTCAGGATTGCTTGCTGGCGCTGTGTAGCGAGCAAGCGAGCAAGCGAGCGAGCGAGCGAGCGAGCGGGCGGGCGGGCGGGCGGGCGAGCTGGCTAGCCAGCTAGCTAGCTGCAGAGCTCGGCAAGCCCACTTGTGCTTAATGTATATCATGGCAGCGGCGGCGAGCGAGCGCGCGCGCGCGCAAGCACACACGAACACAATATAAACACAAGCAAATGCAACAGACCACCAACAGTTCGCTCGCCTTCATCGTCGCCAGTCGCCAGCAAACGGTTCAAATGTCAGTAAGAAAAATGAGCATCGTCGGCACCATTTTGAAGGGCATCAAGTGGAAAGAGGACTCCGCTTCCCCGGTCACCGTTCGTGTTGATAAGAATGGATTCTACATTTATTGGGTCTGCCAAAATGGCGAAACCGACACCCTCGAAATAAGCTCAATCCGTGATACTCGTACGGGAAAGTACGCGCGCGTTCCATCAAGTGCAAAACTAAGAACAACCATCAACTATTGCATTGGAAATACAGATTCTTTAGAGGATAAACAAATTCAAATTATTTATGGATCGCATTTCAATAATTTAGATGAAATCAACTTCTCTTGCGCAAGCAAAGAGTTGGCACAAACATGGACGAACGAATTGATGAAAATGGCTTACAACATTTTTGCCATCAATTCTTGCCCGTTAACATTCCTTAGGAAGGCGCATGCAAGGTTGAGGTTCATGGTTGAAAAGGGCGATGTTTTACCTGTTAAAAAGTTAACTAGAATGCTAACAAAGGATAAGGTTGAAATGAAGAGGATTGAAAAGGCATTAGAATTAACAAATTTACCATCCTCGCGTAATGATTCAATATTGATCGATGATTTTACGTTTGAAAAATTTTTAACTTTTTACAAGAATCTCGTGCAACGTCAGGAATTGGAACACATATTTGATAAATTATTTCCAAACGCTCAACAATATCATCCACAAACATCACTATCATCAGCTTTCTCATCGTCACATTCGCAAAGAGATAATTCATTCACTGGAACTAGCGCAAAATATATCGATGTTGATACATTAGTTCAATTTATAAACAAACACCAACGTGATCCTCGACTAAACGAAATCCTTCATCCATACGCAGATCGTGAACGTGGCCTAGATATAATCAAGACCTATGAACCACATAAAGAGATATTGAAAAAGAACTCTCTATCCTATGATGGTTTCTTGCGTTATTTGATGAGCGACGACAACGCCATTGTTGCTCCTGAAAAGTTAGATCTGCACATGGATATGAGCCAACCATTGAATCACTATTTCATAAACTCATCACATAATACATATCTGACCGGACATCAACTGCGTGGAAAGTCCTCTGTTGATATGTATAGACAGTGTCTATTAGCCGGTTGTCGTTGTGTTGAATTGGACTGTTGGAATGGAAAAACCGATGAGGAACCCATCATAACCCACGGTTATACAGTTGTGACAGAAATTTCATTCAAGGAAGTCTTAGAAGCAATCAACGAGAGTGCATTCAAGACAAGTTCCTATCCCGTGATATTATCATTCGAAAATCATTGCTCCCCTCGGCAGCAAGCAAAAATGGTGCAATACTGTAAAGAGATATTTAGCCCCGATGTGCTTCTGACCGAGCCGTTGTCTGATTATCCGCTCGATCAAAATACAACACTTCCCTCGCCTAGTCAGCTTATGAGGAGAATTGTTATAAAGAACAAGAAGAAACATGCCAAGAAACAGCCAACACAAAAGTCTTTCACACCATCATCCTCAACCGTTGCTACCTGTGATATTGAGGAGCAAGAATTGGAGGAGAGTGAACCAGACGAAGAGGAACTGCCACCCATTGATGCAGATGCGCCCGATTCGCCAACCTTGAATGGTGAGCTGGATACATGTGGCTTTTCAACGGCAAGTAGCGCTTACTTCACAAACTCTTCCGTTATAACCGCTCCGAGTGGTACCAACAACAGTCAAACGCCTCCATCTTCTTCAATCTCAACTTCGAACTCAACATCCGCACCCTCAGTGATAGCGAATTCCTCTACTAATAGCAATTCAAATGTTCAGAATCGTCGACCCCCACCCGTAAATCAAACGTCCACCGCTTCAATCAATACCGCCACTGCTTCAGACGTGCAATCTCAGAATCAACCCTATCACCTTCCACCACAAAGAACTCTCAGCAACGATCTAAGCGATCTCAATGGCGAAGTCACCTCAAACAACCAGCAAGAAATCATGGCATCCCCCATGTCGCAAGAGGCTGAGCCGGCAGTTGAGATGTCTGCCTTAGTTGTTTACATGCAACCAGTGAGATTCAAGTCTTTCGAGGAAGCTGAAAGGCGAGGGAGAAGCTATGAGGTCTCGTCTTTCGCTGAAACCCAAGCTACCTCGCTACTGAAAGAGCGACCAATCGATTTCGTCAGCCTCAATAAGCGACAATTCACTCGAGTTTATCCGAAAGGAACGAGAGTTGATTCCAGCAACTATATTCCTCAAGTTTATTGGAACGCAGGTTGTCAAATGGTTGCATTGAATTTCCAAACATTCGACCTAGGAATGCAACTAAACATGGGCTTGTTTGATTATAACAATCGTACTGGCTACATTCTCAAGCCTGAATTTATGCGACGCCCCGACAGATCCTTTGATCCATTTACTGAATCCACAGTAGACGGTATCATAGCAGGCACTGTCAGTGTTAAAGTAATTTCAGGTCAGTTTCTATCAGAGAAACGTGGCAACACATTTGTCGAGGTTGAGATGTATGGCCTTCCAGCTGATACTGTTAGACGAAGAAGAACAAAAGTAGCCCAATCAAATGGAATTAATCCTACGTGGGACGATGAGCCTTTCACATTCAACAAGGTAGTCTTACCTGACTTGGCTAGTTTGCGCGTAGCAGCCTATGAAGAAATAGGCCGCTCTAACCGACTGATAGGTTACAGGATATTGCCAGTCGTAGGTCTTCGACCAGGCTATCGTCATCTACCTTTGAGAAGCGAATCTAATCAGCCCCTCACACTTCCAACCTTATTCCTAAAGATAGAAGTAAATGACTATGTACCCGACAGGTTGGCCGAATTGGCGGAGGCTCTTGCTAATCCAATAGCTCACCAATCAATGATAGATCGGCACGCCAAGCAACTGATGGTTCTGAACGAACAGGATGAACAAACAGATTAAAACGTCAAAAATCGATTTTCTGCCATCTTGCAGGAGGCATTGACTCTTTCCCGGGGACAGCTGGGGATTCTCATTAAATTCTTATAAAGGGGTCGCAAATCCGACTTGTTAATGTAGCACAGGAAGTGGCTCCATGAGCAATCGTGATATTGACACCTCATTGGCGGGACCGATGTATACAAATTGAATTGAATTCTTCAGTCAGATGCTTATTGAGCAATTTTTAATGTTCGCGTGGTACTTTGATTCAACGCCAAATCTTAATCACACCGTCGCGACTTGCTGAAAGAAGGAGACTAGACTGGTTGACGGTGGCCAAACAGCTGATTGAATCATGATGAGCTGCTGATGGTTCTAAGGCGTCGGAAATGGTCAGATTAGAGCTAGGTGCGACTGGTTCATCAGAGTTTGTTTGTTGAGCATTATGAGATTGAGCATTGTTCTGAATGGTGGCGTTCGTTGCTGGAAGTTCGTCGGTTTCCTGGACAACTTGTATGCCATCCACAAGTTTCATTTGATAATATTGACAAGTTGCTTCACTCGAGCTTTGCTTGGCCGGAACAGATCGTTTCATATAAGCCAACTTATGGTAACTGTTCAGGGGAGGTCGGCTGACCACGTAGGATCGATGCGGACTATTGAGGTCCCAGAATCTGATTTTCATATCATCACCGGCAGTTATAACACTGTTCGTGTCTTTACTACTGTCAACGATCATATTTAAAACACTATGGTGTGACGAATATGTGGACGAGAGACAAGGGGCAGGACTGGCCCAAAGAGTCTTGGTACGTGAAGCAGACTCGCAGTCCCAGGTAGAAACTTCGTTGTTTCCGTCCACAGAGCAGTAAATCTCATGGTTGCACAGCAAGATTCGACGTATGCGTTTCTTCATCCTGTCTTGATATGGCGGGTAACTCATTGATGTTGCTCGTATGTAAAACCTTAGATCAAACATGGATATGACGCTCGAAGATGTGCCGCAAGCTAGGCAAAACTCGTTTCCATCGAGGCAAGTTATTAGGCCGTCACTGCCGTCCATTTTGAGATTCCACAATTCCGAGGTGGTCGGTAATCTCAGATCATATCCTTTCAGAGTGGAACTAGTGGAGCAAGTTGCATAGGCATAAGGTGATAAAGACACGACATCAGTAACCACTTCGGATTTGGACTGATCTGAACCAAAATTGATTGATCTGACTACTCTAGATTGCGAGCTAGGCGTATACATCTGCAATAAGTGCAGGTTGTTGTTCTCAGTGAGGGCTAGTAGTGTATCTGTGCCAGTGCAGACCGACATAGTCGTGATGGCACCTGCATCTGGTGATATGAAGGTCTGTTTGGATCTGAAGAGAACCTGCGGCCTACTTGAAACGCCAACAGCGTCCCAAAATTTGATGGATGCATCAGTGGAACATGATATAAATGTCGTTGAGTTTGGGATAACTATCAGCTTGTTCACTGCACTCTTATGTTCATGCAAATGCGCCAATAGTATACCCCTGGGTCTAGTCGTTCGTGTTAGTGATACAGATGATGACATCAAAAGCCGAGAGTCCACGTTCGGTAGGCTCTGAATGATTGCGTCCTGACGGCGAATGCTTATATTGGGCTCGATCTGTTTGCTTGACGAGGTGCGCTTGTTTTTGTGTATTCTTCTTAATAAGAGCTCACTATCGATTAATTTATCCTCACTAGATTGATCAACATTGGTCAACGTATCTTTTTCATCACAATTCGTCGTTGGCCCATCGATTAAGGCGTCAAAATCTTTAGTATCAGTCTCACTAACTGTCCGATATCGTCGTTTGTCTCTAGCCATCTTTCTTTTCGTAATTATGTGAAATATCTCGTCTATGTCGTCCTGTCCATTGAGAATGGATTCAATGAGAACTCGAGGCAGAGGGTTTTGCAGGGAATCAAGGAGCACAACCTCATCACGCAGTCCATGAATGTCTCTGTCCAAGTGTAACTTGATGGCTGGTAAAACTCGTCTGTTGAAATCTATTCTTTGGTCGGCTCTTGATAAAACTAGTACAAAGTTTATCGCTTCGTTACGTATCCATTTGTTGGGAAATGACAGCAGAGGAACAGCCTCTTGAAATAACTCATAAATAATATCTTTAGTTAGGAGGCCAGAGCTAGTCATAGATGATATCGCTTTCAGACACTTGGAAATAACAACCTCTTCACTGTCGGCTAGCCCCTTCTGCAACAGCGGTTTGACAACTGGAGCATAGTAGGGTCCCAATTTTGTGGCGGTGCAACTAATATTTTCAAAGAATGCAGATCTTAACCGGAAGTCACTCTTATCGTTCAAGAATGTTATGATATGGCTCAATATAACTTCGTCTGTTTTATCCGTTCCGAAGAAATCGCATAGTTTAGAAACGCCCTCTGATAAGACAGCTCGACGGACATTGTTGCTTGGATCAACTAGTAACTGGCTGATTATCGACCCGAAGGATTCTTGCAGTAGACTTAGCTTGGTCTGATAATCGTGCTTATCTGGATTGAGAAATCTCTTCGAAGTTTCCGCCAGCTGGCTCATATTCGAGGCTAGTGCAATTCTTACTAGCGTCGAGCTGTCATGAGCTAGAGGTGATAAACTTGGCAATATGTAGTCAATGAAAACGTTTGCATCACTTGGTTGCAACTTGTCAACATACTTCAGAACGGTATTCAGTGATGTCACACATAAGGCTCTAACACGCGATTCTGACTTAGCCAAAAGCTGAATTATGTAGGGTAGTAGTCTGTCAGTTGTATATTCAGACATGATTGCTGGAGAAGATTCGAGGAGTCTTACACACAACTTAAGTGCTATTAGTTTTGCATCCGTGCTCTTGAGGGTTCTGAGTGTCGAGGAGGCCAATATAAGGGGTAACAGCAAGCCATGTTCATCCTCAGTGATTATCTGCTCCATGAGCTTGTCTAGGTTTCTGTTCAAGGTTAATATCTTGGAATCTGGTGACAATGGCACAAGTTTGTCAAAAAAGTCATAAAGTGTTTGGAAGTAGGCGGGAAAGAGGCTAGGTACAAGTTGATCAAGATGATAACTTGCAGAATTGCGTTTGCTCGGGTCGAGAACAGTTAGATTGAGGATCAATCTTCTTATTTTCGAATCAGATATACCGTCCTCGATAAATTTGCTCGGATCGTATTGATTCTTTTTGAACATGAGAATCTGACCAAGATCAAAGATCGAACTGTTAGGTGTATCATCTGAGAAGAGTTCTGCAAGTACACAGCCGAGACTGAATAGGTCCATCTGCGGGGTTAGTTGGTTGGTTTCCATATCACTGGTGTAGCTCGGCCAGGTATCGCTCCCCTCTTGCTCGTTAGATGGACAATTTTGTTCGACGAACCTTTCGGGGGCCATATTACAGCAGTGTCTTCGGGATGTGTCAAAGAAATAAGAGAAATCCGATGGATTGTTCTCTGGCAGCACAACTGGCTTGTAGGAAGCGAAATCTGCTAAAGTTACCCAAAGGAATGAGGTGACTAGAATGTTCTCTGATTTGATGTCCCCGTGATATATCGACTGTCTGTGAATAGATTGGATGCATCGCAACAGTTGGTAAGCGATCCATCGTTTCTCTATGGACGTCAGAAAAGGTCTAGTTGAAAGTCGATCGTAGAGGTTGTATTTGACATATTGTCTCAATAAGATGATGGATTTCTCGTTTATCAGACAATGTTGGAATGGTAATGAATTCGACTCTTTGCTCTTCTTGATTGTGTCCCTAATGTGTTCTATCTTGAGCCTATGCTCTTGGATGGGTGTTGAGGGATCATTTATGGCATATATCTTGGCCACACAGTAGCCAGCTTCTCTATGCTTCACCCGAGCGACTTTCATGAACCTAGTTGAGCCCAAGTTCGCATCGAGAGTGAAGTCGTTGCAATAATCTAATAGATAATATTCTACAGGGTAAATCTGACCCAGGGTCGTTACTTGATTACCCATGGCGAATCCAGATGCCAGAAACAGTTATAGGATTCCAGAATTTGTTGTGGAGCTTTTCAAGTCAAGCGAGATCATAATATTTATCTCTCAGGCGAAAATGCGCTGACTTCGCATTCCGCCCCACTGATACAGAACTTGGAAAGTGATATCGAAAGCTAGAATCAGTAAAACCTAAATTATTTCCATAATCGTGTCAATGTACTTTGTTTTTGTTATGTTGAACGATAAGTAATATTCGAAAATACTGTCGAATTGAATCTGTAGTCAAGAATATTACGTTCCTGGTGACAAAAAATGAATGTTCAATCGACCACCAAAGTCCATACTAGAAGTTCGTGAGATCTTTCCGAAAGGCTTATTTATTTTAGTCGTGTGGTACATACTATTCTTGAGTATGAAGATAAATATTGTATTTATTTTGGTTTTGAGTTCCGTAGACTTCTATGTTTACAAAAACTCAACCTCTTTGATTTATCAGACCAATTCATGGACTGTTTCTACGCCATTACGTATTCGTTGGGTTCGGGGTTAAAAAGCTCTAAGGCGGATGCCATGTCTGAAGAATATCACTTTTCGCTCGAAAAACCTCCTTGAAATTTGCTGAGCTGAGGGCTGATTGAAAGGGAAAAAAGAGCGCGACTGAGAATCGAACCCAGTTCGATAAGCCAAGAAAAGATAAAACTGCATTATTTATTTTCTCTGGCTGAGTGAAAACTACCCTAGAGAAACGATCGGCATGTCACTATCTCGTCCGATCTCTATCATCCAGTCCGCGAGAACAGATACAATCCCGATTCGCTTCCACATCGACCACATTTATTGATTAGTATTTATATTCGGTTTTGAGTTTCGCAGACTTTTACAGCTGAATTCATTGGCACGTGGCTCAGGAGTCCCACCGCGATGATGGAACCCGCAGCTACCATTAGCTGTAATTATTCGTGGTAAGCATCTGTGATCTCAGACCAAGGACGCCATCCATAGAAATTAGAGGGAAACTTGGGATTGTTTGTTTGTCAAAATGGACAGTTTGACTCAAGCAGGCTCAGTATTGACCAAGGATGATCTCATCAATCGGGCCCATGAGGCGCGGCGGGTCCGTGAATTGGCTCGTCGACGGGAGTTAGCCGCTGTCACGATACAAGCACATCTCAGAGGGTATATTCAGAAATTGAGACTCAAACATGAAGCCGATCAGAGACTGCATGAATTGACCGAGTGTCCCGTCACCTTCGATGGCCGGGAACTGGTCTGCCGTCTAAGATTTATTCTCTTCGCATGTAGGCCAATCAATCTCAACACGCTCGACTCTCTCGTGCGTATCATTCTAGGACCGGCAGCTCAGGAGGACAGTACCGCTAACGATGCTTCTGGAGATCCCGTCGAGAGAGCTGACCCTGAGGCCAATATACACTCCAGCAAACACTTGGTGAACGATGAGCACAAAAGCCTTACTCGAGTTTCATCCACCAGATTGGAGTCTAACCAAAGATACAGCCTCTTGCGTGTTATACGCGAAAACTGTTCAAAGACCAAAGATGACCGTGACCAATGGTTGTTCGTGCTTACGAAGGTCATGAATCTATGCTTCAGGTTCTTGTCTGACGCAGATTCTCTCTCGTTGAATTCTGGGAGAATCGATTCGTACTTGCACTTAGTGAATATATGTACTTCACCGAGCGAATTTAGGAAAGCTTGTCAGCCGCATAGCAACGAACTCATTGGTCAAATCGAAGAGCTCGATAGTCTCCCGCGCGAGCTTTTCATGAAAACTTTGCATGATAGGAGAACGGCTTTGAGTAATATTTCAAGCCTTCTTTGCGAAAAAATGGACCGTTTGGATAACGATCTGAAACCTAGAATAGTGTCCAACTATATCCAAATTGTAATAGGATCTCTCGATCTGAGAGACGCCTCTAGACTACTCAGCGAAGGTTGGAGCTCAAACGTGAAAGAATCTTCAGAGATACTCTTAGACACATTTAGTATTCCTGGACTCATTCACCATTTAGAAGAACACTCACCTGGTACGCTTACGGACTTAAATGGTCTATCTCTATTTAGTCACTCGATCAGATTGCTACTGACGCACAAAGATATGCAAAAGCTGACGTCTACTTCGTCAGTTTGCCTTCTAGCGAATCTCACTCATCTAGCTTCTTTGAATAGGGACGCTCTAGAGAAAGAGAGCACGACTTTCTTCATTCTCGCCAAGCTGCTCCTTGGATCCTGCCAGAAGAATATGCTACAGTCGGCATCAGCAGTCACGTCAGGTGTTCCACAAGTCAATTCATGTCGCCAGAATAACAAGAAAAGTGTATCTGGTGACGTTTCCTTCAATCCCATCCTTGGTTGGTTGACCAGAGAGCGAGCAGCCAACATTGATAAAGAGATCATCAAGTCCCAACTGTCCCATCTCTGGAGCAAAAATTTTCTCAAAATTATGTTAGTCGACCTCAAGGATACTATTACCTGCGATGTTAGCAATAACGGAAACAAAATTCAGAATTACGGATCGAAGCATAAAAGCATCTCACCCCCTAATACTAGTCAATCGTATGGTGATAATAATCGACAATCTCTCTCTCCCGGCGGCATACTTCGAAGAGCTATGGAGAGGGCTGCTACAACTGTAAGTCGGACAATCCATGCATCATATACGAAATCGCCTGGTACCTCCAGCAATTCAGCGAGATCTAAGCTCTTGACCCAAGAATCTCAGCGAATAGCACTAGTCTGCTCAATGTTATACACATCACTCAGAACATTATCGACTATGAAACAGGACATACTGACTGGTCTGTGTTTGCAAGACTATATCTTGCCTTACCTCTGGAGTTTCATAAGCTCTCTCGGACCTGACAATGGATTGAGAACGTTCCTTGAGCACTTGACGTTCTACACTAAGACAGATGCCCCAGAGTTCCACATATTAACGCTGTTCTGTGAGTGTGCCTCCCATCTCATAAGTATTCTCGATGACTCGGAACTGTATGAAAAACAACAGCCGTTTCGATTGGACGACTTGGTTAGAATATCTGCCTTCCTAAACAATTTTGTTTTTCGAGTGATCTCCAACAATTTAATTGCTCATACCGAACAAGACCAGGATCCAGTGTTGTTGGCAACCCACAAACTTCTGACAGATCTTTATAAGAGGGATTGTAGACGAAGGTTTGCACCAAAAGGCCACTGGCTGATCAAGGACACAAAAATGACGATATTCCTAAAAGATCTTGAAATAGGTAAGCCTACCGCGAAGGCAATCATGACGCTGCTTCCGCATATCATTCCACATAAGGAGAGAGTTTTGATATTCAGAAGGCTAGTCGCCAAGGATAAATCTCAATACTGCGCAGGTCTATCCACTCTCATTACAATACATAGATCAAGAATTGTCGAAGACGGGTACCGGCAACTAGCCAGATTACCTCCTCACGCTTTGAAGGGTCTCATCAGGGTGAAATTTATCAACGACTATGGCCTCGATGAGGCTGGAATCGACCAAGATGGTGTCTTCAAAGAGTTTCTTGAAGATACATTCAAAAGAGTTTTCGATCCAGCTCTCAACTTGTTTTGCTCAACTAGTGAACAGCGTCTATATCCGTCTCCGACCTCGCGACTCCACGAAGACTACTTATCACTTTTCAATTTTGTTGGCAAGATGCTTGGTAAGGCAGTTTACGAGGGCATTGTGGTTGATGTTCCCTTTGCTACATTTTTTCTGAGCAGACTCTTGGGTAAACCGCAAAGCACACTGTACTCGCCCATCGACGAGTTACCATCATTAGACCCAGAACTTTACAAGAGCCTGACTTATATCAAGCACTACGAGGGTGACGTGAGTGAGTTAGATCTTACCTTCTCGATTGATCAGGATTTCATGGGGAAGATAGAAACTCACGAGCTAGAATCTGGCGGGCGATCAATACCTGTGACGCGTGAGAGTCGTGTTCGTTACATACATTCGGTGGCCAACTTTAGAATGAGGACTCAGATTGCTAAACAAACTGACGCTTTCATCAACGGTTTCAAGTCTATCATCAACCTTGAGTGGCTTTCAATGTTTTCTGCTTCCGAATTCCAGAGATTGATTAGTGGTGATAATAGACCTATCGACTTGCAAGACCTCCGACGACACACCAAATATTTTGGTGGCTTCCATAACAACCATCGTGTCGTTTCTTGGTTGTGGGACATTCTTGAAAAAGATTTCTCACCTGAAGAGCACAAGCTCTTCCTTAAATTTGTGACTAGCTGTTCAAAGCCACCCTTATTGGGCTTCGCTAACCTCGAACCTCCATTTTCGATACGATGTGTCGAGGTTAGCGACGACCTGGACTTGGGCGATACGGTGGGATCTGTATTAAGAGGTTTCTTCGCGATCCGAAGATCAGATCCGGTTGATCGACTACCTACATCCTCGACATGCTTCAACCTACTCAAATTGCCCAACTACCAGAGACGAAGTACTCTAAGAGAAAAACTACGTTACGCGATCAGGAGCAACCCCGGGTTTGAGCTGTCATGAACGGCTCGTCAGTGCCAGTTATAAATCCATTCAGATCAACACTCATAAACAGATTGATGCTCCAAAGCTTGATCACGATAATAGCAGTGTTCTCTGGGTGAGATGAATAAAACAACTAATCTAACACTAGGATTTATTCGGTTAACGGACGTGTCGGTGCTGGGCATAGGTTGCACAATAATTGGGTATTATAAGCTCCAAGAACCTAACGATGTCATTTGGGATCGGCAGACACTTGTTGTTGTAAGCTGATCCCGTCTGATCTATGAAGAGCTCTCTTTAACTTTAGTTGATTCCGGTTACATGAGGCAAACGAAGATTGTACATTCAATCAAGACAAGCGTTAGTGACTACTGTTGCTTGAGCTCGGATCCGATCTTGTAACCCATGAGCTTATTCCATTCGATTTTTGACCTGATTACGGGCAACGGCCTTCTCAGAGCCTTGAATGTGGTGTCTGACATCGTCTGGTAGTTTTCAGATATGGCTCGCTGATAGTCGTTTTCAAGTTTTTTGACTGCCTCGACCATATCTCTCGCCATCTGTTCAGGGTTCTACAAAAGAAAGAATTGCTCATCAGAGTTGAGCTCATGCAATGTAGAGCACAAGAGTCCAATGGAGTAAAACTTACCGTTATAGATATTGTGCTGTCACAACGTCTAGAGCTAACTAACTGCACATTCCCGTCTTCATAGTAGTGGACATGTAGCCGGATGAGACCATTCAGCTCAGCTTGTTTGGCGGACGGATGAAATGATATGTTCCAGACAGATCTCCACCGACCGTTCCAAAATTTTTTCGGTTGGAACTGGTGACCTTCTAGGCACGCATTCAAGGTTATTACATCATCGCTGACTGAGGAAAACACAGATCCCGCTCCTTCATGATAGTGTTCCGAAGAATACTTTGTCCATTCCTGTTCGAGAGCGAACCTCCAAGTTTCTGCTGTGGCATCTGGCTCCCATGGCTCTATATTTGATATGCTGCCAGTAACGTGATCGTACGTGAATGATTTCTTAGACCTTGGATCAACAAATATACCTCCAATATCATTGAAATTGCTCAATATAACTGCATGATCGGAGCCTTCTAGATTGACTGGCGTTAGTTGAGTCTTGGTGTATTTAGGTAGAACTTTTGAGACTTGATCATTGATGATTTTTTCGTCCCTTACTATCCCTTTCACAGCCTCGAGAACCTCAACAAGTTCACCTGGTGGAGCATTTAATATAAAACTAGACACCATGTCTGCTGGCGTCCGCCCTTCATCTCTCTGGTCGTCTGAGCATTCCTCACTATCCATTAGCAAGATAGTACAAACCTTCTCAGATCTGAGGAGGGAAAATTGTTGAATCACACTGTCATAAGAGATGGTAGTGATGCAAAATGAATCTGATGGCCAGAATACATATTCATGGGATGAACCAGTATTTGTTTCTGTGGCGGGTCTGCTTTGCGGGAAATAAAAATGAAGTTTTTTAATTTCCAGGTGGCTGACTGTACAGATTCGAAAGAAAACCACACTCACGGCGACAATGTGTGCTCGTGCCGCGACTCGGGAGCGGATTTCGAATTACTTATTCTTTAGTCTAGTATTTATTTTCGTTCATTTTATGTGTCCTTGGCCTCTAGGACTCGGTTCGATTCCTTCAGACGAACGAAGATAGAAGCCACATGGGACTCAAGAGTTTAAGCGAAAGCTAACGACAGGCTAGTCGATAGAGGATGTCTTCTATTAAATTTTACTACATGCCCGAGAGCCCTCCATGCAGAACTGTGGAGATGGTC
>ENA-UOVY01000340-UOVY01000340.1-plant-metagenome-genome-assembly--contig:-NODE-340-length-26772-cov-730.777557_pt1 | contig 26772 bp, 15 predicted proteins | sample MGYA00249840_ERZ761561 | MGnify/ENA primary metagenome ERZ761561 (study PRJEB28882, sample SAMN05720143) | plant metagenome | isolation source: Guanajuato, Mexico | place: Mexico:Guanajuato, Mexico...
TGGCACTGGCACTGGCACTTGCTCTTACTCTGGTCGAGAGATGTGGAGCAAGAAAAACTTTCACTCATACTCCACTGCTCATGTGCATCAGAAGTTTGCGCACCATCCAGTTAGGCCGAGAAATGTGCCCGAACCTCTTGGCCGCACTTTTGGAGGCTTCCAACTCACCCAACTAGCGGCCAAACGTACCAAAGCTAGCTCCTTTCTTTCAAACCTCCAAGCCTTTAGATCTTGGACCAACGCTCGCCGACCGATCTGCCGGACTATCGAACAGGGGAGACAGGATATCGAAGCTTTTTCCTTGCTACCTGGCAGCCAGGCCGGCCTACCTGCCCGCCCCTCTATCCGCTGGCTCACTCGCACAGACCGCCTACAATCCAACACTCAGCTTCTCTCTTTCGCTCCGTCTCCGGCTGCAGTGAGCAGTGGGGTAGCTCAAAAAGTGCCCATTGGCGTCATTATTACCTTTGAATCCAGCTTGCCCGTTAGTTGACGCCGTTCAGTCGATCGAGCTGGCACTGGATGGAGATGCCTGAAATGGGGGGGGGGCACCCGAAGGGACCCTATTTGATTCATGCGCTCAAGCGGCCACTTGGCCGGCTCATCGGGGCTATCGCATTCGGAGCTCCCTCGAGCCGAATGTGTTCTACTCGTTAATTTGTATCCATAGCTTCAGCTTGAAGCAAGATCCAGCGGCGAGCGACTCGATCACGAAAGTGTTCACTACTTGGCGAACAAATCAATGAGCAAGATCGTACCAAGACATCCATCCGCATTCCCCTCATCCCGCCCCCACTCTAATCCCCCATCACCGGACAAGTGGATGCGCTAGGGTTGCACCTCGACTACAACCTGTTCACTTCCCGACCGGAAGCTTCACAAATTTGCCATCCCCTTTTGGATCCACAATGCCAGGAGCGTCAGATGCTGAAATCTAATCATCAAAAGCCACGAAGAGAGCCAGTGTTAGGCTTACGGTGCTGATGCTGACGGGCAAAGGTTGAGGTAGAGCGGGCAGTGGCGCATCGTTTTTGATTTGAAGCCACGATAGCTTGCGGCTGCCCAGAAGGAAGCGTTAGTATCTTGATTGAAGCGTCTTAAGTCGCGAAGAATCATCTCCCGCCTGAGACTTCCTATTTTGTTAGAAGCTGAACGCTGAAAGAGGATGCGAGACTTACTTACATCGCCCTCAATCTACTTCACAGTAACGGCCCGTATTCATTGAGAGAAGTTGTAACTCTTGCTACTCAACTCCACAATCATTTTCAATCTCGATAGATCTTCGATTTTTGCCTCACTCTCTGTCTGAATATCCTACAATGCGATTGCAATGGGATGATTGCCTTAGGTGTCACAAGTTCTGCACCAATGTCGGGCAGGCAAATTCATATCTGCTGCTGCGGCAGATTGCAGCCAGCCGAGAGAAGAGGAGGAAGAGAAGGAGAGAGGGAGAGGGAAAGGATGACTATGATTGCTTTCTTTATGCTCAATGCAGTACAGCAAGGATTCATAGTGTGAGCCCGTGGGCAATTGAGATTCTCATCACAGCCCACCAATGATAGCATCCATCAAGCTAGTAACGCCTAAGCTATCGTTAAGTCCAGTCCACATGGAGGGAACAATGACTCTGATGCACTTCTCCCTCAAATTCGTGCTTATGTACTCAGTCACCGACACCTGTCGAGCCATAAGCGACAGGTTCCGATCGGTGGAGGATAGATCGACGGAAGCCTCAATTTGGAATCGGACTCGCCAGATTGCTGAAAGTTTGTTGAATCTCCAGAGTCGGGATTGGAAGAGGGATTGAACTCGGAGAGCCTCGAGCATTTAGCCAGCTGGCCGGTTGATTATTTTTCTCTTCTCAGTGTAAACAAGGGGCAGGGGAGAGAGAGAGAGAGGTATTCCAAGCGCATATCAATCTCCATTGTTTCAATCAATGGTTACGTAGACTAACGGAGGTTTGGTGAGTGGGGTGGATTGGGCCAGAATGCGGCTTGATCCATTGTTTACTCTGTAATGGCACAGCCATCGCCGCAGTCATTAGGTCAAGGAGCATGGATAGGAACAAGTCGGTCACTCGCCAGCTCAATCTGTTGATATCCCTGGCAAGATTAGTGTGATAACTCGACTCCACTGCTCTAATTTCATCTAAAACTTGGAACCTCAGAGAACACTCCATGTGGCTATGAGGCGTTAGAGCTTCATTTTCAAATCAGACTGGGGGCTCCATCGGTCCAGTGATATGGTTTTCAAAGGTAGATTCGAGCCATTGGGGTGACCAATCTCGATGATCACTCTTTTCATCAACAATTATTAGACCGCAAACTCAAACTCAATCGTACACCCATCAGCTGAGCATACATTCAATCCACCGCAGGTTAGAGTTTGATGCAATGGCTCACATAAGCTTAACAATGCGGTTGATCCTTGATGGGATAGAAGTTGATCTCGAACTTGCGTTGTCTCTTTAAGTTTATGATGATGACAAGCAGGATTGCCGAGTAAGAGATCGTTTCTCGGTATTTATTGGAACGTTTTATTTTAATAAACTGCAATATACAATGCCCGTGTCAATTGATTAACCGCCCAAAGGCACTTATAGTCGTGGTCAATTCAAACCCATCGGTCAAGCCGAAAGCCCTGCGGAGGATCGAACACTATCAATGACTCGAGAAATTTCTCTCGCGCAGCTCAGAAATCAACATACTAATCCTAAACTCTGACTGGGATAGAGAGAAGAGCGAGATCACAATAATCCTACCCATCTCGTCTCTCTTTCATCATACGGTCAAACCTCCCTCTTTTCTTCTCCATATCCCCTAGCAATTCATAAGATTTCTCAATTACCTAACTTTCTTGCCTCACAACCTTCGCTTGCACGATACACTGCGCTCTAATCGACCATTGTACTTCCTGTTTTACTCTCACTCCTCAAAGTCTTCATCTATAAGTCTAGACATCACGAGAGCTGATCTAACCGGCAGCAATCATCGTTGATCTAAACAACAGGTTGAGGCTGACTAAATTTTTCCTCTTTCATCAAATTATTATTATTCTGTAGCCCGAGACAGAGCGAGCAAGATGGTCGTTTCGTGATCCTACGCGCTCATGCAGACCCATCTTATGGTCAATTGGAGTTGAATCCAGGGTAAGAAAGGGAAGGATGAGGAGAGAGGAAGCGATGGACTAAATTTTGTGAAAAGCTGCATTGTTCAAACAATGTCCACTGCAGGCGATAGGGCTCGCATCATGAGCTGCTAGATTGTATCTAAAGGGGAGAGAGAAAAACTGCATGCAACTGGGCATTGTTGTGTTTGTTCGAACAACCACCACCTGCCAAACTTGCACAACTCGCATGACACTCTCAACGGCTTGGATGAATACAAATCCAATGCACCGAACACTGTAGTCTACAATTATTATGAGCAAATTATGCCCAATTGTGAACCCTGCGAGAGCAACCGAGAGTGTCGTAACATAGTGCTTTTATTCCACCCTTTGGCTGCGACAGGCATTAGACATTCATCTGACAAGGGTTCGGTATTATGCAATCACTTGAGCTATATCCACCAATACGATCCTACAAACAGCCTTACGCTAGGTTGTTGCTCTCAAGCTTGGTTTACAGTATCGCAATTTGGCTCATCAAAGCTACATTACTCAGATACTATTTAAAGTTTCTCCTGATGTACAAGGGTTGGATGTATGAAACTAGAAGCTCAGGTGGCTATTCTCTAACTTCCAAATTGTGGCTGATCAATCTGAAACTTCTGTTCAAGTTATCAAGAAAACCACAACTATACTCCTACCAGTCTTCGCTCCCTAGGCTACCCTTACCTGCACTGAAGGATACGATAAGACGCTACCTTCGTTCAATCAAACCACTTTGCTCGTCCGAGGAGCACTACAAAGACATCGAAAGGAAAGCCATAGAATTTCAAAGAGGCATAGGTCCAAAACTTCAGTTGTATTTACATTTGAAATCCTGGATGTCAACCAACTACGTATCGGATTGGTGGGAAGAGTATGTTTACCTTCGTGCAAGATCTCCTTTGATGGTAAATTCAAACTACTACGGTATCGATGCACTTCTTGTCTGCCCCACCGATCGACAAACTTCCAGAGCTGCCAATCTAATTTACTCGTCAATTATTTTTAGGCGTCAGATTGACCGTCAAGAGCTGAAACCTTTGATGATCCAAGGCATAGTTCCGCTTTGCTCGGCACAGTATGAACGTATTTTCAACACGACCAGAGTTCCAGGCAAGGAAGCCGATAAGTTGGTCCACCTGAACGACTCCTCCCACGTTGCTGTATTTCATCTTGGCCGTTACTACAAGCTAACTTTTCATCACAAGGGAAAGTTGTTGCAACCGAAACAGATTGAGTTCCTGTTAGACAGGATTGTTAACGATCCAGAGGAGGCCTCTAACGGAGAGGAATACATCGCATCGTTGACCACTCTTGATCGCGCAAGCTGGGCCAAAGTGAGAGAAGAAAAGCTCCTGACTGATCCAATCAACAAGCAATCGCTCAAAGCCATCGAAAGCGCCGCATTTGTGGTCGTGCTCGAAGATGATGATTTCGAGTTCGATCCAAAGGATCCGTCAAAACTTGATCGATATGGTCAATCATTGCTTCATGGTAAAGGCAACGATCGCTGGTATGACAAATCGCTCAACTTGATTGTCAGTAGAACTGGTCGTTGTGGTTTCAACGTTGAACATTCTTTCTCAGATGCTCCAGTGCTGGCGCACTACTGGGAGTTTACCCTCGGCTATGACTACTGTCATTTAGGTTACGACGACTTTGGACGTTGCACCGAGGGGCCTGACGATTTCAACCCAGGGAACGGACTGACACGACTGAAATGGAAGATCAGCGACGACTTACATGCAAACCTGCTCGATGCTCAGAAGAACGCCATCAAGATATTGTCCGACGTTGATCTTAGATTACTCATGCACGATGCCTATGGCAAAGGTTTCATAAAACGTCTGAAAGTTTCTCCAGATGCTTATATACAAATGGCTCTCCAACTGGCCTACTATCGAGATGTCAAGCATCTTTCCTTGACATACGAGGCCTCCATGACAAGGTTGTACCGAGAGGGTAGAACTGAGACGGTGCGTCCAGTTTCAGTTGAATCGGCAGAATGGGTTTATTCCATGCACGATGAGACAAAGGACGTGAAAGAGAGGTTGCGGCTACTGAAAAGGGCTTGCGATTACCACACTCTCAGCATTCAGCACGCTATGTGTGGCAAAGGAGTCGACAGGCATTTGTTTTGTCTTTACATCAGGCTGGTCTTGGGCGGTTTTGATGCTATAATACACAGTTTCATGGACATGTAGGAAGTAAAGTGCAGAATCGACATTTTAATCTACAAGTGCAGCTTCTGATCCCTCTAATCTACTCCACTGAACGCTCATAGGACCTCTAAAGCTTTCTCGAAAGATGTAGTGATCTTGGCACATATTAGGGCTGGCGATAGGGGATACCTACTTATAGAGTAGATATCCTCGTTAGAATTGATTGTTTTAACTTCCAAATCGTTGTAATCAACCGGCCCAAACTCGATGTGCACGGCCAACCTTTCGCTGTTTTCGCAAGAGCTAGCGAAAGAGTCGACATTTCTAAACTTGGGAACTAAATTGCCGATTCTAATTCGCTTACAATTCCTACTTAACTGCCTCTCGATGAATACCAGCAGTCTAGCTGGTCCATTGTTTGTTTGCACAATCGGCATATCACAGCCCTGAAGAAAATTGTTGAAGAGTTGATCAAACCTCTTATATGTTCTAGGAATCCTCACTTCCCTGTGCATCTTGATAACTCTACCATCTTTTAATCTTATGAACACCTCAAGATGTCCCGCATGATTCAACGGGGAGTCGAAGAGCATTAGTAGACACTGGTGCAGTGAAGCCCAATTTTGGTCATTATCCTCACTTTCTTCGAGTACAATTGTTAGAGTAAAATCTTCTTTCATGATTGACTGATACAATAGATAAATAAAGATATCCACATGAAATGGAATTGTAATTTGTTAATATGAACAATCACTAGCGTCTTGCGCTACTCTGGCGCTAAATCGCATTGTGTTCACAAACAAATATATAAAGTTTGCTCCACAAATTAGAGAAAACCTGTGTACATTGTAAATTGTTTGTTCCAAGAGCGTCACTTACATGGGCATCTCAGATTGCACCTCAACCGTCCTAGATCCCAACTCTTGACAATATATTGAGACCCAAGTCAGAAAATTTTATTACCATACTTTCGGTCTACATCAAATCGCCATGGCTGAGGCTCATCAAGCTGTGGCATTCACATTTACTTACCACCAAGACCATAGTTATGACTTCAGTATAAATTTAGATGCATTGAATGTGATCTGGTTGGCTGCTGTTAGATCTTGGAAAAAGAGGATAGCAAGATTTTTCACGCACTGTAAAAATGGATTCTTTCCCTCATCAACCAACTTCCTCTTTGCGATATACGCCATCATCCTTGGCCTCAGACTGTACTGTGACTTTGATACGTTCGGTATTATGCAATCACTTGAGCTATATCCACCAATACGATCCTACAAACAGCCTTACGCTAGGTTGTTGCTCTCAAGCTTGGTTTACAGTATCGCAATTTGGCTCATCAAAGCTACATTACTCAGATACTATTTAAAGTTTCTCCTGATGTACAAGGGTTGGATGTATGAAACTAGAAGCTCAGGTGGCTATTCTCTAACTTCCAAATTGTGGCTGATCAATCTGAAACTTCTGTTCAAGTTATCAAGAAAACCACAACTATACTCCTACCAGTCTTCGCTCCCTAGGCTACCCTTACCTGCACTGAAGGATACGATAAGACGCTACCTTCGTTCAATCAAACCACTTTGCTCGTCCGAGGAGCACTACAAAGACATCGAAAGGAAAGCCATAGAATTTCAAAGAGGCATAGGTCCAAAACTTCAGTTGTATTTACATTTGAAATCCTGGATGTCAACCAACTACGTATCGGATTGGTGGGAAGAGTATGTTTACCTTCGTGCAAGATCTCCTTTGATGGTAAATTCAAACTACTACGGTATCGATGCACTTCTTGTCTGCCCCACCGATCGACAAACTTCCAGAGCTGCCAATCTAATTTACTCGTCAATTATTTTTAGGCGTCAGATTGACCGTCAAGAGCTGAAACCTTTGATGATCCAAGGCATAGTTCCGCTTTGCTCGGCACAGTATGAACGTATTTTCAACACGACCAGAGTTCCAGGCAAGGAAGCCGATAAGTTGGTCCACCTGAACGACTCCTCCCACGTTGCTGTATTTCATCTTGGCCGTTACTACAAGCTAACTTTTCATCACAAGGGAAAGTTGTTGCAACCGAAACAGATTGAGTTCCTGTTAGACAGGATTGTTAACGATCCAGAGGAGGCCTCTAACGGAGAGGAATACATCGCATCGTTGACCACTCTTGATCGCGCAAGCTGGGCCAAAGTGAGAGAAGAAAAGCTCCTGACTGATCCAATCAACAAGCAATCGCTCAAAGCCATCGAAAGCGCCGCATTTGTGGTCGTGCTCGAAGATGATGATTTCGAGTTCGATCCAAAGGATCCGTCAAAACTTGATCGATATGGTCAATCATTGCTTCATGGTAAAGGCAACGATCGCTGGTATGACAAATCGCTCAACTTGATTGTCAGTAGAACTGGTCGTTGTGGTTTCAACGTTGAACATTCTTTCTCAGATGCTCCAGTGCTGGCGCACTACTGGGAGTTTACCCTCGGCTATGACTACTGTCATTTAGGTTACGACGACTTTGGACGTTGCACCGAGGGGCCTGACGATTTCAACCCAGGGAACGGACTGACACGACTGAAATGGAAGATCAGCGACGACTTACATGCAAACCTGCTCGATGCTCAGAAGAACGCCATCAAGATATTGTCCGACGTTGATCTTAGATTACTCATGCACGATGCCTATGGCAAAGGTTTCATAAAACGTCTGAAAGTTTCTCCAGATGCTTATATACAAATGGCTCTCCAACTGGCCTACTATCGAGATGTCAAGCATCTTTCCTTGACATACGAGGCCTCCATGACAAGGTTGTACCGAGAGGGTAGAACTGAGACGGTGCGTCCAGTTTCAGTTGAATCGGCAGAATGGGTTTATTCCATGCACGATGAGACAAAGGACGTGAAAGAGAGGTTGCGGCTACTGAAAAGGGCTTGCGATTACCACACTCTCAGCATTCAGCACGCTATGTGTGGCAAAGGAGTCGACAGGCATTTGTTTTGTCTTTACATCATCTCGAGATACTTGGAGGCTGAGAACGATTTTCTCAAGGAAATACTCTCAGAGCCTTGGAAGCTCTCGACCAGTCAGACGCCCCATAATCAGGCAAACATATTAGACCCAAAGAAGTTTCCCAAGCACATCAGCTGCGGTGGCGGATTTGGACCTGTGGCCGATGACGGTTACGGTGTCAGTTACATGATTGCTGGAGAGGATCTCCTTTTTTTCCATGTTAGCTCCAAGAAGAGCTCACAAGAGACTGATTCGGCTAGATTTGCCAACAATATTAGCGGCGCCTTGACGGATATGAGAACAATGTTTGAACAAGCCCTTTAGTAGGCTAGCTATATCAGGAACTCTATCCTCGCGAGCTGTTGGTTGAACAGAAGCAGTGAGGGCAAGAGACAATTACTCAACCGATGATATCAGGATCAAGTAGGCGAACACTGTCGTGGGTGTGCCGGCACATTTGGATTATATTGGTGCCTTGAATATTGTCCAATCAACATAATTCATTCTATTTTGCCAATTCGAGTTACACTCGAGGTTTTTAAATTCTTGAAACTAATTCGTCAAGTCGCTACGCAACCACTTTAAATCATTCACTAAACGATGGAGACTTGAATAAAACTATCTCTTTCTTAGAGTTTGGCTCAAGAATATTGGCTTGGCTGAACATTTCAGCCGTGATAGCTGCTTTGTCCATCATTATTGGACTCGTGGGACTTGCGTGAGGTCGTGTAAATTTAATAGATGAGAGATGTTTCCTTGATTGTCTCCTCTGTTTTGAAATGCTTTGCGCAGAATTGGGCCTCTTCGATGTTTCTACCGCTTTGTTCGAAGTAGTCCTCTCGTAGGGAGTTATAGTTGATCCTGTAGAAGAGCTATTGTCGACCGCATTCTGTATAGTTGGAATAGTGGAGGTCGAGATCGAGGGATGGACTGATTTTCTAGCAGGTTGGATACACTCGCTATTCGAATCATCCAAAGTGGTCTTGATTGTGGATGTAAGCCAGAGGTGTTTCTTGCAACAAAAGTATAGGGCAACAAGACAACCGATTGCCAGAATAGTCAAGACTGTGATACAAATGATCACAATTGTATTGGTCGGTTTGTAGGCGGGAATGGGAATGGGAATGGCAGTTGTGGTTATATTTGTGAGTAAATCGTGATCTATGGTGGTGAAGTTGGATTCTGTAAAGCTCGGTGGTGTAGAGAGGCATCTTTCAGGCCATTTGGAGCAATCTACCATGATTGGTTTTGGAGTGATATGAGCTTGGTGCATGAAACGAACGAGGCAACGACATGTCACCACTTGCTCCACGAGTTTCCCGGCGACTCGACTAAATTTAGGCGGAAAACGTTTTCCAGATGAACTATGACTCGCTCAGCTGGTTAAGCCGGAAACAAAGCGTGAGGGTTAGTGAGTGATTTTGGGAATCGTCTGGACAGCATATAGCGCTGAGACAGATGTTATCTGCAAAAGATGCGCGAAAAGCGTCAAGAAGCATGTATCTGTGAGCAGACTCGTGTCTGTTCTTTGTTTCTCGGACTGGCGCCAGATCATTGAATAGCCAGCCCCCGCAACCCATTATGCTTTAGTCAATCACACCTAGCTCAAGGGTTCATATCGTGATCAGGAAAGTCTATGGGTTTTGGTGCTTGGTTGCAGTGACACCTGACTTGTGAGTGTTGTGGGCTTTCAGAGTGTTTACAAATGGAATTGAACTCCAACCGTCTGAACAGCTAACCACCAACTCGCTCTCTCTCTCTCTCTCTCTCGTTTGTCAGGCTGTCGCATCGACAACCTTTCGCTTCGTTAAAAACAAGAACAACATTCGCCCACTAGTGCCCCTCAGGTAGCGGGTTAGCTGAGAGAGAGAGAGCAAGACTCAGCTTTGATTTGGAGTGCGAAGAAACGATCCTGATTAGATCCGCGTTTGCTGATTTTAGGGCTTGAGGTGAGGAAATAACTCCTCCTCTTCCTTTGATCATCCACTCCTCAGCTCGCGCGATCTCTTTCGGGTTGCCAGGCGCATTTGCTCGAGGGCTCGTTTGCAAAGGCGGCATTAGCGCCTACTTGGTAACCAGAACTCGTACAGGCAGCTTTACGGCAAACGCAAGTCCTAGGGCCTGAGTTGTTTGGTGGCCCCACAGGTTTCGCTCAAGAGCGCGGTTGCGCAGCGAGCAGGAGGGAGAAGTTACGGCTTCAGTGAGAGAGCCACGCATGGTGTTCGTGCGCAGATCGCTGAAAGAGTTGACCTTGACTCTCTCTCCCCCTCCTTTCCCAACTCTCCATTGCAGCAGCAGCAGCCGCCGCTCCTATTCCTTCCCCATCCCCATCCTCCGAGTCCATGAGCCCTGCCAAGCAGACGAGCGAGCGGACTCTCGCAAGGAGCATTCAGCGCAACAAGCAAAGGGGTTTGTCGGCGCAATGGGAGATGCATGCGTGAGTGATCGGCTTCAGATTGGTTGAATAATAATTGGGCTGCTGTTGCTGTAACGGCCGTATTCATGGCTAAATTGGATTGCACCCAAGTAAAAAGTTGTAGTCGACGGCTTCCAGGAGTTGACAAGTGGATCAATTCAACATATGCGCAATAAAGTCACATCTGAGCGCCGCTAACCCGCAATTCGGTGGTACGCGAAGTCGTAGCTTAGCAATATTGGTTAAACTCTCGGTCCAAGCTTGGCCCGTGGTCCCCCCTCATTGAACTCCGGTTTTGGCCCACAAAACCTAGTCCATCGTGATTTAACGCCAAAGTTTGACCCAAGAGAGCTAGTCTTATATCAAAAGATCTACAACTAGACCCAAGATCACTGTGTGGGTTAGCGGCGACCACAATTTACGCCGGATCGCGCCGAAATCATAGCCAGTCGAGCATTATCGACTTTCGCAAGGGTCGCCATATTGTTCGCCGTCGGAGGATCAAGATTGTCTTGCAGGACTCCATAGCCAGCTAGAATATTTCAAGTGTACCAAGAGCTATCCGATCGCTCTCCGCGCGATCGATTTGCGCTCAAATGAAATACTCTTAAACTCAAAGTTACGAATGATATAAAGATCCTGCTACAGGTGTGAGAGGTAGCTGATAAATTATCCAAACGCGAGAGAATAGTGAAACCTAGGACATCATGATATCGATAAGAGTCGTCAATCAAAAATTTGTTCAGGTTGCTTTCACAAGCCAATCCAATGGTCACTTACTAAGCTCGGTCTTGAGTTTGAGAAATGAGCAACATTTTAGCTTGATCGCACGCCTTCTATCCACAACAGCAGCTCAAAGGCAAAAGGTAAGTGCTGCCAAGTATAGACTTCTTGAGGATCCACGACTTTCTTGGTTCGACTAACTCTGTTTGTATTTTGCCAACAGATCACCGATACAAACAACCAACATTTAATTCCTATAGCTAGAAACATATCATTCCGCCAATGCCGTATTATAGAGCCCAATAGAAGCACTAAAACAAATGCGAAGGTTTCATTCAGTGTATCTGCCTCAAGTCCGACCGCGCAATTTGTGAGCGCAGACTTGGACCGATCTATCTTTAACGAACAAGAGCAAAGAGAATCGCCCCTAGCAGCTTTGAAGAGGAAAGCCAAGGACGTAGTTGAGAAGCGAGAATCTGCTGCTAGATCTAGGTATTATGGCCAAATATTCAACGAGGCTGTCTCGACTCCAACAGAGCGCCGTCTTGTCGTACTAATGTCATGGCTCGGAGCTAAAGAGAAACACATAGAAAAGTACCGACAATTTTATCTCGACCATGGATTTGACGTTCTAAACGTCAAGACATCACCCCTAGATCTCCTTCTACCTAACTTCGGTGCCATGAAAATCTCCAAGGACTTCGTACGCTTTTTAGTTGAGAAACAGTATTCAAACGTCCTGCTTCATGGATTCAGTGTTGGCGGATATATGTTCGGTAGATGCTTGTTGGAGATCGATAAGCAGGATGAACAAATGCGCCAATACTTACTCAACTCAATCCGTGGTATAGTCTTCGACTCCCTTGTCCCATTCGAGGGCACTTGTGTTGGAGTAGCCAGAAGCATAACCGCCAATCCAATCGGAGCCAAGGTTTTGGAGTATCTTTTGCGGCTCTATCTTATCCTTGGCCATAACATCGCAACAAAGTACTACCTGGAAGCATCCGAAAAGGTGTGGGGTGGCCCTCTCAGGTGTCCAACCTTATTTCTCATGTCGAAGGACGACAGAATTTCTGACCACAAAATCGTCGAACGATTGGCCGAAGTTTGGAGTAGTCTAGGGGTTGAAACTGATAAGATGTTGGTCGATAGTTCACCCCATGTGCAGCTCTTCACTAAACATCATGACGCTTACGTGGATAGGGTTGGCAAGTTTTTAAAGCACATTTCCATGAATTGAACCGAGGACAGAATCAATTCTGAACTAGGGACAGTCTCTCATCATGTTGCAATAACTTCGATAGTTGAATCGCAGTGGCAGAAAACACGGGCGCGTTATGGCCATACCAATGGACAACACCAAATCAAATTACCGGTACAAGTCATTCGTGTCAGGTCGTCGATGTCTAAGCACTAATTATATAATTTAATTTCATTACTCAATATGCGTTCGAAATCGCCAGTACAAAAAGCGTTCGATGAAATTCAGTAAATTTGACGTTTTGGATGAACACTAACTGAACTGATGCAAATCAGTTTACATTCTGGTTGAGCTGTATACATTATAGATGTCTCTAGTTATTCTCATGGACCCATTAGTCCTAGTCGATCCTCTATCATGTGAGTTGATTAAATCTCGTTGCTTCTTGAGACACGATCCGTCCGAGAAGCAGCTCGTAAATTTGATTGATTCAAGCTAATGTAATGCTACCAAACTATCGACTTTAAGTCCAAAAATTATGTCACTTGAATGGCGTTCATCAGGCGCAAGTTCGTTCGCTTAGCCTTTAGTTCAACTCTGTTCGACAATGAAGTCAACTGCCGCCCGAATTCGTTATTGAGACCAGATTTATATGCACTATAACTCTTTAGCTCAAGATACGTAGACAACTCGCACTCCAATGGCTACAAGATCAGCTCTCACCGACGATAACTTGAGCCCATCAAATCATTGATTAGGTATGGCTACAAACAAGTGATTGTGTTCCGGTCAACTCCTCTTACCTTTCGTTTGTTAGCGCCATTCATTTCGATCTGCAGCTGCTGAAAGCTCCTTAATTCTTGGACTCAAGATTTTTTGCACTCTTGGTTTGGCCGTTCCTCATGGGTGCATACAAATGTTGTTTAGGTGGGTATAATTTGACCAAGAGAGTTCGCGTCTCCATATCTTAACAACTAAGTTATAATAGTACAGTTGTGCCCATTAAGACCTTGTCGGATTTTTGCGCCATCCGAGCATCGATAAACATATATCCTACTTGTTCACTGACACAGGCTAAGTTAGAATGGAGTTAGCTCTTTTCAACCAGATGTTACGATAAGACGAATGGCTGCAAATGCGTCATGATATAGGTTTTAGAACGTCTGGTTCACGATAATGAATCTCAAAAGGAGATTCGAACATCATAGAGGCGAGCTCAAGCTAAATTGGTCGCCGTTGCTTCAGCAAGAGGCTTGAGTAGTATGAAATGTAATATACCAACACAGAGCAGATAGACAATATTAGAACACTTTGATTAGGCACTAAACTGGCTGAGTGATTGCAGTTGTCGGTGTAACAATTGCACGATTCCATCATTATAGCGAATGTTCCTGATCGCTTGTAACAAATCGGCTTCCGGTCCTTCTCATCGTGTTCATCAATATAACCACAAGATCTGATTACAACCTTCTTGTGCTCAATATATTGAACTATTTTGCGGCAAACCTTTGCCGGCCGACCAATTTGCTTTTCGCAATCTGTATCAGTAATATTAGGTCCCCCAGTGAAGGTTTCATCGCAACTTGGATTGTCGACACTTGAGCAATGATAACAATTGAGTGAATGTATTCCACCTATGCAAACCAACACGACCAACAATATTGAGAAAATTGCAAAAATGGCCAGCTTCTGGTTGTAGCCGAGCGCTTTACTAGATTTCGCTGATAATAAACTGGTTAGAGCTTTATTTGCTCGACGATTATGAGGTTTAGCTCCAATTTTAGTGAGTGGTTCGCGGAAAGTTGGTTTGCTTCGAGGAGAGTGTTTGCTCATCTGGCTGTCTATTGATGGAGACCGTGCTCGGTCAGAATAGTTTATTACCGGCAACATTGAGCCGCTATCGTGATAGTGATTGATTTTGTTTAGGCGAGTATATTTAGACATGATCTGGGTATAAGTGTATTGAAGAGTCTTGCTAAACTTGCCCAGAAAGATTTGCTCAATGTTGACCAACCCAAGTACTGTTGTTCAAGGCCAAACTGATGCACTAATTTTAGTAACAAACTTCGACTGGAATGGGGAGATTGAGAATTCTTCTAGCGCTTTGATGTTCGTAGAGGGTTAAAAACTTTATTCTTCCGTATCAGTAGCTAACTGGCCCCTTATATGAGTGTAAATAGTCTCACATACAACCCTCGTCTGGGACTAGATCTGAGTAGCGATTTGAAACCAGTCTCTGGTTGAACAACGCCAGCACGAAGAGGGACCGAAAATTGAACGCTAGTTTCCCTGTAGCGGCGAACTGAGGCGAAATGAGGAAGGCGACTCTAGCGGCGAAATTTGCCAGAGTTGTGATGGCAGCCGATGCCGCCTCTCTAGCTCGGGCTGTCTTTTACCTCGCAGAAGTATGGCAACCTAGTGCCATTTCGTATTGTACGATAGGGGCCAGCAGCACTGTTCGTGTATTCTAGGACCATCGACAAGCGGGGCGCATAGGGTTGTGCTCGAGGAGTGGGGGGGGGGTGAAAATGGCGATCGCAACGCAATATCGCCGCCAGCAATGCTGGCCCTCTAATGATGGCCTGCTAAGGCTAGTCTATCTGCGTTTGGCTTCGCTAGTCGGTTGTTGGCAGCTATGGCTCGCCGCCTCGAAGTTCAGCAGCGCACAGGCTGGTAACTAGCGAGATTGCGCTAAACATTGTTGGCGGGCGCGCATAGCCAATGGGCGTCAGTGCGCGATGCCCGCTAGGCAGCCCCTGCATGCACTACAAAAGGCGCCGTGGCGAAAGCCGTTATATGAGAATCAACCAGCTCGAGGGGCTTAGAACATATGCAATCCTGCCTATGCAGACCTCGGCGATCCTCACGAATTTAGATTGGTGAAAGTGCTCTCAACCCTGCTGAAGGCTTATGCTCAGGTCAATCTATCTGTTGTGATCGTGAAGCGACTATAATAATCAGAACTATCGTGCCATACAATCAGTTCCCCTTGAGTGTCGCAATCTGCCATGTCTATAAATATTCTGACCATCGCCAGGGCTCTACGTAATGATAATGCCATAATTGTTGCATGCAGTCCAGATTAAAGAATTACCATCATGAAGCTTCGATTGGGCGCTGAAAGGTGAACCCAATCTGAGAACAGGGCTTCGATAGAAATTTTTCACTGATGGGGGTCACTTTGGAGTGTAGATCTTGAGAGTTGATGGCGCAGATCAAGTGAGAAAATAGTGGAGAGAAATTCCTGGCCAAAGGCCTCTGGTATTGCTTTGACCTGGTTGAACATCCAAACGTTGTGGATGATCACCAGCTCATTGGTCACGAGCCGCTCGACGACATACCTCTATGGGTGTAAAAGTGGTTCAAGTCGCTTCGAGGTGAACTGGTAAAACTGTGTTAACCTCTCAACCGTGACAGCAGTCCCCAATCTTCAAACCTCTTGAGAAAATGAGAGCCGAAGATGAACTCAATAAAATGAACCAAAACCGTCAGTTGATAGACTGTCGGACACCACAATTTTGGCGCGTAAACTGGACGGAATCAAAAAAGAAGCTGTAATTATAAACAGTACAGGTCATTTGTATGTAACAAGTTGTCAGCCTATGAAGCTTCTCATAGCGAGAAAAACTTTAAAAATGCCTGGGGCGTTATAGCCACATGCTTTGGTACCAGCTCATCTCGTTTTGTGGGGGGTCTTGGCTGTGCATCGTAAATGTTAGCCACCCTAGGATATGGTCTACGGTCAGCCGCTCTGACAATCCTGTTTCGCTGTGCACTCTGCATTCGTCCAGAGATTCCGGAAATAGGGGGTATGTTTTCAGGACCAGTAGTTTGGTTCCTATCTTGAACCCTATTGTCGAAGTTTCGACTTAGCATTGCAACAGATACTCTACTTCTTGCCTGCCCTTCTTCGCGATCGAGAGGATTAAGTTGGTAGCTGGCCCTACCACGTGCACGTGAAACTTGTGGGACCTCCAGATTGCTGGACGCAGAATTAGGCTCCTCTATCGATTGATTAAGATTAAGCTGGGGATCCTCACCTGCGATACAGGGGTGTCCGAACGATTTCCAGAACAAGCATCTACAGTGCCGGCAGAGTAACAGGCAGTCGGCATATTCCTCCTTGAGATCATATTTCCTGTTGGGGGGGGGGTCTATAGCTTAGAAAAGGATCTCGATAATGTTCATCTCATGTTATGACAGAACGGCCTGATTCTATGAGCAACCAAGAATAAGAAGCAGCCAGAACCATGGCCACTCACGTCAAGTGGCGGCTTGGCGTAGTTGTGAGGGGCGCTTGACAATCTGATGTTGGCTAGCTCATAGCTTAGGTCTGCGATAGTCAAGTGTATACGGGCGTCGCTTGGTTGAGGGCTGATTGAAAGGTAAAAAAGGACGCAACTGGGAACTCGGACCGGGAATCGAACCCGGTCCGAGAAACCATGAACAGATACATCAAAGACAAAGTGGCGTTTCGCCTTCTTTTTGATGCAAAATATTATTCACTCTCGTATCGTGTAAAGATGAGCGAGCTGACAACTGTCAAGTTGTACCATCAATAGCCGGATAGTTGAAACTACTCAGCAATTATGAGATAGTTGCGAAATTTAAATCATGACCTAGAATCTTGAGCGAGATATGAGTCTGGGGTGAATCTTAAATTATCCGAAAGGCACATAACTCGTCCTCGCACTCTGTCAGGTGCATGGGACACAGTTGGATCACTCGAATTTGCCGAAATGATCGTGATGATGATCTCAGCATGACTAGTTCAGCCAGTGAGTTCCCAAATTCCTGAAATAAGCGCATACAGCCACTCGATCAAACAAGTTTTAGTATTTGAGAGTGGTATGTACATGAAGCCAGTTGGTTTAAGGCCTTGACTAGTTCGAGAGGATGGCTTCCGTGATGGATGAGCGGGCTAAAGGGTTGATTTATGATTTACGAGTATGATTCTAGAACCGTAGAAGTTTCGATTCAAGACGAAATCAGCGAAATTGTGAAGAGAATAATAAATATCTAAATTGATAGGCCACATTGCAATCGCCATCTAACAAGGGCGGTGATGAATGCTAATCGTTCGCAATCAGCATGAATGCGACCAATGTATTGACTAGAGTAAGTTCGGCAAGAAAGATAATAAGAGGGCGTTTACTTACTTTCTTAATTTATGGAAAACGAGCTCCCAATCTATCTCACTAGTTTCCCGATCGGAAGATAGCTCTTGCTGATTACTAGCGCCGTTTTCAGAGTAATGGGGTCCCCTGCTATCAGATGAAAGTCCAGAGCTCGCTTGCTTTCGCTTAAACTTATCTGAGCCAGTCAAGTTCAACCGGGAGTTCTCCTTGTCAAATATCTTGATTGCCCTTGTAACATGTGAGGGGTTTGAAGTCTCAACACGGCCTTTTGAGGTATGGGCAACTGGATGATTGCTCTGTGGCTCATGTTGATGCCCTTGAGTCGAACGCTCGCCTTCCGAACTGCGTTCAACGATATTTCTGGAGCTTGACTGACGATCAGCGAAAGTAGTTCCTGCATATTTAGCCCTCTGACTGGAGCTTTTTCTTAGAGGGAAGGCATTGGAGCACGTATAGGCATGCGCTAACTGTTGTGCTGTGAAGTGATAACGGCATAGCTGCTCCCAAATGTATTGATCACCTATCATTGTCCGCATCACAGATGAAGCTTGAGCAGAATTGACTAGGTCACGATAGTCATTGAGTCTAAGTAATATTTCACGGATCATCTCGACTGGCAGGTGGCTAAAAGTTATCCCCTGACCCGTTTCGTTCTTCGGCTAAACATTCATGTTCATTTGGACGACGATCTAGGGTTAGTCGTCACGTAGATCAATTACTCGAGCAGCATGAACTGCATCTGGTAACTTACCGGTGAGAGTTCGATCCTATCGACTATTCGACTGATTCTCTCGATGGTATCGAAATGTTGCTGCCATAACAAGCTTGAACCTATGGGTCTTCCCCAACAGTAATATTTTTGGATCATCTCCTTGAGTTCATTGAGGAGATTTTTCAATACATGAATATTCCGTTTATTTTTCGATACTAGCGGTCATTTTGGATCAGATTAAAAACGTTAGTAACTCACGTTCTGTTGGACTCACAAGACTTTTCTCGTCAACGTTAATCCTGTAACTAACCTTCCCAAGCTACCTGCTCCAGCATTGTGAATAGAACTTTGGTTGCGCACCCACTCAAGGATGTAAGATTTTGGGTGATGAGAAGATGGAGTAGCTTGCAGATGTAGTTGAACCTGCGGATATCATGGATTGCGTTGCAAAAATCTAGTCGACAAAAGGCTTCGCTGATTGTGTTGTACATCGCTACCTCGCGGGTCCGAACTGAGATGCGACAATGGGGTGCATTCCTCACTTTGGGCTCCTTGAGACCAGGAAGATTGTGAGAGGGACTGATCGAACAACAACAGATGCTACATCGATGGTTCTGACTAGACTTCTCACTGTTTGAGTTTGGGTCTTCCGGCGCGGACATGTCAGGCCCATCGATTTGAACCCCGTTCTCCATCAGGATTGGGGACGACGCATTCCTCGTTTCTTTCGCTGATTGGACAATGTTTGAAGAGGACGCATCCGCATCACTAGAAGAGTGGCAAACTGAGGGGATTTGTCCGATATCGTAGTTTGTCTCTTGTGATGAGTAATTCCTGAAATCATCAACGCTTGCGTTAAGACGCATTTTGTTAGCCTGGCATTTGTCGGGATTGATTTGAACTGATTCACGTGAAAGACTTCTAGTCATAAATTGAGCATTAAGTTGGTTTCCTTGTCTGGATGAAGTTTCGCAGTGCTTAGATCTGTAAAGTCCGGTGTCTGAGGGATGCGAACAGCAAGAGTGTTGTCCATATGGCGATGAGATTGCGATTGGATGGATATGGTGCACGTTTTTTTCTGGTGATCCGCATAAGGGTGTTGGCGACACACTGCCAGTCCGGCTGCTACATCCCGAGCTACTTGCGCTCGACAAACTCCCGTTGCGGTTCAATTCATCACTAGGCCTTTTATCTTGTCCATTGCAGTTGTTGGCCATATGTTGGCCAAATTGGCTCCTTGGCGGCCAAGAGCAAGCAGAATATTGATTGCAATTTGGGTATAGCTGAGATTCAATAATTTTCATCCGTTGCCAGCCAAGATTCTCTGTCTTGACCCAGGCCTCGCCTGGCGAGCGCCAGTCTCGTCCAATGAAAGGCATTTGGTTTGATCGACGTTAGCGGCGGTCAACTGGACTTGGCGATGGCAAACTTGCGGCGATTCGAGTTATTGGTGAGTATAGTTGCGGACTAAGTTATAATTGAGCATAGAGATGTTCTTGTTCGCCTGCTTTGTTTTGTCGGGAGTCGATAGTTTCTTTGTGATTTCAGTGTCGAGCAATCATGTCGCTTTTAAGCTAACTCTTAGCCTCCTAATTGAGTGCTAGATGGCTGCGTTTGCGTCCACGGATTTGGCCCGAGGATATGATCAAAGTTTGCGGTGCCTGGCGAGAGCTTGGATGGGCCGGCTGCGTGGACCAAGGGGACGTCTTTGGGGTTTGAGCGGGGGGATGGTTTTGTTAGCGGGAGGCTGGAGGTGGCAAGACTGCGACGACGTTTACAAGCCTCTCAGTTGGCCCAACGTCGGCCGAGTAAGGGATTCAGTGGGCTGCTTTGAAGGCTGTCCGACTTTAGCGGCGATAACTCACTTAAATCTTCGACCTCAACTCCTCTCGCCACATCCATATGTTGGCTCGAGCTAGACGCGCATCTGTGTGCGTCTGTTGTTGTTGTTGTTGTTGTTGTCGTCGTCGTCGTCGGCGTCTTTGCTGCTGCTCCTACTGCTACGTTTCCATTGGCTGCAGAGATCCAACGGCAACAGACGCGGCTCAACCCGTTGCTGGCTGCAGTTTAAAATCTCGTGATGACGCAACCAGACGCCCTGGCCGCCTGATCGTGGGGCCTCAAGATTAAACTCATTGGCTTTTGCTCCCGACTGGCTGCTTCGTGTTCGCTGGATGGAGGAGAGAATAACAAGCGTCAAGGTTCTCTTTTGCTCGCTTCCAAGCACCGAGTTCGCTCATCTTTGTTCGTTTGGCCTCTCCATCTGCTGCGCTCGCTTCTCTCGCCCAGACTGCTCGTCAATCCGAAGACTCGATGCGGCAAAGTGAACGAAAACATAAATCTCCCCCGCAATCTGCAAGTCCCAACCAACGACTGCTCACGAGAGCTCGCCCATTCGCCAAGCGTTCCTAGCCGTAAGATGGTTTCGCGCATACAAACGCACACACTCACAGTGCGTCTAAATTTTCGCCTGCCCTCCAGATCGGCCCAAAACTTTCCTCAGGAGTCCGGCTGCAAGTGCTCGTTGACTCGCCCGCTCTTGCGGCCAGACGGTTGCTGGTGTTGGCGCTGTCAAAGGCACAACATCTGGCCAAATAAAAGTGAATCAGAACCCTCGCACGATCGACAAAACCCACTCTGGGCTCGAGTTCAGCCCGCACTGCCACTGGTAGGGGCGGCAGATTTTCGCCTTCACTCACGACTAAAAGACTCCACTCCTCTCTCTCTCTCTCTCTCTCTCAGCTTTTATCGCAGCCAACAATCGCGCTTCAGTTGAACTGCGACTACAAAAAGGGAAATTGCACGCCAAATCTGGTTGGAATAAACCTTCCGTCCGCTCGTTCAACGCAAAACTTGAGTTCAATCTCTGCTAGACAGCTGAGGGCTTTTGAAATGGCTTGCCAAGGACCGTTCCTGGTTGCCGGATCCAACTCTGTTTCAACAAACTGGTTGCCAGCTTGGCTAACGAGCAAGCCTCGTCCGATCTCGTAACACACAACAGATTCAGTGGAGAAGTGTGCGTTTGTGCGCTCTCCTCGCCCTGTCGCTGGGCTTGTCTGTTTGCCTTGTGTGTCTGTGTTGTGTATGCTTTGCACAAACAAAGCGTTCACTTTCCAGAGCGAAATTTTCGCCAGCGGCGCAAGCGAGTAAGAAAAAGGGGGGGGGAAACAGTAGGGGTAGAAGTCGATGCTGATCCCCTAAACACGCGCGGGGCAACCACGAGGTTGGCTAACGGGTATAGCAATCCAATGCATGGCCAGTTTCCTCCACATCCTCACTCAACAAGTGCATCATGCCTGGCAGCAAGTAACGAAAGCAAGCGAGATAATTGGTGGCTATGACTGATCCAGGCGAGCTTAGCGCCAGATTTGGATCGCCAGCATACTATGAGGACATTTTCATGAATTATAACCTCTATGGAGCCTGGGATGAGTTTGGGAAGTTCGAATCGAACAGGTCCAAGTCTGGCGACACATACGAGATCTCGAGACAAAAGTTCCTCAAACTCCTTGGACAGAACCGACTCTCCTGGACACCAACTAGCGAAGATCTCGACATGGACGTTGAGGTTTCAGGCATCTACCGACGAGAGAGGTACCAGTATTTAGCGTTCATGAGGATACAGCCACGAGGCTTCAGAGCTCAACGGGTGGTGCCGTCCGGCTTGGAGATGGTATTCCATATTCTTATGGGGCGTGTTAATTTTACCTACAGGAAACGCACGAGAACACTAAACAGGGGAAACCACATAACCATCTCACCACAGTCAACCTATTCAATCAAATGCCTCACCAACGACCAGCCCGCATATCTCATATTCAGAGTGTTCGATCGGAATAAGATTCCGAATTCAGACCAATCAAGCAGCACTGTTGTGCTAGAGGATGAGTGACACTAGTTCAAGAACTCCCTACCAAAACTGATGTATCTAACTTTGGTGTCTATGTCCGCTGCCCCAGCCGCTTTTGTTAATTTATTAACCACGAAACACGTTATCGTTGAAACTGATAAAACAAGATCCCTATGTTGACCGCTTATGATCCACTGGATGTAGTTCAAGAGAGTTCTCCGATAGGCGTTAGACTCACTTTCAATTGATTCAGTAGGTCGTAAAGACTCTCTGATACCGACACCTTGTAGGGCGTTGGGTTGAGAAATCGCTTGATGTCTTGGGTGAGGTAGTCCAACGACTTGGAGCAATGAATTCGAGCCTCATTCAATCCGACGCTCTCCTTGACTAGCTTTCCGTCCCACCATAAATTGAGAAGTGGCTCGACACGAGCTGGAGTCACATAACAACGTTTCTCTGCAATAAAGGGGTGTCTGCAAAGTATCCTCTGCCCTGGCATAGGCATGGGCTCGTTGTGAATCTTGATGAGATCTATCAAGGCATATCCATCTCGTCCAAAGAGACGGTAAGCAAATTTTCTGCACGGAATGGTGACTTTCTCTGGCATCGAGCTTAGTTTCATACAGGGATTCCCATTCGTCTCAACCAACTTGTATACACCTCCAAGAGCTGGCTGATTCTGACAAGTGACCAAATGGGTACCTATTCCGAGACTTGTAATTGCGTGACTCTGGTCACCCAAACTGCTAATTGTCTCTTCATTGATATCATTCGATGCGACAATCTCAAAATCGTCGAAATCTCTCAGATTCAGTGTTTCCGAGACAAGACTAAAGAGCTCTCGTGCAAATTTGGATAGGTAGGCAAGATCGCCGGAGTCAATACGGATTCCAATAGGTTTATAACCGAACCTCAAAAGTGCGATGGCGACAATGCAAAAGTTAGTTAGCCCGCTGCTGATCACATCATAGGTGTCAACTAGAGCCAAGAACGAATCTGGAAAGGCCCATGCGAAGGCAATAAAAGCCCTGAATTCGCTTCTTTCGCCGCCTTGAGAGGATATGGAAGATCGTTTTAGAAGATTGATTTTAAAGAATTCTTCTTCCACGTTCAGACAGCAGAGGGTTAGATTGTCCTCCATCCCAGTTGTCCTATTTAATAGCATTTTGTGATCATCTGTTTGGTGCCGCTCGAGCCTTGGAGTTCCGAAATATGACATAATGAAAGCATGAGATAAGGTTCCTGAAACTGGTATATCAAATTCCTTGCCAGCTAGTAGATTGCTTGTTGCATCGAAGCCTCCCATGTAAGAGTAGCGGGATGCAGATATACCACCGTCTGGTCCCTGGGCTCTTCGGAGGCCGAATTCGAGTAACTTGCAAGTAGGAAGAGTCCCTGCTCTAGCAGCCAACTTGTAACGAGCAGCGTTGGTTGCAACCAGACTTGCATAGTTGACAAGATTTAGAAGAGTTGTCTCCAACAACTGGAGTATTGCCAAAGGCCCCTCAACCCTGATCATAGGCAAATTTGGGAAGCATACGCTACCCTCATGCAAAGCAAACAGCTTCACCGATTCGGTCTTAAGACTTCTCATGTAAATCCAGAATTCTGCATCTATATGGCTATAATCGGCGATTGTCTTTAGATACTCAATATCATCTTCAGAGAAGCGAAAGTTTTTGATGTATTTCAGGCACTCATCAAGGCCAGCGAAGATCGTAAACTCGCCCCTGAACGGATTTCTGCGAAAGAACAGATCGAATATGGCATGTTCATCATGGCGCGAGTCGCGCCAATAGGCGTAACACATGCTAACCTGGTACTTGTCAGTCAGGAGAGATTGTACGAGGTTGCTGATGTTATTTTCATGCTTAATTATGGGTCGTGGAGCCATAGTCTTGAAACTCTAGTTTTGGATCCGTACTGATCTTGTGTCTGCTTCTGGTACGACTTGTCGTGAGCTCGGTTTGGTGCAGTCAACGAGGCGGCATCATCTCATTGTGTTCGCAAGCAATCGACACAAGAACACTCTCACGGCGACCAAGACTGGCACTACAATGCTCTATGCACACAATGGTTGTGATGGCGACCTAAACAAACCAAGCATTCGAAGTTTGTTCGCAGGGCTGAAGGTCAGATATGGTGGCGAGAAGGGCAGAGCTCCGGATGCTTTGACATCCGTTGGCAATAATATGTGGATTTATTTGACTTTAAAGGAGCACTTCTGGCATCAGTATTGGCCACGCTACTCAACGATTAGATCGCGTCCCTCGGTGCGTTTTAGTCTCGCATTCGAGGGCGAGGCGTCGAATTGTCTGGTGAGTATATATCGATCTGGTGCTTCATTCCTGCGAGGACTGCTCTTGGTCGAGTTGCTATGGTGGCCAAAGATACGGTTCGGGTGATGGGATTCTATTCGTTTTCGTTATGAGTACATCCAACGAAGAAATAGGGAGGAGTTCTACTGGTTTGGTGGCAACTTTTTCGTATGTTTATTTCAATTTTGGAAACAATGTGATTTCAAGGGCGGGAATCAGATTTGGCGCTCTAGCATAATCGCTCATCAGCTCTCATGCTGCCTACCCGTGCAGCTCGCGCGAGAGCTGTTCCTCTGTCCCGATTCTGTATAACCAATGGACAGTGGGGACTATAGCGCCCACCGTAAGCACTCGGATGGGCGCTCTCTATACCCATAGCCAACAGCTCTCAAGACCGTGTTAACGGGTGGTTGATATCTAAAACATCATTCAAACGCTACTAAGAGTTTTGAGCCTGAGCGACGGAAAGGCCATATTTCCGAATGCCCTATGGCCTTGATTAGAAATGAGTCTCTCCACCAGAGCTCGAGCATAAAATATTTCCTAGTTCTGATTTTTGCAATTTTCAATCTTGGCCCCCAACTGGTTTTCTGTATGGTTTCTAGTGCCGATCGGGGGTGGAAGTATTGTTATAGAGCAGCGTTATCTGGTGGAAGGGGTTGTAAATAGGTCTCCGACGGGAAGCCGGTCGTTCGGGAAGAGTGGCCGGCGAGCAGATCGCAAAGGGCGAGGGTGTGAGGCGGTGGTGAAGCCCCCGCCGCACTCCCTATGCGAAAAAGTGTCAGAGATCGAGCTCAATGAATATCTGGTTGTGCCAACCCATACTAGTACTCGTTATATTCGTGATGGTGAACTGGGTTGCAAGGTAAAGAAAATTCCATAAAGGAAGCCACGAGAAACCGTGAGACTTGTTCCTCCTCCTTGACTGCGTTTTTCAATGTAACTCTAAGGATTCTTGACGCACTGTGATAGTTCACATTCAGGGCGAATTCAAGGCGCATTTATTGATAAACATAAGTTGAACTCCAGTTGTTTCCGCCCAAGAGCGATTGCAACTTGACTCGATATGATCTCGCAATCTCCTCGTACTTCCTTTTTGCCTCTTGAGCCTCCTTGAGCTCATTTGCGAACCCTTCCATCTGAGTCTCTAGTTCCTTTAAATGTTTCTTGCATTCTTTCCGACTCTTATTCGCCTTTTCAGTTTGCATCTCTGATTCAACCACTCTATCCTCCCAAATCTCCCTCTCAGTTTCAAACTCTGCCGCCGCCTTCCTGGCCATCTGCATGTCTGACCGACATCTTTCAAGTTCGCTCTTATTAGCAACACTGATCGTCTTTGCACTCTGCAATTCCTTCTCTCTATCGGACAAATCGTTTCTCACTGACTGCAACAACGATTCGAGCTCTTTCACCTTGTCCCTCAGCGAGTCGTTCTCGGCCGCCTGCTTTTTAAGCGCAATCTCCTTCACTTCGAGCACATCAACCCTTTGCCTGAGTAGTTCAGTCTCAGAGCAGTATTGTTTCAGGGCAGTTTGGCTCGACTCGAGACTCTCCACTCGGATCTTGAGGAGCTCATTCTCGTCTCTCACTCGGCTCAGCTCTGAACTATTCGAATCGGAGGCCTCGAGTTGAATTGGCTGCTTATCGTCAGCCTTGTTTTGGCCCAAATCCGTTGTGGCTCCCTCAAGGCCATGGCCAGCGCTCACAATAACCGGTCGCACAACAGATGGGGCGCGCTTGATGTTCCAGCGGTGTATTGAGACTATGCTTGGTCTTAGTATATACTCGGCTTTAGAGTTGACCCCAGCTTCTGGCTCGGCCTTGGACTCAGGCCTAGGAATTTCGACGGGTTTGGGCTCAGGTTCAGGTTTCTGCGTGGTTGGAGGTTCAAGTGCGGCAGTTGAAATGGGTGGCTGCTTCTGCTCATCTTGCGGGTCGACTTCTGTGCGCCGGCTAGTCAAGCTTCTGATGCACTCGTCAAGGTACTCGCCCAAGGCATTATTCCAATGGAGAGATTTTCTACTTTTGATGAAATCTCTAACCCGAGTAAGCATGCCAATGTCAACTTGGTCGACGAGCGATCTGTCATCAAGACGATCTTTGCC
>ENA-UOVY01000341-UOVY01000341.1-plant-metagenome-genome-assembly--contig:-NODE-341-length-26757-cov-618.458954_pt1 | contig 26757 bp, 13 predicted proteins | sample MGYA00249840_ERZ761561 | MGnify/ENA primary metagenome ERZ761561 (study PRJEB28882, sample SAMN05720143) | plant metagenome | isolation source: Guanajuato, Mexico | place: Mexico:Guanajuato, Mexico...
CTCTCTCTCTCTCTCTCTCTCTCTCTTGCTCGATCACTTGCTACCTGGCCGAAGTGAGCCGCTTTGAACTTGAGGGTGTTTGTGTGCAAGTGAGCGAGCAACTGAAACTGCGATACAGATAGATAGAGATAGACAAATGAGATCGAGATAGGAGAGGCTGCTGCTGCTGCTGCTGTGTCGCGCAGGCGGGTGGGGCGGCCGCGCGCGCTTCTGGGGGAGAGGGGAAGGCAGAAGTATCAGTGGTAGGGCCAATGATCAGAGTATCAGTTTTGGCCCGGCCATGAGAGCGAGGCGGCCGGCTTTGCACAGAAGCCATATCACTGGCTTCAGCGCGCAATGAGAAGGGAGCGCAACACACTCGTTTGCGGCGGCGGCCGCTGCGTCTGTTGCGCGCGCGCATGCGCCCCGCGGCCGGCGCCCCCAGACTGGCGGCAGCGGCTGCAGCAGCAGCAGCAGCAGCAACAACAACAACAACAACATGAGCGGGATGCATGACCTATCAACCATGCGCTGCACCGGCCCTTGGCTGCGGGCGCCCAGCTGACCCTGTGAGCGTTTGCCCACTCGCGAGCTCGCCACCTCTCCCTGTCTGTCTGTCTGGCTGGCTGGCTGCGAGCCGGGCGCGCCGCCAGTGGCGCCCCGCGGCGGAACCCGCGCGCAACCGGCGCCAGAAGCGCGCGAAACATGATATTGCCGGCGGCTCGAATATCCGGCGCGCGCCACTCTGGTGGCCGCTCGGAAGCGCTCTGAGCGCCGGGCGCGAGGGGCGAGCCAGAGCTGGCACCTTGCGCCCGCGAGCCAGTTGGGCCTCAGTTCGTTAGTCGAGAACAAGCCCGAGCTCGGATTGAGTGTGGCGCCGGGCGGCAATTAGCGCGTTGCTCGCCGTTGAATGGAAGCGGAAGAACAAGTTTTGGGCGGCCAGATTGTTTGATTGAGTGAGGTGCTGACATTTGCGTTAATTGAGTTGAGCGCCGAGCCTCTGGGGCGACTCCTCTCCTCTTAGGCCAGCAAACAAACTGGAGCAGCTGAGTCAGTGGGCGCGTTGAGACTAACGAGCGGAGGCCTCCCTCAAAGCGGGCGCCAGTTTAAAAATTTGGAAGCCCAACTCGGCCGGCGCCGCCCACTTTTAGCGCCGATTGCGCACTTCCATGGACCCAATGCAGCAGCGCCAGTTTCGGGCGAGAACAAAGAGTGCTGCCAGTGCCAGTGCCGCTGCCGCTACATCGGCCAGATTGCATCACTCGCACAGCTACTTGAGCTGAGCGCTTCCGGCACGCGATTGCCGGAACACGTCCTGGGCGGAAGTGGCCCGGGCGGAAGCTGTTTGTTGGCGGTGGGAGATTGCGCACGATTGGAATGGGCGAGCGGCTAGCGCAAGCACGACAGGCTTGCACGAGCGGCCAAATGGATGGTTATTTATCGTCCCAACTGAATTCGCTCGCTTGCTGCGGTTTAAGTAGGCGTAAATAATAAGTAACCCGGCGGCAGCTCAACGCTGTGGTGACTATATTTGGCCAGAGAGTTTGGCGGCTAATTTGAATGGGGGCGCCCATTCTGAGTTCGAGTGTGGGCTCAGATCGGGCAGCTCTAGCCTCAGTTCAAGTTTGAGCTAGAGTGTCAGTGTTGAATGTGAGCCCAAATAATTGCCACTTGGATTGCGCAAACTGTTACCGGGAGCGGAGATTGATTTTGGCCAAACTCCGCTCGGCTCAGTGTGTTTGCCCCTCCGCTTAGCTCGGCCGCGCTCCTCCTCCGGCCGGCCGGCCGAGTTTGCTGGCCCCGTGGGCGCCGCCGAGGGCAGCAAATTGCGCGCGCCGCTCCCAGGCTTTTCTCAAAAGTGGCGCGTGGGCGCCCAGCCGGCAGCTCGCCCGCCCTCTTATAGGGGCGCCGAGCCGAGTGGCCGCCGAGACAATGGGCTCGGCGCGCGATCTATATAAGCGGCCGTGGGCTGGCTGGCTGGCCGGCTGGCTGGCTTGCGAGCGGCCGCGCTCACTATATGTCTCGGCCGGCCGCAATCAAGTCGGCTTTTGGCGGCGGCGGCGGCGGCGGCGGTGCTGGCCGAGGAGGAGGAGGATTGAGATTAGCGGCCAGGTGAGTGGCGGCCACTTTGCTCGGGCCGGCCAATGATTGATTGCGGCCGCCACTGCATTGGGGGCGGCGCAGTCGGAAGGAGGAGGAGGAGGAGGAGGGGAGGGCGAGTTTGAGTTCTAGTTCGAATGTCGATCAATCTGGCCGCTTGGGCTCCCATTTTTGTTTGCGTGAAATGAAACAGGCCAAAGGTGGAGCCAGGCGGCCAGGCGGCTTGGGCGCGCCGCTCTTGCATCAGCAAGCGTCGGCGGCGATCGCTATGAACAATGACAAGAATCGGCGCTTCCAATCTGGCCGCATCAACATGAGCGCAAGACCGCAACAACAACAACAACAACAATGCCAATTACACGTGAGCTAAAATGGATAACCATTTGTCCATTAGGAGCTGGCCTCGGCCGCCAGCCCAAGACGGGCCGAGATGGGCCGATAAGGCTGCGGCTTGGGCTACGGCTGAGGCGGCCGCGGCTGCAGTGGCGCCGTACACTTGATGATATCGTCAGCCGCTCTCAACTCGGCGCAAAACATGACACTTGGCCCGCTCGCTCTCGCCGCCAGATTGTGTCGCCGGCCGCAAACACAATGGCCGGCAGCGGCGGCGGCCAGTGATTTAACGATAATCATCTCTTTTATGATCACCAGCCCGCGCAAACTGGATATCAAGACTCGCCACCAGCGCCACTCTAATCTAATCAAGTGGCCATCTCTCTCCGCGGACTCCATTTGTTTTGCTCGCGCACTGTTTGCTCGGCTAATGGAGTGGCGGGCGAGGAGCTGAGCGCTCACCTGGCCGCCTAATCCTTTGCTCGCCCCTCAAACTTGGGCCAACTTGAGCCCTAGCTGCTCGCCCACCGAGCGGCGCAGGTGAGGGGCGAGCGGCGAGCGGCGAGCGGCGAGCGGTGAGGATACTTTATCGTCGTCTAGAACAAAAGAGTTGCCGCGCTGGCCAACTGCGCCCGCTCACTAATGGCCGGCCGCCCCTCTCCTCCTCTCGTAAATGCGCGCCGATCGCCGCTCCCCAAGCCAGGCGGCTCGCTAAGCCAGGCTCACAATGGCCACTTGTGCCTATCGGCCATCAATCCGCCGCCGCCGCCGCCGCCGCCAGTCCAGTCCAGCGCAGCTCAGCCCAGCCAAACTCCACTCAACTCGCTCGCCCAATTGAAAAGTCTTGCGAGCAGAAGTAGCAACAAACAATCGATAAATCACACGGACATAAATCTTTTAGTTATCACTGGACATCATCCGGCTGCGCAGGCTCGCCGGCCGCTTGCGACGCTTTCGCGCAAATCCAACCAAGTCCGATTGTTCTAGCGAGCGGAGTTGCCGGCCGCCTGGCCCACTTCCACTGTAGCCACTGCAGCCGCCGCCGCCAGCCAGCCAGCCAGCCAGCAACTGCAACAACAACAATATCGATGGGCGCGAACTCTTGTCGCTGTTGTTGTTTTTGTTCTCCTTGTGCAAATTGGCTCACCTGGTTGGCCGATCGATCTAGTCGGCGGGCGAGAAGCGCGGCCGAGGAGAAACAATTGCGTCAGTCCCATCCATCTTGTTGACGCCTCCTTCGAGCCACTCGCAGCGGCCGCCTTCCGTGCGGGCAAGGCATTGTACAATACTCGTCGCGGGCGCTCCAATCGCACACATACTCGCGCCGCAAGCGGCTGGCTCCAACTGGCAGTGCCACTACCACTGCCAGTGGCACTGGCACTGGCGCGAACACTGCAACCGCAACTCCGGCTGCCGGCCGCTTAGCTGGCCACGTGAAGCCGACTGGCCGGCCGCCAACTAGATTGATCATCGCAGTGCCGCTTACAATTGTTGCCGCTGCCCCCACTTCACCTGGCCGGCCTCGGCCGCCGCCCATTCGAGTGGCCCGAAGCGCGCGCGTTCCCAGCCCAGTTGGCCCCACTTAGCCGAGCCGGCACGACAATGTTAGCACAAATCGATCAATTTTATATCACCGCCACAGCAGCAGCGCCGGCCGCCAGATTCCTGTCCGCGCACAAATGCATGCGCCGGCCGCAGGTGGGACCAACTCCCCTTCCACTCGCAGCATCCACTTCCACCTCCACCGCCACCTCTACCTCCACCTCCAACTTCACCTCCACCTCAAAGCCCAAAACTCGGCCGCCAGCTCCACTTTCACCTCCATCCGCCTATCGGTGGCGCGTTAAACGGGCCATTTTATTGCGGCCAGCGCGCCGCCTTATCGGCGCCATGAATCGCGCGCCAAGTGGAGCCGAATCTCGCATTTACGTGCCAAATGCCCGCCCAACGCCAGAATCAACAACTCCAACCAAACTCGGCCCCCCGAGCTCGAGGGTTTCGCGTGCAAGCCGAGCCGCGGACGCCAATGACAACCATTTTGGGCCCGAACTCTGTTGGCCGCCGCAGGGATGGACAGCGGGACGGACAGACGGGCGGGCGGCCCGCGGCTTGAGCGAGAGAGAGGAAGGCGAGCGAGCGGCCAAGACTTGTTTGATTGATTGCTTAATTATATCAATTGAGTTGAGGAAGAGGACGGCGTCATTGTTGGCTGATGATGTTGTTAGCGCTTGGCGGCCAGGTGAGCGCTCGCCGCTGGAATTCGGCCGGCGCAGGTGAGCTGAGCCGAGCGGGCGCAACTGCATCCATTGTGCTCCATTGTGCTCCAAACACAATCGCACATTAACATGCGATGGCCGCCCGGCTAGCGGCCAGCTCGGCCCTGCGAGTTGGAGGCCCAGTGAGAGGGCGCAAACTGGCCGGCGCCGCACTTTGCAGCGGCAGCGGCAGCAGCAGTAACAACAACAACAAGTGCCGCCAACAGGCCGGCCAAGTTCAATGGCAACAAAAGATCTATTTCATTCGGGGAGCTAGCGGCCGCCCATTGTGGCGGCCGGGGGAGGCGGCGCTCGCTTGCGGTCCACTTGGCGCCAGGTGCCGCGAGCGCCACTCAACGCGCCCGAAGCTCCACTCTCGGCTAGCTGTCGTCCAAAATGGAGATTTTTTGATCCTGATTCTTGACGAGCGGCGCCAGGAAGGAAGGAAGGAAAGAAGGAAAGAAGGAGGCCGCTCTCACTTTGCGGCCCTAATTTGCATACATTACAATGTGCAATATCGGAACCAATTTGGGCCCCAACCGACCAAGTGGGCCAACCTTTACATAAGAGCGCCGCAGCCTCGAGCTGAGCGGAGGCGCCCACAAAGCCGACCGTCGGGCCAACTTCCGAGTCGGCTTTAGCGCCCTCGGCTGACAGGCCCGCTGACCGTTGGGCGCGCAGACGGGCGAGCGGCGAGCGGCTAGACAGGAACAAGATGGCTAATCTGTGGGCCGCGGGCATGGCCAACATCTGGCGGCCTGAGGGCGGCCAGCTCGCTCTCGGCCGATTCTCGCCTCCAGTTTGCCGCTCTCGGATGGCCGCTTCCACTTTCAATTTGGGCGCTGCCGTTTGCCCGAGCGGGCGGCAAACTGGGCCGCTGACTTCGGCGGGGCCGATCGAGTTAGCTTTGCTCACCTGGCCGCCACTTATAGGCTGCCCGCAAGTCCAACTGGCGCGCGCGCAATCTGGCGACAAATCTCGCCCGCCCGAGTTGCGTGCCAAGCGGCAGTTGTCGAGCGTTGCGCTCCAGCTGCAACTGCAACTGCGACTGCCGCTGCAACTCAAACTAGAACTCGAACCCACTCCATGGCCAAAATCTGGCGCCGCCGAATTAACGATCGAAGCTGCGCGCCTTCCGGGGCGCTCAATGGGCCGGAAGCTGGATGGAGGCGCAGCGAGCGGAGCGAAGGGGCCCAGCGCGCGGCGCCTATATGGAGCCGGGCGGGCGAGCACGCACCAGTGGCCGCCAAAGCGCTCACCTGTGACAGAGGCCAGGCTCGAGCAGTCGAGCGCGACCCCGAACAACATTGAAACGCCAATCTCCCTATAGGAGGGCCGGCAATCCAGCTCGCTGCTCCGTCGTGCCAGCCAGAATCCGGCGCCAAGGAGGAGGCGAGGAAGAAGAAGAAGAGGAAGAAGTCGATTGATCAACATCCGCACAGCTTCGACATGAAATTCGAGTTCTGCTTGCGCTCTCATGTCAAAAGGTAAGCTCCTTTGCCGATCGGCATGAGATGGCTCAGCTCAAGTGCGTTAGCTTCAGTTCAGTTTGGTTGAGTTTATTCGAGTTCGAGTTCAGCTTTGCGCTCTTCGAATCTATTCTATTCAACTATTCTCTCCGCTTCTCTTCCATTCGCCTCTCTTTGCCTCGGCCGAGTTCAGTGCAGCCGCTGTCAGCCCAATTGAACTTAACTGAACTTCGCCCGCTCGCTCGACGCCAAACCAGCCACCTATCTATCCATCTCTCGCTCTCTTTCGCCCTCCAAAGGTAAGTTCGCGCAACGCTGCCCTCGGCCGCAAAAGGCGAACTTGGTTACCTTTGAAGCTGCTGCTGCTGCTCGAGCTGATGCTTTCCAGGGAGGCAGATAAATTTGTGGTAATTGCTCGCCGCTTGCCCCTCTTGTTTCGCCGCCGCCCCCTCTGCAGAGTCGGCCCGCTGCGGACTCCACCTTGCCAGAGCGGGCCGCCTAATTGTCCGCCTCTGGGCGCGGCTCTCCCCCCCCATCTCTCTGCAGCCATCACCGCCACTCAATTGGCGCCTATCTCTCCGTTCTCAGGCCAGCAAGCTCGTGCTGTTTGTGCAAACAGTGCCAGTGTGAGTTGCAGCCATGAGAGCTGGAAATTGAATTCCCACAAAGGCGCCCGGCCGCCAGAGACAGGCGGATGCGTTGGCCGCCCTTCAGCTCGCCAATTGGAAACAGAGGCGCTGCTGGCGCCGCCGCCGCCGCCGCCGATTATGATGATGCTCATTTGCACGTCACCTGTCAAGATGGCCGACAAGCTAGCCGGCTGACAGCAGTTGGCGGCGCCACACAAACTTGAGCGCCCCTCGCTCGGCCGCCCTGTTCGCCAGACCGCCTGCTTATAGGGCGACTTCTGCTCTCAGCCTACGCGCGCGCTCCCTCTCATCGCCCCGGGCGCCCCGAGCCCAAGACGAGCCAGATCCATGCCGCCCTTATAGGCGCCTGTATCACGACTTGGGGCCGCGACAGGCAGCTAGCGCGCGCGAGGAGCCCTCTCTATTCGCTTGGGGCTCAAGCCCACTGAGCGGCCACCAATCTGGCAGCTCGGTCGTTATTCGATTACTCTAATTGCGAGGCTCGGATTTGCTCCCAACTCAACTAACAAAGGCGCCAACCGACGCGCTCCCAAGTGTTGCGCAATCTCGCACTGCTCGTATCCCTGTCGCCGCCAGACTATCGCCGCCTGCCTGCCAGCCAGCCAGACGCGCAAACTGTGTCGCCCCTCTCGCCGGCGACACTTTGGGCCACCGCCTCTCATCAAACTTGGGCCTCAACTCTGGGCCCCAGTAGGCGATGGGGCCGAGACTCGCTCGCGCCCCCCCCTCAACAACCGAACTCTCACAGCCTCCCCGCTGCTTGGGGCTGGCATTGCGCGCTCGCTCCATTGACCATCTAATGACTCATGCTCCACGCTAACCGCCGCCAACAACCTAGCGGCGTCTCGCATGGTTTCCCCGGCCAACTTTCCGGGTCGAATTCGCCACAGATCTTATCTCGCTCGCTCCTTATAGGCAGCTGAGTGCGCATCTGGATCACAAGTGGGTATGCCTAAAATGTGTGCGACGGCAACGGCAGCAGCAGCAGTAGCATCATCACTACTTGACTCGCCAACACCATTCAAATGGTTCGCACACCTCTATTGACACGATCAAATGGCAACAACAACGCCCGCGTCCATTTAGCTCTCAAATTCAGTGGATAGTGTTGTTGGTTGAGGTATTGAATTGGAGTGAACCGGATTGGAATGGATGCGTTTGTGCGCGTTCGCATTAGTTTGTATTAGTCAAAATAGTTTGCTTAGTTCTCAAGAGTAAGAGGTTTTGTTCAGTCCTCTACTTGTTCGGCTCCTAATGCAACTTAAGTGGCAAGAGATCTCTAAAAAAGGATCTCACTTCCCCTCCTCCTCCTCCTCCTCTTACCTTCCATTCCTTGGAGCTTCACCTGGCTCGACAGGCCCATTACTAGCCGCGAGCATGACTTTTGCTGCTGGCCCTCAGAGTCGGTCAGCCGGCCGGCCGCCAATTCTCTCCCCTCTCGGGTCGTGAGCTTGCCTATTTGTCCAATAAAAATATGGGCTCAAGATGGCTCGTCGTCGGACAATATGCGTTGCGTGCTAAAGTATTGGGTTTCACCTTCCATCTATCAGATGGCCGCGATGAGCGTTGGTGGACATAGGTGGAAAGTTTGTGTGGTGGCGTAAAAGTCGACGTTAGGCCAGATACATGGAGGCTCGAGCAGAGGAATACAAATTTCAGCCACAGCCAGCACGCTGGCCATGGCGAATTGGGGGCAATCGAACATCAAATATTGACTTGGCGATGTATTTGGCGCAGATTTCAATATTCTATCCCCTCGCTCCTCGGCCTCCCAATTCGGAGGCTGCTTTGGGGAGCCTAGGCAATCAAACACGATTCGGAGAGTCTAATCGAGCAACTCGGTTTGTCCAATCCAATTCCAGCCCAACCTATCCTATCCTATCCTATCCAATTTCGTGATCATTATTGTAATGGACAGAGGAGCAAATCAAGCAGTTGAGTGGGGCGAAAAAGAATACATCTGCTCTTGATCATCTGGACAGAGTGAATTGGTAATTCTTGTCAATATCCCCACTTCACTCCAGTCCACTCCACTTCGCTTTGCTTTGCCCTCAAACTAGAATACTTCCTACATCATCCACTCTTAGCCAGCCATCCTCCCTCTCGCTCGTCCGACTAAAATTCATAGTCTGCCTGTCTGTAAGCAGCAAACCAGTGGCGAAATTCATAACCATTATTCCTATTGTTGTTAAGTGAGAGAGATGACAGCTGACAGTTTACCTATAATATATACATTCACTCCCTCAGTTTTCCCTCAGCCTCTCCTCTCCTTTCCCCCCAGTTGGTCGCCCTTTTTCTCGTACCTACTCTGTCTGCTTGTCGATCAATTTACAAATGATGGCAACCAATGATGATGTTGATGCGAAAATTGAATTGCCAAATAGGATAATTTTATTTCGAGATTTCCGCGCGCGCGCTTCCCGAGAAAAGTTGGTTGCATTCGATAGGTGAATATTGATGCGACTTAGACAGGATCAATAGGACGCGGGGAGAATTTTGCAAAACTAGCGAGTTTGGGCGCCAAATTCAATATCGTCCAAGAGTTGGCTGGCATTTCAACTAGCCGAGGCCTTCCTATGCTCGCCACTCTTACTCTGTGACAATTCAATCTCTGACTAGAGCAACTGTTCGCTCCCAAAAGAGGCCCCTAAGAAACTAGCCTATCCCTGTTCCATTTGCAAAAGTATATTAAATTTCGCCATTTATATGTTAAGTAAATCATACCTGATGAACAATATCACTCCTTCCCTACTAATTTGCATTTCTATTCAAACATTGAGGGCATCTCGGACCCTCATGATTCTCCATGAATTGGCATGCATTGCATCTCTATCTGGCCTCCATCTAGTTCTACTCCTGCAAACATCCCACTGGTGGCAAAAGCACACTAATGGGCGCCATTAGTGCCACCACTTACTGGTCCCATGTCGATCGGATCCCAAGTTAACCAGGAGCCAGCCTGTAAGTCCAAAGGCGAGTGCCCCTCAGAGTCCATTCAGGCTGGAGAGTTGTTGACGTTGTAAACCGAGTTCAAGTTGTCCTTATTATATTTGGAAGACTATGTGTAGATGTTGGCTGCTTTTGAGACGTCACTCCACATCAACCAACTGGCTCAACCAAATTCTCCGACGACAAACTTTTTACTGGCCCCGTTTTGTTCCAAATTGGAGGCCCCAATGTAAACAGTATGTCCACCATTTTTCATTTGAAATAAATCGAGCGAAAGAAATTAACAGGAAAAACTCGGACACAATTATCTTCTGCACGAATCTTCCACTTCACGATAGGAATTGCTGCCACTTCGATGCTAGCCCCTCTTTTGAGGAGCCACGAAATGCGGATTCCAAGCCCCAGTTGGCTCGATTATACGCTGGGTTCAACTTTTTGGACCCAAAGTAGCAAGAAACAAGTGGGTAAAATTGCTCGGACAAACGGATTGGCTGTGAGGCCAGACAGGCAGACGGAAGTGGGCGGCCGAGGGCGAGTGGAAGGAGGACAGAAAACAAACATACAAACAAACCCCCAATCGGATGGTCAGCCTCCAAATTTGCTGATTGTCCTGCCTGCTGGCTCCGTTAGTTGTCGGCGGCGGTGGACAAATCAGCTGCCGTAAAAAGGCCTCGCACCATAAATCGGTTGCAAGGACTAATTGCCGGGCCCACGCGTGGACAAACAAACCATCCCTTAGTTAGCTGCCAAGTGGGACAACTCGTTTTTGGAAACCCACACACGCGCAAACTAAACCTGGATCGAGATCTCTCTTTGGCCAGTAATTATCGGCACAATACTAGTGGCCGGAAATCGTGCTTACCACTAATAAACTCTCTCATAGCTGGAGGTGTATAATTCAGGCATTGAATACTAGACTCTCGTATCGAACAATTTTTGCATCGCTTTCGCATATATTCCTAGCGCCACCTAGCGAGAGGCTTTCCGCCCTTCCAAGCCCATATTTCTAGTTGGTGCGAGAAATTGTGGCCCTCGAAACACTTGAAATTGCAGCATCCACTCGAGTAAGGCACCTCCGACACACGTCGTTGTGATGAGTTCGAGTCAGCAGATTAATGTTTCAAGCTACTGGCAAGTTTGTACTTGGAACAAAGACAAGTGAAACCATCCAGCTCATTTGGTATCAGGATAGTTTAATCTCACATGATAGACTCAATATCGGCCAACGAACAAGCTCAGAGATTTATAATCAAAACTGTAAGGATACCTCGGGGGTCTGATCAAGTTTTGAGAGGCAGATTGGAGTTGTTATCTGGGGAAAGGAAGGAGTTGAGCGCAGTAACGTAAAGGATTGAATATTTTAATTAGACTTCATAAGAGATCAGCTTGAACAATGGTGCCTGCTCATACCCTCGGAAAAATCTTTACATTCGGGTGCTTCAGAGTGTTCATGCCAAATCCAGACTTGGTCTCGGGTGGAAAAACCGTGTTTGGCGCCGGCTTAAACCTGAAGCGAATGACCAGCTTTGCTAACGCGAGCTTGGTCTCTGTGAGACTAAACCGCATGCCAATGCAGTGTCGAGGACCTACTCCGAAGGGACAGTAGGAACCTGGAACAATCTTTTCCTTGTTTCCCGGCAAAAACCGGTCTGGATTAAAGCTATTTGGCTCGCTCCACCAATCTGGATCATTCATAAGCGAGTGCAGTGAGATGAAAAGCACCGAATCCTTCGGAAGATCTAGATTGTATTTCTCTATCCTGCAGTCTCGGTTTGAGAGCCTGTCGACTTGCAAAACAGAGGATAACATTCTTAGCGTCTCTGAGAGGACAGAGTCGAGATAGTGGCATCCAGTAAGCGAGTCATATTCAAATTTAAGCTTGCTCTTATCACCGTTGACCTCGACTATTTTGAGCAGCTCACCGTACAATCGCTCCTGGATTTCTGGATGGAAGGCGAGCGCATAGGTGCAATGGGTGAGCAGCGAACTTGTGGTCTCTAGTCCCACAGCGAGCAAGAAGATTGCGCTTGACATGACCTCCAGGTCGCTAAGCTCTACTTTAGAGCTTTTGGCTACTCTCTTCACTTCATCTACCATTTTGCGCTGGCCATCGATTTGGGACTCTTGCGTTAGACCGGCATGATGATTTTCCGCATGGTCGGTCTCGTTCATGTCTAATTCATCTTGGAGCCTCGCATCCACCAGTAGTTGCAAGTAATCGTCAAACTTCTTCGCTGTTTTACGTCGTTTCTCTATCAATTGACCAACAACTGTGGATATTGACTCCATTTGGCTCTCTGGCGCAATTTGAAAGTTTAACCTTCGCAAAATTGATGAAGGCAGTGTTATCGCGGCCAAGAGCCTTGGATAGTTCATTTGGAACAATTTGCTAGCTAGCTCGACGAAATTGTCCATCGAGGCGACGGTCTTGTTGCTTTTGCCGCCAGAGCGTTCCAGTTTGAGGCCATAACAACAGGTGGCAATTGAATCCATTGCATATAGACCATACAAATCCTTCACATTGACTATTGCAGAATTGTCCTTGCTGATCTTGGTCTCGAAACTTGTAACCAAGTCATTGGCGCATTCGTTCAGCATTTTGAACATCCTCTTGATTTTGCCGCTAGTAAAGGTTGGAGTTAGAAGAGTACGAACTCTCTTCCAATGGTCACCTCTCATTAGAAACACAAATGATGCTTGGTACTTATTGAAGTATTGGAATAGGTTGCGGTCTTGAAAGGCATCGAAATCCTTGATGCAAACCTGCAGCATGACCTCCGGATCAGCAATCACCAACTGAGGTTTAGTTCCTTGATAAATTCCATAGATCTTGCCATACTTTTTTGTCCAATCGACTTGGCTCGTCATCTGATTTGCGAACATGAGTGTGAGAAAGTTTCCAAAGACAGGAAGTGGCTTGGGCCCCTTGATGCCTCGCTTTTCCCAGTAACTGAAGGCATTCTTATAGTAGTAATGGGCGGCAACTGTCAGAAAACAGAGCATAGGAATAAGGGTAATCGACAGAATATCTTGCAAACGGAGGATCGAATAATCCATGATTAGTTAGCCCAAGAACTCTCTTCCTCAGCGCTTACTTGTGGTCTGTGATTACAAGACATGCACCAATTACATATGGGGGGGGGGGTTATGAAATCAGTGTTATTTAGAACCATATCCAAGCAGCTCTCGTTGAGAGGCTTGCATCGTGATTACAAGAACAGGCGAACAAGGGGAACAGTCGGCTTGTTTACCGAACATCATGCCGAATCTATCGGCTCATGTACCTCGAAGTGCTATCACTTCACTGCCAATAGTGAGTGTCTCCATCTACTATCCTCAAGGTCAGTCAAATCCATTAAGAAGCAAGCTCAAATGCATTAGACGTTCCCATTCATTTAAGGTCCTTGAAGTGCGACTAGTTTAGTCGAGGAACGAGTTTTCACCTTGGCTCTGATGCACCAGCGTTGTCTCCGGTCGCATCTCGTTCTCTCGGCTTGCAATTCGCTCACATTTAGCCTGCGGCTGGAATACCCAATCGAAACACTACGTTGCCTGTACAACCGAACAATAGAGCCTCTGGCGATCGTGATTCATGACGAAACTAGCTCTGCTAGGTGCAATACCATCTGCGCTTACACTTGCTAACTAAACTTAAATACGGTGACAAATTCTGCCATGCAAATCTCTGTCTTAGTTGTAAGTTTACCTGGTTCATGGACGATAATGAAGCTGAAGTAAATTTTCGACAAGTTTGTCGCGGGAAATCCCAAGTTCTCTTGTTGGTGCAAATTTAAACCCCAATGAGGCTCTATTCCAAACGGATGACATATACTCGACAATCTTTTTACATTACTTGTGCGCGAAAGCAGTCCGGTTTTGGAACCATTTCGCTCAGGCCGATAATGAAGAACCACGTGAATTCAGTATCGGGATGAATCTACAATTAGGCCATTTACAAGGGTGATATTATGTCCCAATGCAGGATAACAGTCCACCTACCTGCCGATTCAGAGCTAAGACTGGGCCCAAAGTTCAGAGTTGTCATTGGACCACATAACTCAGAAAAACATGCACCCACATCAATTTAACTGTCGCCCCTCTTCCGCTCAGGTGATATAATTCGTCGAAGGAGTTCGAATTTCTAGGTAACCGGCAAGCGGGTTAACAGAGTGAAGGGAGGTCGATGTTGTTCCAGTTTACGCTGTCCATAGGATTAGCATCCCTGTATGATGCAAAATCTACTGCTGGCTCAGTCTAAACTTCGAGAGCCTCTAATCTGGCCCACTATCTGAGGTAATCTCTCGCAAAGCTTGATACTTCTAGAGCATGTCGATCTCTGAGCCCCACATCTTCGTCGTGGAATCTGACCTCCTAGTTAAATCTCACAGGATCATGTAGGTATAGATCATACCAATCTTCTAACTCTGTTTGACGATTCCTTTCGTCGTCTTAGTGAAAGGTTTTGTCCTCGCCTCTTTCAAGAGATGAGAAACATGACGCCTCTAAGTCTCTTGGGCATTAAGAAGATGATGATGAATCTCTCCTAGTTTGGCTAACGAGCCTCTTTGCTTTCGCATAATCAAACCTTATTGGCGTTTCCGCTTTCCGTCGTCCGCCAAGGCCGATCCCATAGAAACTGCCCACGGCAAGTATAGTAAAGTAGTCGTTCCCTCCGAATCAATTGTTGCCCACCTTCTCTCCGTGCTCTACATGCTGAGATTAGCTCAATAGGTTATTTTCCCGAACGTTTTCACCGGTCTCTGATCCTCCGACCCGAATTCAGAAGACCAACCCTGCCGAGAAAGTATAACACTTTGATCCTGTAAACTCCAAATCGGATAGAATCGAAAATCGAGGGTATGACCAATTGTGAGAGTTCATATTCTAACAAACTCAACATCCAATCGGTTGATCAATCAATCCTGAATGGACTTTTTGCGATATTGTGGAATTCTCTTCGTGATATAGATAGCAAGAGTGGCTGCACGTCTGCGTCTAGGAGAGATTTAGGGTCACCCCCATCATGTAACCTTGATGGGAGAAAAAAGGTTGCGTCAGCCGGGAGTCGAACCCGGGTCACATCGTTGGAAGCGAAGCATCATACCGTTAGACCACTGACGCTACACAGTGATTGCAGCTTGGCAGCTCATATGATCTCCGTCGCTCAACAGGGTTAGCTAACCTGTAAATGTGAACGCCGCTCACCTGCTGTAAACATGGCTTCGGGAGATGAGCTCAACCTGCTTTATGATCACAACTCTAATATGAGCCCTGTGACCATGGTGCCAACTCTTATTGATTCTCATAGTAACTAATAATGGTAGCGCTGATGAGGTTTTGATAGAGCAATATCTTTGGGAGACAAGCACTTGCAAAATTGTCGGTTGCATAACATAAGCTTGCTCACTCTCTCACCCGTCGGAGCCCATCTCGAGAGTTGGTCTTGGTGAAAAATTCTCGCTTTGATCAAGCTTCGGGTGTTGCACTATTCCAGTTAGCTAGTCTCACATTTAAGCCTCTAAGGTTCGAGTTGAACTCCTCGCGGGCTCCCGCTTAAGCCAGCTAATCGACGCTCACTAATCGCTTGAGCCCCCTTGTTGAATAGCACCCAGTCAAGGTCACCTAACTGCCGCCAAACAGGTGCACCTGATGTTGCGTCCAATCGTTCCATCAGCCACAGAGGTGCAATTATCTGTCACCAAATGTGGAATTTAATTGATCGGTCGGAGGTTGGCTCTTGTTGTTAATCAGCTCGCCTCTTTCGTCCAAGTCTTTCGCTTGCAAACACTTCGGTCCCAGTATCAGTATTGTCGCGCAGAGCAGAGAGCTAATCGAGGGCAGAGTTCAGAACCAGGTTTCGGCTGAATCAAGTGCACCGATATAGCCGAGTGATTTTGGCCAGTCTATCATAATGCCCGCAGAGACATATCTAGCCTCAGTGTTGCTTGAAAAATTTGCCACTCTACCATTGCGGCGAGTTGCTAGCTGCCCAAATGAACAGAGCAAGTTCTTAGAGCAAAGCTATCACCTGCGGCTAAAACTTGTGATTAGGTTAAAAATGGGCAAAGCAAGCTGGTTTATAATTTGCCCAAGCTCATGAGCTTTCGCTTTGGTTTCGTGACTATCACTGCCACTACCACTACTACTGCCACTGCAAATCCGTCGTCGGCGTATCTCAACTTCTCGCAAGCGAATTGAGCGCAGAGTAAATTTAGCCACGATGCTAGCATGATAGCTTTGGATAGATTCCGGGCTTTGCAGCCACAACCACCACTGGCGACGGTGGTGCTGGTGGGAGCGGCGGCGGCTGCAACAACTGTGGCCGCTTCCGCAGCCTTTAGTCCCCGACGGCAAAACAAGGCTGCGGCGGCTTGTCAGCGGGCTCACAGGTGCGCCGACGGGCGCAGGTGTTTCGCCTTTGCTTTTGCCTTTGCCCTTGCAAATTTGCGATTCGCGGCGCTAGCAACGAGCTGTGGATTGTGCGTGTCGCCAGCGATGATAGACAATTGTAAAACTCTCCGCTCGCACTAACATTGTTCCATGCCGCCTTCCGAGGCAGCTGACTCGGCTGGCTTCCTGCGAGCCCAGATTGGATTGATAGAGTGGCAAGGAGGAAGGGAGGGGGCTGAGTGGCGGGGGAGGGAGGTGCGCGTTTATTGGCCCAACAACGTGAGCAGGCCAGATGCACGATAAGCTGGCTGATTGGATCAGGCTAGTCTAGCTGCCGCCAGGTAGATTGGGCGGAGGGAGAGGCGACTTTGCCATTGAAAAGGCCCAGCGCTGGAATCCTAACAGCGCGTGCTAGGAACGAGAGAATGCGAGTTCAAGTGAGCCCTGGCTCGCCCGCCAGCATGTCTGCCTGCTCGCTTGTCCTCTTGTCTGCTTGCGTCTGTTTGTTTGTTTGTGTGCTCGCATGCTTGCTCATATGGAAACTTTGTGCTGAAGTTGGCGTGGATTGTGGAGCACTGCTAGCAGGCTCGCTCACCCTGCTTGCTTGCTTGCTTGCTCTCCAAAACAACTCTCACTGTCTCCCTTTCCCTCTACCTCTCCAGCGACTCTCCTTGCTGAATCCAGTGCGCTTTCGCTATGAAGGAGCTCGTGTTGTGGAAACCGGAGTGTAGAAAATAGGACCTCTCATCTTATTTTAATTGAACCTGGCGACCAGATAGTCTGGCCTTCAACTTGTGATCATTGCCACCGAAGAATTACCATCTCCAGTTCATAATTTCAAGTTCAAGCTCCAGCCCAAATTCTCGCTGGCCGCCGAAGCCTAGAATCCTGGGCCAATTGATTAAGTCTAGGATCGCTTGGCAATTCTAACCCGACATCATTTGCACATTTGCTCATGCAATCTCTCGTAGACTCAAACTGCTACAACAATAGACAGCAAACTCATATCGACCAAACTTAAATCGCAGCACGTCTGCTATCTGCTTCTTTATGGATGCGAGCAATCAATCAACCACAACTTGAATCGCACAACAACAGCTTCATAAAAACAGCTCGTGATTATTGTGCAACTCCGGATGTTTCTGAAACCAACTGATAAATTAATCCCCTAGAAAACTGTGCCGGGCCAGTAAAACTGCAGTGCAATGCAAACAAGTTTAACCAATACAACGAAACCTTCATCTTCTTGTCCCATAGGCTAACTGTGGGCCCCGAGCTACGCCATTGAATCGATTTACGCTACGCACTATTAACTCTTGAGGCAGCTGATGGGGTGCAACATAAGGTTAAAGGAACCCGGTGATTTTCGTGTGCCTGTTACCCCCTTATAGACACGATATTGTTATATATGCCTCAATACTTGCGCTGATTGCAATTGCTTTTATCAGGACTACCCTTTCGCTCGTGTTTGGCCGCCTTTAGCATTTACTAATAACAGTAACCAGGAGCTCTTGTGTTACGAACAGTGAATAACTCGCGGTCGGCTTCATATGATCTTCGGTCCGGATCGCTCACCGTACGCATAACCATCCGTTGGTCGTGTTAAGTTATAGCAAACCAAGGGGGTGAGGAGTAGCCTACGAGTTCAGTCTCCATAATAGACCAGCAACGATCGTGCTCCAGAGTTAGATATACTCCAATTCTCCATTGCCATACTCTAGCGCCAAAAACTCCTGCGCCATCTGCATAATCATACTCATCCATCGGGGGGAGAGAAGTTATCATTAGTCCCAGCGATAGTGGCGATACCAGTAGCTATAAGACCGTAGCAGCAACGAACACAGATTTTGGATAGTACTGTTGAGCTCTCAGCAGGCACCCAGAATTCTTGGGCTGAAGGGTGGACGGTTACAAAGTTTACCATTGCTCGAGGTTCTCACCACATACCTTCACTTGTGGGCCTTTGTGATTCTTTTGTTTCAAGATATCGAGCAAAGTTTTTTTCAGAGACCCACCAGCTTTGGCAACAGATATCTAGTGAATCAGAACTAGAAACATTAAATAGTAAAGCGAGAAAACTACATCGAATGATCACCATAATCATATCGGGTGTCAGATTGAGATATTGAACGATCATAGAAAGAAACACAATGACAAATCAACTTCAACATCAACAGCGCAGGACTGTTGATCTGAGGATCCCTGCAATCGAGAAGTACGCGTACTGCCTTTGCTTACATGTCAAGCCGACAACGATATTTATAGCCGTATTTAAGCTCATTAGGGCACTATTGTTTGCATCAATATTGCTTAACACTGAATTTTCTGTCAACGAGCAAGTCAACGATATTGGCCTGAACCTAGACGAACGCCATAAATCAACAGCTGCCGCCGTCAACATCCTTGCGCGCATAATCATGGCCTCAGTGTCAGCTGTCGGAATATATGCAGTTATTTCCGGTAGGGCCGCCCTCTTGATGCCATTATATGCCATGCTACTAGTCGACTTTTTCTTCGCATTACCTGCATTTTATAATCGAGACATAGATCCATCCCTAGCCGATAGCTTAGCGGATTTCAGAAACTATCCGGCCGGTAGTAATCAGTACACTCGCTACTCATTGATGCTTTTCTCAACTATTACCATGATCGTCAAGATATATTTCTTATGTGTCATCTGGAAATGTTATAGGTACTTGCGACTGATTGAGTTGGTATCACCCATAAGACTGTCTGATATATATCCTCACATACATCAAAATGGGCCGCAATATCCTATTGTGAGAGTGATCGGCTCAGACGATTCAGCCGATTTGAGCTCAAGTCACAATATGGCACCCCCACCTTATGAGTCAATTGCTTCAAACATCAAGCCCCCTAACTATGAAGAGGCTATGAAGTCGAATATTACAGGATTTCAAGCCGATCCTTCACTGGTACAACAAACGATAGTTTGCGCAAACCTTGCGCCGGTACAGCATCAAAACGATACCAATAACTCAATGATCCAGGACGAGATCATAAGATCACCTACTATCGCAGAAACAAATAACGGTCAGTTAGTCTCAAGTATCTCACCCGCTATTCATGAAGAATACGCAACCCAAATTCAAAATCAGTCAACAGCTTCTCAAGCAACTGGGAACTCAGCCAACACATCAACGAAAGAAGGGACTGATATCAGCCCTACAAATTTGTGATCCCTCTCCGGATCAATTGAGTAAGATATCGTGATATCGATCGAAACTTGAAATTGTCGGTGCACAGAGGTCGTTATATAATTTATTGATACTGGCTGTAGTCTTGTTGTTGTGCAATCCCTATGCTCCTTTACCTATCGGATCCCAGCTAAACTCTGTTAAAACTCGACCATTGATGTTTGTGTTAACTACGTGGAGAAATAAAATTCAGGGCTGTATTAAAATGAGCTCGGTTATAGCGCGAGAAACTAAGTAAAGATATAGTCAGAGTTCATGGGTAATCGAGTGGTCTATCAGATCTTACGATTTATTTCTCGTATGCTTGTCATTCGATAAGTAGATACCTCCTTGAAGATAACCCAATCATCGGGTAGCGGATTTAGTACGACTTTAGACTCGTGTTGGCACTGATCCGTAAAGATTCGTGACTGGACGAGGGGCGGCCACAAGCAGAACAAGGGCACCAAAAGCTAATATTGCAGCGCCGCATGCGAGTCCAAAAGCACCATTCAACTCCCAAAGATCTCGATTGGACTTATCGATTTCATCGGCAAATTGGGTGGGGTAAATTATGAGTAGGGCAATATCACATAGAATTGTAACTATAGTTGTGCAGATGGCGAGCCTCAGACAACTAGCTCTTTTCGACCCCCTAACCCGAATCCCTAGGCCTGCTAGACAGGCTGTGGCCAAGGCCGATAGTTGGGTGATCAAACAGAAGAAGGTACAAATTTTTAAGTAACCTTTTGGAAAGTATCGCAGGTTAGTGATGAGGTCGGGTTCCGTTGAGTATCGAGTATGAACCCTCGCACAACTTACCAACATCGCGATTTGGATAACAACCTGGTTCCAACAATTCTTTGTTTAGGTCGAATGGGAGGGGCTCGTTTCGATTCCTATATGATGAGTCCTGCTCTTCGATGCACAAATACAACAAACCTTGTCTAAATCCGTCGGACGTGATCCAGTATGAGGACATAAGGCATACGCTCATCAAAATGAATATGATAATACTACAAACGAAAACCACGGCCAACACTTGCTGTGATCTCAACGAGTAGCGATATTCCTGTTTCACCTCTATCTGAGAGGCCATAGTCCTTGTTAGTTGAGTAATTGTATATATACAAACAGAGAAAGCTTAACTCGGAGTTTATACTGCACCAATGTATTGCATCTATTATCGTTTTAACATTCTAATGGTTACCACATCGCAGACGCTTGTCTTTCCTATCTTTCAGGTTGATTCCGGTCTAGCGTTCAATAAGAATTAGTTGGAAGTCTGACCGATCAATAATGACGGAATCGGCGATATTGATTATTAAATCAGTAGAAGGTCAACTGTAAGGTATCAATCGTCCCATCCAATAGATCCAGAAGGGTTCAGGTTGCTTGAGATTCTCACCATGGTAACGCGCGCGCGGCCGACATTCATTTGGAAATCTATGGCACGGATCCCGTGTGCGCACTGCGCAGAACGTGCGAGTGAATATGTAGATTATACGACCTGAGATGATACACCTGCCTTGTCTGATTCAAGATTGTGAGAATCCATCGGAAGTCTATAAAATTCAAAACCAAAAATAAAAATCAAACTCAATTGGTTTGTGCAGTTGAAGTGGCTATTTTATCTGTTCGCGTCCGATGAGGTTGCGAGTCGGACTATTGACCCTCTAGACCACATCGATCTCTAAAGATGAACCATGTTCATTTGAGGGCACTTGTATAGTCAAAGCTCTCAACCATCATGACTGCTGAGTCTGATAGAAGACCGGCAGTCAAAGCGCCAATACGTGAAACGCTCCACTAGAAAAATCATGATGCCGTCTTTAAATAGAACTGCTTAACAATATCGGTCGGAAGTTCGTTACTTTCTCCTCTGAAACTCAACAGCTCGAAGCGTTTAGCTGGGCATGCGAATATCTATTGCATGTATAAAGGCGTGCTCCGGCGTCCAAACTCTGAGCTGAAGTCACATTTGAATTCTTGCTCAATGATTCAGTCGTTTGCAACCAAAGAATGTCTGGACTGTCGAAGAAAACAACTTGCTTTTGGGATTCAGGCTCAGAATTTCTACAATTGAGTACTCCATTCTATAGTCGCGTTTCACTGAGCCCTTAAAGGTTAACACTATTTTTCGAGAAAAATCGTGTTTTCGCTCGGCACAAGCTCGATGTCAATCTCGAAACCGGTAGCCCTGAAGCGAGCATCGAGACCTGAAACTATAGGAGGACCGAGTCGATCAGGAGATCGTTGTGCAGCAAATGACCTGGGCGAGGAGAGAGTGAGCACACATAAAAGTGTAGAGGCTTAGGCTCGATTAGCTTCCCAAGAAGGAGAGGACTCTAAGGCCTTGTGCCACCAGATGGAAGGCATTATTAAAACTGTTCTTGACAGAAAGGATTCAACACTGTAGAGTGTTTCCTATCAGGTAGTACATCCGCCTACATACTGCTCAACCAACAAAAGTTTATGGCTGCGATCTAGGGAATGCCATCCCATCGGCAACAGGAAGACGGAGGAATTTCCTCCCATGCATTGTGCCAGACTCGCAAGCTCGTTGAATAAACCTGGTGCTGATATCATCTTAAAGCGCGGAGTCTTGATGAAATTCACAAAAAATTAATACTGCGTGAATCGAAGCCATTTTATCTGACTGTTTGGTGGCTGAATTTTGCTTGAAGGAGCCAAGATAGACAACTGCTCTGTGAGATATTTAGAGAGAATGGGCTTTGGTCAGGTTCACGACGGCGCACTCAAGGTGAGTTCGGCCAATTCGAGTTTGTCCTCGAAACGAGATTGCAAACTGTAATTCCGGAGAATCACGAACAACATAGATCTGCTTAACTGCGAGCCGCATGCCCATTCTCTTATTTATTTTTCGATGGTTCATTTAATGTTATATATAAGCCCGTTCGACTGTCATCAGTGCGCAAGCAAATATCCCCTAACCCTAGAGGGGGTTTATTGGTTCAGATGAAGCTACAAATATTGTCCCAAGCGATCAAAGAAAATCGTCATAAAATGGCACCCCAACCATAGAATCTCTAACGGAATATGAGTATATTGAGCGCCAACTTAGGTTCACGCCGGTGTGCGCCATTGAATTTTCTAGTTGAAATTGTGGGGCTTGCAAATTCATAGGCTCGAGAAACCAAGAACAGAATCAACTCTTGGGTAGGGGTAGCTGGTTCAGGCAGGGCACATGATCTAACCCTCAGTGCGACATGATGAAAGCTTCAACTTGAGAGTTTTCTCAAACTATAAGAAAGATAGCAGAAAATTGGAGCGTTGCTCGTGTGATCGTAAACAAGAAACGTCGCAGGCTGATAGAACCCGGCGATAGGGACTAAGACTCAATGGTACCATTAATACACATATATATATCCCTAAAGATACACCTCAAGCCACTGCGAAGAACGCTCCAAATTTCCCATCAAGTATACACTACCCAACAACTCTTACACATATGAACTTATTAGAAAATGGCTATACATAACAAAAGCGTTTATTTCACGAGAGAGCAATTAGTTGCACATTATTCGAAGAGAAACTCGTTGCTCTACTTCATATATGGCATTTTTAGATTTTTCTGTATCATCATACAAAATATTTACTGTGTTTCTAGTTATTTAGTATTGTCATGGATAGTCTTACTTCCAATTAGTTGGGTTAGGAGCGACTTGTACTCAAGGTTAGAGAACTATCTATACAACTGGTTACTATTTGTTGTATCCTCGTGGAGCCTCGCTGCTGGAGCCACTGTTATAGAGACAGGCGATGATTACAGACACTTGATCGAGGATCCTCCGAGACCTGTTCACCGCTATGCGAATTATCGGAATGGCCATGAGGGTAGACTATCCCATCGCCAGTCATTGAATATGAAACAGGATTGTATGGCTGGAGATACAAGACAACCATCCAATGTGGCATGTGATAACAAGTACAAAGATAAACACGAACCTGATGAGAAGCGTACTATTACAACTTTCGATCAGTCAACTAAAGATCTCAGCACAACAGATAGCGTCAATGTCACACATAACTGTCTGAAAGTAGCCAAAGACGTTAGTAAGAACTCCACGCCGAGCTTGGAATCCGGCGGCCAAGAGTTGGATTCTTCTTTTTGTCATCCTGTCGGGGACTCAGCTGCGGCAGAACTACCAGTTGCCAAGATCGATCGAACAAAGTCTAGAATACTATTTTTGTGCAACCATATTTCAACTGCCGACGTGCCATTAATAATGCAATCGTTCTCAACCCTCTCTAAACAATCATTACTTTGGGTCCTGGATGCTCAGGTAAGTAATTTGAGAACTCTTCTCTTTACGAGTATGTTTCCGACGATTAACAAGCCAATCTGCACCCCTCCTATATCTAGTTTAAACCAACAAATTTCGGTCTAGTATGCAGTTCGCACGGCGACTTCTTCATTACTAAAGACTCGTTCGTCGACGGCTCACTCAGAGATCAGGTTTTGCGACATCCGGACCGAAACCTGCTGGTGTTGTTCCCTGAGGGAGGTTTCTGGCGTAAAAGGTTGGAGGGTTCGAACAGATATGCGCTAAAAAATGGTCTACCCATGACAAAGTATGTGACTCATCCGCGATTTGGAGCGTTCAAAGATCTCATCGATCCTAGTGTCGAGGTGACTCACATTGTAGATGCTACCCTTATATATGATGACCTAAGAGATCCGCTCTCTATACTAGATATAGCACTTGGCACACGCAAGGAGCCTGCTATCCTCAAATATAAAGTTTACGAGCGGAGCAAGATCAACCCTACCGAGGAGTGGCTTCGCAATTTGTGGATCGAGAAAGACAAGCTATTAGAACAATATTACCGGGATAGAGAAACAACCTTAAAGCAGTTTGAAGGAACGATGCGCTCGATCAAACTCGACTGGTTGAAGGTGCTAGTTGTCCATTTGTTCTATTCATTAGTATGTTACCTAACAGTATACCGACTGTTCAGCGCCACGAGTGTAACTATGTTGAAGGCAAGAGACCTTTACTATAGCGATATTTAGAGTAGACTCTATTACAAAATAAAATCGTGACGTTTCTGGATGTTCCTCTAGGAATAGATAAAGCATGGAGGCTGATAATAGCCACTCCGATTCCATTAGTCTACAAAAAAGTCGCAAATAGATGACGCAACCGTTTACAAATAAAAATAAGGTTTTTAAGGTGTCGGCTACAGGCAATTTGGATAACAACGATTATCAACGTTTGTGGCGCTTTGGTGCATCAATCGTCCTCTGCCAATGTCTATGGTCGAGAGACGAAAAATCGTCCAGCTCAGCAATCTTCGAGAGATATCTTGATAGATGCAAAAGCTCTTGATCCGTGTCACGGTTCTTGAAGGCCTCGCGGAAAGCTTTGATTTTGAGCCCATTCTGGGGGTTCATGAGAAAATTTCTCCTCGTATCGTCGAACATGATTGTATTCTTGGGGGTATAGTGTTGCGGAAACTTACCCCAAATAACAGCTAGGGGTTTTACATTGAGTAGGCCGTATTTTTGCGAGTGCACTGATATCATTGCAGCACTGTCCAGGTAGAATACTATCTTATAGTTCGGGTTCGTCGACACTTTCAACTCGTCCATTTTGGCCTCTATATATCTCATGCTAGTAGCTGACCAGATCACAATATCATAATCCTTGTAGGCGGAGATCAAAAACTCGTGCAGGTAAGGCCTCATTAGATCAAGCGCTGTTTGACCGGTAGACCGATGATCGAACAGGGTATAGTCGATATCCAATACCAATAACTTCTTATTGGGTCTCGGTTCATTGAGCATCTTTATCTTGTAATGCTGAACCCGCCGTGCGATTTTTGCGGCATACTCAGGCTCTCTGGGTATCCTTGCATCCGAATCTAGTTCCTCATCATCGTATATATCGAAATCGTCTTCGAGCGGCGGAAGCCCTTTTTTCGAGGCTTCTTCAACGTTCTGAATTTCTTTCTCTTGACTGCCCATCATCATGACTTTCATGTTGTTGGTGAAACTCGTTTCCTCGAGCATCATTTCGTCTGATAATGGTTTCCCGTTTTTCGACTTGAGCCCGAATAGCTTCTGACGTACCGATCTAACATTGGTCAGTTCCTCTATCTGATCCTTAAGATATTGGATGGTGTGATCTTGCATGAGGTTGTCGATTCTATATTCAGCGCCTCCATGTTTTATAACGATTGCCAGACTCGAATCCTGACCACCATTATCATCATCGCCCGTTTGGCTCGAAGCACTATCTGAGGGTCTTGCGCAAGGTCTTTCCTTGCTTGTGACTGCTGCCATGATTATGACATATGATGATGGACTAATATGACGGAGGACACAAGCAGGCTTCCAAGATGATGCTTGGGCGCTTTACTTAGTGGACGGTAAAGACTTACCGGCGATAACGGATTTACTTCAAGGTCCTGCCGAATTGCTCGGATTGGATTTCTTGAGCGATCAGCTGACTACGCGCTCATTGTCACCGCGACGTCCTAATGTGCGTGCAGGCCGATCGCAGGTACAGGTAGTTTGGCTTAATCATCGTCTAGATAGTTGAAAGTCTAAACTTGAGACCGAGGGATAATCACTTTGTCTCTCACAATCTATCTCACTTAACCGAGAGATAATCGCATTAGCCAAGTGGTAAATGACCGATCGATTCTTTGGACAGTTTCGAAAGATTGTCACATTCCGTCTTGAACAATTCAAGACGGAAATGGCTCTGTCAAGAGTGCAGTTACATTTCCCGTTCGGGTCTCATATTACAAGCGGCCTTGATTAGCCAAGTGAGATAAATCGTCCTCCAGGAATTTCCATGTTTGCAAGGCCTGCAGTCTTTTTACTGGGTGAAAAATAGTCTAACGGTTGTTGAGGTGATCACATTTTTCGAAACTAGTGCGACTAAGGGCTGATCCTCACAAGCTCAATGCGAGCATGTGACACTCATTTGAGCACGTCCAGTTTTTCAAATTATCCTTATTCATGTTTTTGTTCAAGAGGACGGAACTGAAAGATCCCTGTGAAAAGCTCAAGAGATACATGTTCTATGATGACGGGCGGGCTTTTATCGTTCTTAGGTATGGATTTTGATTTTCACATATCAACTCCATCGAAACGAAGCCTGCAAATCGTAGTCTGCTTAGATGTGAGTGTAGATTCGATCTCATGATAACGCAGATCAATTGGATGAGGATCTAAAAATAGGCCCCCGCCAAGCTCTTTCCTCACGCAATCAACTGGTTGCACCAGTCGCCAGTAACTTTATGCTGCCCAATGGCTTCAAAATGTCGATTAAGATAGACTTTATCATCATCATTGTGATGCTCAATATAGTCAGGGAAGCTAAGATAAGAGCTTGTGATCCAAAGTATCAGAGCAATTCGAATTTGTCAGAACAACAATCAGCGAGGCAAACTAGATCTC
>ENA-UOVY01000343-UOVY01000343.1-plant-metagenome-genome-assembly--contig:-NODE-343-length-26507-cov-614.375586_pt1 | contig 26507 bp, 23 predicted proteins | sample MGYA00249840_ERZ761561 | MGnify/ENA primary metagenome ERZ761561 (study PRJEB28882, sample SAMN05720143) | plant metagenome | isolation source: Guanajuato, Mexico | place: Mexico:Guanajuato, Mexico...
GCCGCCGCCGCCGCCGCCGGAGCGAGAGCACAGCCCGACGCATGCAGGCTCAGCTGCCGCCACACAGTCCACCAGGCTGGCGTACGAAGCGACCCTCTTACAAGATTCCGAACGGAGCCGGGCTGTCTGAAGCCGCTTCAGGCATTCGTCGTCTACGCAAGTTGGAACTCGCGGGGTCTCCAACTGGAGCTACGAGTGGGTTTAGAGTCGCCTCTTTGGCTGTCTCAGATGATGAGCGGAATATCTTGGAGTGGAGCAGTTTAATTTGGAGCAATCCGGGTGGATATGAAATTTCGGACACTTTCGGGGGAACACTTCGTACAGGAGCCGTACAATAAACACGTTCGCGCCGAGTGAGCCGAGCAGTGCGCGGGCGCCGGCCGGCCGGCCAGACTGGCACAGGGCGAACAGGAGCGATGGCGGCGGGCGCTCAGCGGGCCGCAGTTGCCCAAAAGAGCCGCCGCTTGGGGAATGTCTGGCTGCCTCTGTTGGCGCCGCCACCGCTCCAACCCCGAACTACAAATGCCCGCGCACGCACTTCCATTGCAAATCCTCCCTCGGCTTCATGCTGCCCAAAATTCCACTTTCCCAATCGAACTGCTGGCTGGCCGGCCAGTTGCCCCCGAGCGGCAGAAATCGGGGGGAAAGGAGCGAGCGCATTCGCCGAAGCGGCGGGGCTAAACGTGTGCGCCAGGCCGCCGAACGCCATTACATTTGCCTCCCGCCCCTCAAGCCAAAAGACCCATTTCGGCCATGAACTCGCAACGGCGCTCCGGCTGCCACCACCGGCGCCGTGAGTGCCACTGCAGCGCTGGCACGAGGCGCCGCCATTTGGCCAACGCGCCGCCGCACCGCGCACTCAGCGCCACCTCTCGCCCGACGGCGCTCTCCCCTAGTTGTCTTTCCCAACCCTAGAGGTCGCTACCCGCGAGCGGAACTAGCTCCTCTCTTTCGCGCGCAATGGAACTCTCTGTCAAGCTAGCAGGGCTTAACCATTGAGCTCCGCCAACTTCGCTCTAGTCAAACAAGGGGGCTCGCTTGGCAGCATTCAATCCAAACGTTGCGCGCGCTGACTGGCTCATCCGTTGGCCTGCCATTTGGAGCCGTCAATGGCGGGGGCGACAAGTGATTGTTGGTCGGATGTTCGAGATAACTGGACGAGTGGAGGTCTTGTCCAAAGTTGAGTGATTTTCAATTTCAGAGGAGCGCCGAGTCGAGCGGCTGAGGACGCCCGAGGCAGGCGGCCGCTCTTTGCCGCGCCTAGCGACCAACTCGAAGTAAATTAAAAGTCTTTTATTAACAGCAAAATCAATTGACAGCCACTGGGAGCCAAAGTAACAAGCCGAGGCCAAGTGGGCGCCTCTCAATTGGAGCTGGCTTTCAACTCTAGCTTGGAGCAAATGCAAACGGAGAGAATAAGGGATAGATTTGTTTTGCTTTGTGTCTGAATTTAGTGAGGCGGCAAGCGGGCTGTTTATATTGTCGTTATTGCTTCCTGCCCTGGCGCCGTTTGTTCCAATAAAAGCGACCAATTACCATTCTGGGCGAGGCCGCCGCCAGGTCGCTCGATTGATTTAATATTGGACCAATCGATCATTGAGTGTTTCATTATGATCATTTGCGCAAACACTGTTTGCATTGCGAGCTCTCGCCAAATCTCGCGCCGCTCGGCCGGAAGCTTGGGCGCGCAATCGCGAGTTTGCTCGCGCGGCAATTGAATTAGGCGACTCTGCTGGCGGCTCGCCGGCCTAGCGGAGAGGGGAAGGGGGGCGAGTTTGGTGAGATCATGAGCTGGGAGACTTTTGGGGGCGGCCAGCGCGGAGGTGGGAGCGTCTGGCTGGAGTGTGATTGAATGGGCGCCGAGTGGGCCGAGTAAATAAACAAACGAGGCCCATCTCGGCCCACTCGGAGCGCCGCCGCCGCCGCCGCCGCCGAGAGGGCGGATTGCTCGCCAGGCAGGGGCGAGCTCGCCTGCCGAGGCCGAGCAGAGAGGAGGAGGAGGCGGCAGCGGCGGAGTGCGCGATAGATCGAGCAGTGGAGCCGGCGCAACTATAGGCGCGGCCCTTGGCGGAGGTCAGCAAATCAGGGGCCGGCAGAGGGTGGTATTCGTTTAACGCAACCGATTGTCGCCTATGAGAGCGACTCATTAACATAATAGGAGCCAGCCAGGCAGTTTGCTCGGCTGAACTTTATTCAATTGCAAATTTGAGTTTCCCGCTTGGCGCTGTCGTCGCTCCAGGAGAGTTGGGCTCCAAAAAGTGGAGCAAAACTCGCGCTAGTATCGATGGCCGGCGCAGTTGATTAGCGGCCAATGGGCGGCCGAAGCAACTCGTCGGTGCGGCGCAAGTTTGGCTAGCGACGCGGAAGAGATGAATCAAGCGCCCATGCGAATTCAGTGGAGCTCAGTGTTGAATTTCAAGTGGCTCATTGGGGGCCACTAAACTGGGTTGAGCCTCAGCCCGACGGCTAAAAGCGCCCGTCTGGCCCCAGCAGCAGCGGTGGCGGCGGCGGCAACGGCAGCAGCAGCAGCAGCTGGCGACAACAGCACTCGAGTGGGGCTGGTCCTTTTTATAGGGAGTCAATTGTTCCTGTTTCGAGTTGATCAAATTGAATCAGGGTTGGGTTCGCCCAGTGCGACTATAATGTCATTACTATACAAACGGGAACCGTTCAAGCCGGACGGACCTTTGGCTCAGAGCGCCGCCGCCGCCGCCGGCCTTACTCCAGTCCGCCTCAACCTTCAACGCCCTCCAATCTGCGGCCCTATTCAAATGGATTGGTTCCAATTGAATTGGACCAATCAGCGCGAGCTGGCTCGCTGGCCCAACTGACGCGGCGCCCAACCAAAACCAGCCAGCCTCCCCCCGAACCCGCAATTCAATCAAAAGTATATGTACGAAATTGGTTGCCCCCTTTTGGCCAACCAACACACCCACTTGCGGCTCCGCCGGGCGATAATGGAATAAATTTGTCCGCTCCAAGGGCGCCGCTCTGAGCCAGCAAAGCGGCCGCCAATATAAGGAGCTCCCACTCTCCACTTCCTACCTCCAGCACCCAATTCCAACGAGCAAAACTTGAAAACCGAACGACATATATAAAGCCAATTTGTCACCACTTCAAAACTACTACACCACCATAATGGACTCTCCCTCTCGCCCTCCCCTCCGCTGACAGCTCTATTTTTGGGCGCCGCTTTTGTGTTCGCGAACCCGCAAGTCTCAGGTAATTACAACTGGCGCCGCCTCGGAGCTGCCCGCTCGGAGAGAAAACTGGTTTGAGCTGGCGCCAAACTCATTTCCTCTCCGCTCTCCTCTGGCGCCCGCCGCTCTGGCCGCCCGCTCTCGGCCACGCAAAACAAAGCGGCGCGCCCACCGTTTGAGGCGAGTGATCATTTCGATGCTAATGCCATGCTAATTTATTCATCAGCCCGCTCACCTATAGCTCACTCGCGAAACCCCAACCAGCCTCGGCCGGCCGAGCTGCCCGCCACGGCCGAGCCCATATCATGCCAATTAGCTGCGGCGCGTTTGCCTCGCGCCCAAGCCAAAACGGAAGGCGACATTCCGAGCCGAGCCAAGTTGAGAGGCGCGCACTTGAATCCACTCTTGGCCGCTTGATTGAATGACTGGCGCCGGAAGTGGCCGCCTACAGATTTGGGTCCAAAATTATATCTCTCGGATGAGTCACTCGCCCCCCCCTCCGTTCGGTTGCCGCCGCGGCCGCCGCTGCTGCTCGGGCCCGCGGGCAGTGCTGCCTGCCGCCCGCTGGCTCCAGGCGGCGGGCCCCAAATCTCTCATGGTTTTGTGGGAGGAGGAGCTTAATTGCTCATTAGATTTGCGCAGCCGAGCGTTTGCAAGCGTTGGACTCGGCGAGCTCGGCTCTGTGTTTCGGGGGCAAGCGGGCCAGTTTGGATGATCTCGATCGGGCGCCAGGCGGAGAGAGAGAGAGAGAGAGAGCGCGGACACGTTTACAGTTGTCAAACAGGGCTGCGCGCCAGTTCATGGCGGGGCCAACGGCGCAGCGGCTGAGATCTTTATCGGGCTCAATTTGTCATGTTTGTTTGTTTTCAAAACGCCACTCTGCCATCGGCGCTTGTAACTGCAGCTTGGCCTTTGAGCCGCCACTTATTAGCGATCACCTATTGGAAAACGATCAGCAGGGCCGCCACTTGGAGCGGAAACCAACCAACCCTCCGCCGGGCCCACAGGTTTGCCGGCCCGCCGCGCTCATTAGCCCCCACAACTACATTCAATTCACCTGGCTGATTGAGAGGCTCGATAACAGCCTCTGGGTTGGCCAATTTGATTAACTCGACGAGATAATGCAAATGGACACACAGGATTCAGGCTAATACTCCTCTCGCGCTCGGCCGGCTCCCTTAATCCGCAAGCTCGCTGCTCTGGCCAGCCAGCCATCCCGCTCCTCCGGCCGGCTCTACCTGCGCGCCGCTCGGAAGTGCGCCCCTCCAGGTGGATCATTATCGGACTGAGGTGCCTCCGACGACAAGATGGAGGCCAAATTGGCCCAACGGCAGCGGCGAGGATTATTGGAACACTTTGGCTTAGCATTGTAATTGCAAACTAAACTGTTTAGCCAGCCCAGGCTGCCTGGTGGCAAAGCAGCCTCTTGATTGGGAGCGGAGAGAGAGCGAGAGAGAGAGAGGGGGGACTCTGCTTGCGCCATTGAGCTCGCTATCGCGTGGCCAAATCAAGCATCGCGGCTTATCTCTATATGCGCCCCCTGCTCTTGTCGGCTCTCATCAGCGAGCCGTCGACACTGATATCGTAAGCGATCCAATGGTTCTAATTGCAAGGGTAGCCTAAACGAGCGCCACCGAGCAGCTGGAGGGTTGCGCAGTCGCACTGCCCGCGCCAGAGCCGCAAACTGTCCAAGTTGAGCGCACCTATAATGGGCCCCCCTCAACCAGGCAACCGAGGCCGCCTCCTTGGCTGCGCATGCTCAGCAACAAAAGTGTCACTGGTGGCAAATAAATCTAATTCCCGCTCACTTGGCCCCCTAATCTAGAGGAGTAATCAGATAAAAGTAAATTCGATTCCTCAGAATCAGGTCAGTCGGCGAGCATCATTCGAGGGCCCAGGATCGTCGAGATTTGAGCAAGCGAGTTGGGTGCATTTCAACCAAACGAAGCCATGAACCAAGTGCCCAACTTGAGCAAGATCCAGCGGGACTCTTTTAATCAACTTCCTCCCGCCTATAACAAGCAGCAACAGCAGCAGCAAGAGAACAATAGCAAGCACCTAGACACTCAAGCTACCCTTGCCGCTCATCCAGATTACTCGAAAAGTATGAGCGACAGTAGAAAGATGTCCTCCTTCACCATCGATCAATTGTTACACCCGCCCATTGACTTCATGGACTCTTACATGCTGGATTCGGGCCTATCAGATAGACCGCGCAAGACTCGCCGAAGCCGCACCTCGTTCACAACGTGCCAATTGCATCACCTGGAGAAAGCGTTCGAGATTGTCCACTACCCGGATGTGGTGCAACGCGAGAGCTTGGCCATGAAGCTGGACCTTAGCGAGGCTAGAGTTCAGGTTTGGTTCCAGAATCGTCGGGCCAAGTATAGGAAGAGAGAGAAGGAGGCGTGCAAGAGTGAGCCAACCGGTGGAGGCACCTGCAGTCCCGGCGAACAACAAGGCAAGCGTGAGACAGCTACACACAACCAGGACGGACATTTGACCCTGATTGACAACAAGCTCAGCCCACAAGCTGAGCAGCCCTCAATGCAAATGGCCCAGCTGCAGCAGATGCCCCAGAACCAGTTTCAGAGCACGCGGAATATGCTCCTCCGTCAGGCGCGATTGCCGCAGTCCCAGGGCGCACTTATGACTCAACAGCACTTGTATGATTTTCAACACTACCAGCAAGCCAACTCCCAACTAAACAAGCAGAACCCTTCAACTTTCATCAACGGCGCCCCTGGCGCCATGGACCAGATGAGCCCGGCAGACCCTTATCAACGCTATGTACAATCCATCACGGCGGCCTTTGCAGCCTTAAACCAAACCCCCACAACCAATGCTAATGGAATGATTTCTCTTTGGTGAATAGAGAGGAAAACTTGTAATGAGAATGTGGGTTTTTTTAGGAAAATAAAATTTGATTGAACCGTAGAAAGGTTGATATAGGGTAACTTGTTGGGTAGCTAGTTCCATTCATGGTATTGATGATGATTACATTTACATTCTGATTTCATGCCTCAGCCTCCGTTTTCACATCTGTATTCTCCGTCGACGCAAGAGCGACATCTTTGACGAGATTACTCTTCTTGGCAATGGCATGAGGCCCTAGACCCCATTTTCTAGGATAGAGATCTCGTTCCATGAGAACGCGTTTGATTTTGGCTATAGTTCCGTGATCACAGGTCTTCATAGTTGTTGAGGTCATATAGGAATAGGCAAGACAGACAGCTTCACCTTTGGTTGTTATGATAACAATTTCGTCGCCTTTCTCGATGCCTTCGTCAAATCTTAAAACACCAGGTAACATTATCTTGGCGCCGTAGCAAACTGCATTGACTGCACTATCTTTGATCATTATCCTCTTGTGGCCGGTGAGCAGCGATTCCAATGGTTTGATAACACGCCTGAGGTAGGTTTCGTCTCGATAATTGTCAAATAACCACTGGGCGTCGAGAACGTCGTGCATGGTAACCAGTCCGTCGCTCTCAGAATGAATCCCGGAACGTACTCTCCGTAACTCTTGCATCACCCCTCCAGTTCCGAGCAATAATCCCAGGTGCTCGCACAAGGTTCTAATATATGTGCCAGCCTCACATGAGACCCAGAAAACGCCCATGCCCCTATCTGGATTGTATTCCAGGAGTTTGAGCTCGTATATTGTTCGTACGCGGAGCTGTCTCTTTACTGCACAAATCAAGGGTGGTCGCTGGAAGCATGGCCCAGTTAGCTTCTCTAGAGCTCTCTCAATCCTCTTGTTTGTAAGCGGGACAACTTGGTTCAGGTTAAATACACAAACGTACTCCTTGCCGGCTCCTTGCTGAGACTTGACCAACCTGGTCGCGCGTTCAACGCAAACTGTAAGGCAGCCAGTGACCTTGGGGTCGAGTGTTCCGGAATGTCCAGTTTTGTCTGCGCGAAGGATTCTCTTGATCCAAGCAACAATTTCATGAGAGGATGGATTTGCTGGCTTGTCGAGATTGATGACGCCCGCACGGATGTATTCGCGAATTTCGCGTTTACTTGGTGAGCAACCGAATGGCAGCGGAGTGAAATGGTCTGACCTGACGTGCATCCGGTCAACATCCTTAGTCAAATAGGAGTTCTCGTCCATGTTGGCCGAGTAAAGGGGTTATGTAATGTGGGTCAATATTTTATTGTTATACTTTTCATTTCATTTGTTAAACTTTTTCGCGGCAAAAACAACAGGGTTGGTTGGCTAAGAGAACATGGATTTGATAATACAAAACAAGACACTAACACACAAACATGTGCGAGCGGCATGTGCGCGCGCGCGCCTGCGCACTACGCAGCACTGGCGATGGCGCTGAAATTTGAAAAACTTCCAATTGCCAACTCCCTTTCTCCAATGTGTTGCTTGGCCTCGAGCTCGGTGGTTCCATCAGGATTTTCGAGGTTTAAATCTTTAGCCTCACTTTCCGTTCCATTTTTATCCAATCGCTCGAGCTGCCTGCCTGCCAACTTTCGCCCTTTCTTCTTTCTATGCCCCTTTTGCTTGGTATTTGTGTTGGCCAGCTTTGAGATGCTCGTGGCTGTTGTTGTTGGCTCATCAATGAGTGGTTGGTTTGCTGATCTACCTAGCTGGTACCTGAGAATGTTCCTATACCTGGATATGTTTATTAGTTGCCTTTGATGAAGTGAGTGCACAATTGGCCCCTTAATTCCGGCCAATAGAATGGTGGCCGCTCGTTGCGAGGTTGTGTTTGCTTGCTCGCCCTTGATCAAGTCCATGGCTTCCGGGAACAACAATGCGGTTGTTGGAAGTCTCTCTGACTTTGTGAAATGGTAGCATCGTTCTATTCTCATTGGAGATCCGGATTGGCGCTGCTCGATTGTTTCCAAACCTGACAGTGGATTGCCGTTCACATCGAAACCAATAAACCAGCTCAAGTTTTTAGTTGACTGATATTTTACAAACCTAACATCAATGGTTAGCTCGTAGAATAAACAACTGGAACTGTCCCCATTGACCTAAATTTGCGGGTCCACAGGCGTATGTTTGTGTGTCCGTGCAAGATTGTGCGACAAGATGATAAGAGATATTGATCGCGTTTTGTTGGTCCGAGTGTTTGGTTTGGTTGTTGGCATCAGAGGGAGAGAGAGAGAGAGAGATTCAGGTTTTGAGGGGAGGATTTTGATTTGGATGATAAGAGGGGTGGATTTTATTAGAATTCTTAGTCTCGAATGTTGAATTATGTAATTTTAACGACTTTTCCTCCTCTCAGCGCCGGCCAGCTCGGTGCCAATTTCGCCGATGGAGAAAGTTCGAGTAGTGCCAGTCAGGTGGAGGGCGCGCTGAGAGGCCAATAATTGGAGCTCGGCCGCTCTCAAGGCTCCAGTGGTCGGCTGGCCGGCAGCTCGATTGACAGCAGACCAGTGGATCAGCGCTGCTAGACAGAGACGATTGGTGCGGCTAAGAGCGCCACCGAGACTGCCACTGAGACGTCGGCGGAGCCAGTGACACCGACGCCGACATCGACACCGACACCGACACGACGGATGCGAGTGGCTCTGAGCTCCCGAACGAATGGAGCGCTCGGCGAGGGTCGTAAAATAATCTCCTCCGTCCTCCCCGTGACTCCTCAAAACGCTCCTCGCCGCTAGCTAGCCGGCTGACGGGCTGCGTTTCAAGTGGGCGATGCAAACATGAGGACACTGAGCCGGCCTGACGGGCGCTGGGGCTCAATTGATCCCTCAGCTGAAATTTGAATACACTGAATGGTTAAACTTGTTTGTTTAAGGGCTTCTTACTGTCGCCATTGCTGCCATTTAAACGGCAAAAACGAACGCTGACAATCCCTATCGGCCGAGAAAACAGTCTCGCCGGCTTGATTGCACAAAGTAAACTCAACTCTCTCTCTCGCTCTAGATCAAGCAGCTTGGTACCAAAGGCTAGGTTTCGAGCCTTGCCCATTGGACCCGGCAAGCGTCAGTGTCGCTCGCTGAACCGCTAGGCCGAGATGGATTGGCCGCATTGGCGGGCTCAAAGATGGGCCAGCTCGCGTAACATGTACGCGAACGCGGACACACCTGTGGCCCCTAGTCTAAGCGCATATATGACTATGGAAACTGTTGCTTCACTTTTGGTTCGTCGACTCTGGGACGACGAGCTCTTTCTCTGAACTTACAATATCACATAAAAAGCATACATATAAAGACATTTCTTCTCGACTATTCCACTTTCACTCGTCCATGAGAGTTAATACCAGCAACATGAGCGCAAATCCGCCAATCAGGGCAACACTCTTCCCAAATCTATTCTTCTCGTAGGCTTGCTCCTCCTTTGGCTGCAGGATTTCGACAAACACTATGTAGAGTAGGGTGCCTGTCGCAAAGGACTGGAGCAGGATCATTGCGGGATGGTTTGAGTTCAGGTGGAGGGAGTTTTGGGCTAGAACAACTAGGATGATTCCAATCGGCGACATTATGCTAAAGATGCTCAGATGAACGAGAGTCCAGAGATGCGATTCGAGTGTTGCGGTGTAGAGTTCAAGGCCGACGACTGCGGCAATGATCAGCTTGTGGCAGCTGATTGCCAAGAAGATGGTCCAGACCTTTTCAATGGTTTCCTGCGAGCCAATTGCAACCCCGTCGAAGATTGAATGCGCCCCAAAGGCTGAAACAATGAGCAAACCCCTGATGAACTTGTAAAACTCCGAGCCTGCATTTGAAGCTGAGCCCTGGTTTAGGGTTCTCGCTGAGAGGGCGCCACTGCGTGTTGTTTGGCCGGCCTCCTGTTGGTTGGCCGCGCTGAGCCCGTTTGAGTTTGGGGCGCGCGAGTCGCCGCCAACAAGCTGGCCGAGACTTGTGTCGCAGGGATGCTCGTGGGTGTGATTGTTGATGAAACGAACCATGAGCTGCTCGACGAGATACATGAAGAAGAAGCCGGAGCAGAGCGTGAGCTCAAGGTAGGGCAGGTTGAAGGTGGAGGAGGAGGTGGAGGTGGAGGGGACTTGCTTGGTCTGGCTTGCGCTCGCGTTCGCACTCGAGCTCAGGTTCAGGTTCAGGCTCAGGCTCAGGCTCAGGTCGGCTCTGAGGAGTTGCTCGCTGGCCAGCTTGTAGTTGTCGTGCGCCTCCGGGATCAGGTGGCAGAAGGCGGTGGCCATGAGCACGCCGCCGCCCGCAAACATCGCGTACTGAACGTAGCTTTGGTTCAGGAGGATTCGGACTGGCAGGTAGCCGCAGAGGAGTGTTATGGCGAATAGGATCAGACTTGCGAGTAGTTTTGTTTGCGAAATTGGATCCGAGAAGACGGAATCAGATTGTTGCTTATCTGGGTTTGCATTAAGCAGGTTGCTGGTCAAGTTGGCGCTGGTCGCGTTTGCGAGCGCGGCGCCGGTCGAGTTAGCGGCCATGCCTGTGGGCTCCTCTTTGGTCCACTTCATGCGCTGCCCCTTGCAGCTCGGGCGCTCCGGCGACTTGCGTTGGCGGGGGACTAATGGGCGCGCCTACCGTGAATGCGGAGCCAGGACGACATGTGGGGCCAGATTGGGTTTGGTTGCGAGTTTGTTGGCGTTTGGTGGGCTGGTTGATGATGTTGTTGTTGTTGGCGTTTGCGCGCAACAAGTGGCCGCCCTACGCTGCTTGGCCGGCAGCCTGTTTGCCCTCGCCAACGTCCTTTGGCTGCCAGTTGGGCGCTCCGCTGACTCAATGCCGCTCGCTCGCTCGCTCGGCCGCCCACCCGCGCGCACTATCTCGCCGGATGATCTTGACGCGCCGGTCTCGCTCTGACCCTCGTCTCTTCGGGCGGCCGCGCACGCCTCCAGCCAGCAGGCGGCTCTCTTTCTCCTTCTCTTCCTCTTCCTCGCTCGCTCGCTGCGACTCCGCTCGGAGGAGACTTACACACACTCGCTCTGGGAGTAGATCCCTCGCTTTGCTGCGACAAAACCCCGGCCAACAGTCTCCACTCGGCCGCGCTTGTTGGCAATCCAGGCCACTGGAGGCGGCCGGCGGAAAACAATAACGCCAACTAACCAACTAGCTAACCTTTATGACTGCGCCAGACTAAACTTTAACTCGCAAACCAAAACTGAAGCGAGCGCTTCTTTGGCCGCTCGAGTTGCGCGCAAAATCGCTCATCCTTTCGCCGCTGGAGGCGCAACAGGTGGCCGAGTTGGAGCGCGTGCAGCTCGCAGCGGCAATCGCGACTAATTGATTCCCCACTCGACTGCTGACGTTCACCTGGCAGCGAGGCCAGTGTCACCGGCTGCGCTCAGAACTCAGCGCGCCCGACCCAGCTCAGCGCTCGAGGGGGGGGGGAGGGAGGGAGCTTGCTGGGCGGCCAAGCTCGGCTCACGGCTGCCGCTGTTTGCGCTCCATTTGGCGGCGGGCGAGCCGCTGCCGCTCATAATCAACCGTTCAAGCTGAACAGGTTGACCTGGGAAGGCCGACCTGGTGTGTTGCGTAAGGCGGGCGCGACTGGAGGAGGTTGTTTGCGGGCGGCGACAAGTGCAAGTGCCATTGTTTGCGCACTCGCCCGCCTGCTCACACACACACACACACACACACACACTCGCGGCCGCTCCAAATGGGCTGTGCAAGCCGCTCAAAGGGCCACCTCGCAATCGGCGAAACCCTTTGCTCTCGCCGCCGCCGCCGCCGCCGCCGCCGCCGCCAATCCCACCAGGTTGGCGCCGGCCGCGCGGAAGTGGCGCTCTCCGTGGCGGCAGGAAGCTCGGCCCGGTGAAACTGGAGCCGGCCGCTCCGGTTGGCGCTCGCTCGCCGGCCGCCGCTTCCATCTGCTCGCTCGAGTTACAGCCAGACTCTCCAGTCGAGCTCGCCCGCCTCCAGATGAACGCAACCGAGTGGGGGCGCTTCTGGCCGCGCTAACGGGTTAGCAGAGTGTCGCGCGCCTCCAGTGTCAGCTCGCTCACACTTTCGCCAAAGTCGCACCAAATCGAGTCAAATAAGACGAAATAAACTGAACTAAAGCAGCTCATTCGAGCCTCTACTTACTCTGGCCTCCAGTCGACCTTCCTGGTTGAAGCAGACGAAGAGTTGCGTTAAGTTTGCGCGCAGTCTAACCAGCTCGCGCGCTATCTTCTGCTCGCTCGCGGCAAGCTCGCCGGCCGAACCCTTGAAGCCGGAGATGTGGGCCAACTCTGAGTGGCTCTCAACTGTGAACAGGGCCGAGAGGAGCCTTATTTTGGCCCACTCGCCCTCGGCGGGCCGCTTCCATTGGAGGTCGCGGGCGGCCACTTGCGGCCGCCTAGTTCTCTTGCTGACGCGCACATGCATCCGACTTGAGCACCTGTTTGCGAGCACGAAGTTGCCAGCGTCTAGCTCGATTCCAATTGCGGTCGCCATGAGCTTGCTCCTCCTCTCGCCGCCGGCCGGCCGCTCAAACTCCTCCCCTCTCCTCCTGCCGCTCCCGCTTCCGCTCCCGCTCGCCCTGCCCACCTCTCTCTGCCTCTCCCTCTGACTAGACTCGCTGGCCTCTCCGTTGGCCTCACTTTGGTTTCCTACTGCCGCCACTTCTCTCTGCGCGCCACTCGAGCCCGCCGCCTGGTGCTGCTGGCGCGAGCTCGGCCGCTTGCTCGCCGCCGGCCGCAACTCGGCGGCCAGCGGGCCAGGCGCGAACTCGGCCCGGCCTCTCGCCAAGCTAGTGCGCCTCTCAACCCTCTGCTGGCCGCTTGCTTGGCCGGCCACCTTGCTTGCCTCTTGCTTCTCTTCTAGCTGCTGGCTGTGAGTCTGGTTCGCGTGCTGGCTTGAGCGGTGACGGCTAGTCTGGCTGCTCTGCTGCTGCTGCTGCTGCTGCTGTTCGTGTTGCTGCTGCTGCTGCTGCTGCTGCCCTTGGCTCTGCTGCAAACGGAGCTGGAGGTTCAGGTTGAGGAGTTGGTGCTGGTGGGCGAGATAGACGAGGGCCAGAGTGAGCAGGAGGCTGAGTGGCGGCGTCAGTATCAAGAGCAACTTCCTGCCGCAAAGAAGCATGAAGCTGGTTTCGCTTGGCTCCTCTTGCTGGTTGGTTTCATTTGAGGTTAACATGTGCGCTGGCCAGCTTGGACGAGACTGACAGGCGGGGGCGCCGCTTGCTAACTGACTGGCCGACTGGCTGGCTCGCTCGGCCAGGTCTCAAGTGTTTGCGGCGGCGCCCGCTGGCCGGCGGCGCCGTTCGAGCGGGAGGCCGCGGCGGCGCAGGCGCAAGCAACAGGCGGCCCTTTGGTGCGCGTCCGCCGGCCGGCCAAGCGGCTGCGGTGGCGGGGGCCGAAGAGCGGCCCGCATTCGCCCCCCCCCCGCTCGCCTTCCTGTGCGGCGGCCGCGTGGCTTCTTGTTCCGCGCGCAGCCGCCGGCCACGCCCACCAGCCCGAGCTCCTGACGCAACGAGCGCGCGCCAACCTCGAGCTTGGCGCCAGGAAGTTTGGCCGATTGTTGGACTCGAGCCGAGCCGAGTCGAGTTGAGTTGAGCTGGCTGGCCGGCTGGCGGAATGCGCGCTCGGCCACTTAGTCGAGCTCGGCCGAGATGCGCTAATTGATTGGGCCGGCCTTGGCTCCACTTGGGCAGGCCGGCGCAAAGTGGCCGGCCGAAGCGCTCGCTCTCCTGCGCGCAACTCTCCATGAATGCTAATGGGCGAGCAAAGTGGCCAGGTAGCGGCCGCTCCGCTCAGCGAGGCTGCGGCGGCTGCGGCGGCGGCGACGAGAGTGAGGGCGTGGCGAGAGCGACTGCGCCCGTCTGGCCAACGCCAGAGCTGTTCATCTGGGCCAAGCTGAACACTGACGAGCGGCTGAAATCAGCCACGATCAAGAAGTAGGAGGCGCAGGCGGCCGCAGTCTGCGCAGTTCGAGCGCCCATTTCAATCCCAAATTCCGGCCAGTTTTGGCAGCGATTCAAGTTCCAGTTCCGGTGGCGTCGGCGTTGGGCCAAAGGGAGCGGAAAGAAGGGTTAGCTTTGGGTGTAATTAATCATTGCTCGGCGGCGGCGGCGCCCGTTGGAGGGAGGCAACAAATGGGCCATTGTGCGGCGGCCCCCTCGCTGTGGGCCGCCAATGGCCGCGGGCTCGGCTCGTCCGCTCTAACGCCAAGCACGGGCTTCCAAAGACAATGGTTGGCCCGAGCGAGCGAGCGCGCGCGGCCGCCGCCGCGGCCGCCGCCAGTTAGCGGCATGCAACAGGTAAGCGCGCGGACCGCACGCGCTCCCACCTGGCGGCGCGCCGGCCACAATGGAGCCGCGAGCGCCGCCCCCGTTGAGGCGCACGAGCTCGACTGTTTGGGCCCGTCTGTTTGCCAACTCTTGCCTAGTTGAGCCGAGCAAGGCTAAACTCGGGCTTGGGCCGGTCGGGTCTGTTTGCAAAGAGATTGAGTTGAGCTCCAGGCGGCCACTTGAGTGCGGCTTGTTTGCTCAGCCAAGCTGGCCAGCGAGTGAATTAATTTGCGCTCCTCCTCTTGGCATCTCTCGGCCCACTCGATTCAATGGCACCATTTCATTCCAATTCATTTCGTCTCCTCTCGCGCCAGTTGATTCCATCTGATTTGCTTTGATCCGATCGCATCTGATCGAATTTAAACGTCGCCTCGAAAGCAAACAAACGGCGACTTCAGCGGGAATACTAACGTTTGACATGGACGCATTCGTGATGGCGAACAGATCGTAACAGGAGTAGCCGATTGTGAGTCCGCGCACTCGGTGAAGGAAGGTGGCGATCTGAATTTTGGGTTTTGAGTTTTGGGTTTTGGGGGTTGGGGTTTGGAGAATTTGGGTTTTTGGGAGATTCAAGCCGGGGGTGAGTTGGCGTAACGAATCGGCCGCGGCGTGCAGTTTGCGCCAGAATGCGAGAGGCAACTCGATTAATATATCATTCTGGGCGGACCAACAAATCATCAGGTGTCACCTGGCGCCCAAGCGAGCGCCAGTCTGCGGCTACCTACGTTAACCTCGACGTCCAAGGGCAACTGGATCAGCGAGAGCGTGTGCAGCGACGTGTAGGGCGCGTGCGCCTTTGTTGTGGCCGGCCGAGGATTGCGAGTTTGCGGCGGCGGCGGCAGCGGCGAGCAAGTTGAGAGTTTGGTGGTTAGTTAGTTGTTTGGTTCCGCTTCTGTCAGGTGGGTTTATTAAACGGCTGGCCCGCTTGGCCGGCCGGCCAAAGCCTCGTCCACGTCCGGCCGCCGCCCGTTTATTGGCCCGGCCGCTCGGTTGGCCGGCCCAGCGGCGCGGCCATAAAGTGGGGCCACGTTGGCGGCGGCGGCGGCCAAGTCGAGTTGAGCCAGCCTAAGGGCTCTCTCTCTCTCTTTCTGGCTCCCATTGATTGGGCGGCTTGTCGGTTAGCCTTTGGGCGCCGGGTTCACACACGCGAGCCGCCAGCTCGTGCGCCCAAACTGCGGTCCACTTCAAAAGGAGCGAGACTGGCGAGCGTTTTGTTGGGAGGGCGCCTCAAAACTCACCTCAGTTGAGACGCCGGCGGCCGAAAACGATATAAGCAAAATTATAAAACCTGTGTGAGTGTGAATGACCCAGGTGACGAAGCTCGGCCAGGGCTCGGAGTCGAGAAAGAACAGGTTGTAGAGGCAGTAGCAGTAGGCTGGGATGTAGGTGAAGTAGGTGAAGAAGATTAGGTACTGCCAAAAGTCGTTCGACTCATCGAGAAGCTCGCAAGCCTCATTGTGTTCCAGGTAGAGGGTTGTTATTTTGCGCGCTTGATTGGTGGTCTTGCTGGTGTTGCTCTCCGCAAGCTCCTCGATGATCTTGCTTATGCTCCTGAAGCGAGCTTTCATGATTGAACAGATGAGGTTGAAGTAGAAGGAGACTAGGAAGCAGGTGTAGGTTGCGTAGATGGCCCATAGGATGTCGTAGATGAGGAGCAGTATTAGCGTGGTTCGTTCCAGGAGTTGGCCGCCGCTGGTGGCGCCCTCTGTGGGCGCCTGGCCAAGCAGGGTGCGCATGCTCTCGGCCTGGAGCACGCAGTGGACCAAGTAGGCGGAAAGCGACACCGAGCTAGCCGAGGCTAGCGCCAGTGCCAAGCACACTGACACGCCCACCCGCCTCCCATACTCCTCAATGCGCGGCCGGAAGTTCGAGCGCGACCGAATGAGGTAGTCCTTGCTCGAGTAGAAGGGCGCGAGCCAGTTTGTTTCGTCGTTGTTCCTGATGAAGGTTAGCGCCACTGTGGCCGCTTGAATGGCCAAGCAGAGGGCCGGAATGAGGAACTGAACCCGGTGGGCGCCAAGGTAGTAGAAGTCGAGCGTTAGAAGGGATCGCTCGACTATGAGGCCGGCGAGCAAGCGAAACATGTGGAGCCAGAGGAGGAGGCAGACGAGCTTGCAGTAGATTGCTCGCGCGCGTTCAAAACTCTTCCTTCCGCTCTCCTCCTGGCCGGCCAGCTTGTCCCTGGCGGCTCGAGGCTGGGACGCCTCGTCGAGTTGGTACTTCCTTGCGGCCGCCAAGAGTTGGCTTGGCGAGTCGGCCTTGACCAAGCTTGCGGTTGAGTTTGCGCTCGAGCTCTTGGTTGAGCTAGAATTCGAGGAGCCGATTGAGGAGGCTGAGGAGCTCGAGGCTGGATGTTTGGATTTGTTTTGGTTTGGTTAGTTAGGGAGGTTTGTTGCTCTCGGTTGGCTCGCTCGCCCTGCCCGCTCCTCGAAGCGGCGCCGCTCACCTGAGTTGTTGGCCAGGGTGCCGGCCGTGCTGAAGATGGGCTGCTGCTGCTGCTGCGACTCGGCCGAGCTCTTGAGGGAGGCCGACTTCTGGCCCATCGCCCTGAAGAGGCTTGCGCCGAGGGGAGTGGAGAGGCGCCAGTCATTGTCGAGTCGCGACTTGTGGCTCCACTTGGAGTCGCTCGATATGAGACCGAAGAGTCCGAAGAAGAACTCGAAGGACATGGCTTCGCTTTTGGGACCAGACTGGCTGTGCGCCCTTCCTGGCCAGAGCGGCCCTCAAGCGTCTGGCTGCCTGGAGCCGGCAAGGAGCCGCCAGTGGCCGGCCGAGTTGCCTGGGCGACGGCGGCGCCCAGAGCAGCTCTCCGGCTCCCTTCGAGCGCCGATTGTCTTGGCGATGGCGGCGAGAAGGCGACGGCAGGAGTCGTGCGAGCAGATTCTGGTGGGCGGGCGGGCGGGCGAGCATGTCGAGGAGCAATCGCTCACTGAACGAGGCACCTGTGCCGAGCCGAGGGGCCCGTTCGGTTGGGCCACGCGATGCGCCTATGAGCGCTGGCGGCAAAAGGGCGCCCGCTGAATGGCGCGCCGAGTGAACAGGGCGGCGCCGACCGCTAAGCGGCGCCCATCATTAGGCTCCTTGGCTCGCCCGGAGATCAAGTGGCCTCTCTGCGCCGGCCGCATAACGATGGTTGTTATTATAAATGCTAATTTCACCTGGGCGCCCGATTGTCGTTGTTGTTTTTGGCGGCGGCGGCAAGAACAAAGCGGCGCCAAAGAGAGAGAGCCGCGCGTGAGCTCGCCCACTAAAAGTCGGCTCCACTTTTCGCGTGGCTCGCAATTTGCGCGCCAAAACCGCAAGTGACGTTTGCGCGGCCGACATTCAGCCGCAGCCGCAGCCGCCGCCGCCGTTACTGGAGCCGCCAGCCCGGAACTTGAAGCCGACTGCGGCTGGCTCACCTGCGCGCCAGGCCGCTCGCAAAGTGTGTCACTTTTATGAATCATTAGCGCTGGCTTGACTGGGCGCTGAATGGGCGCCGCGCGAGTGTCCTTTGGCGCCCGCTGGCGGCCCTTTTGGCGGGCGCCCATAGAGGGGCCTAATTGATTCGTAGGCTGGCCGCCGCCGTTGCCGCGGCCGCCTCTCCAGTCGGGCGCGCAACTAGCTTGCATCACCTGTTTCGCGGCCAAAGTCGCCCACGAGCGAGCGCGCCGCTCGGCCGGTGATTAATGGCGGCGATTAGAAAGCAAATTATTAGCACCTTTGGGCTCTCCTCTCTCCAGCTCGAGTCGGGCTCATATTGCGCCCCCCCCCCTCGGCCGAGACAATTTGGCTCGCCCTCGGCGCACTGGCCGCTCTCCTCGGGCCAGCCTGGCCCTGGATGAGCGATCGGCCACTTGGAGGGCTCGAGCGAGCGGCTCAGCTGGCCAGAGTTCAGGGATCCCTCGAGCGGCCGCAAACTGGCCGCCGCTCGGCCACTCCGCCGGCTGGATCCGCAAACTCAAGTCCGCCAGACTTCAAACTCGAAAGATAAGCGCTTGCTGCTTGGCCGCCAGAGGAAATTGACTCCCCACTTAATTGGATGCAAATCACTCAGAGGAGAGAGCGAGCAGCCAGGTGAGATGCGCGCTCAGCTTTGACGGCGCTCGAGATTGTTGTTCTTATTATTATCAATTAGCTGGAATTCTTCATAAATCCATCACAGGTGAGCCGGCTCGCTCGCTCGCAAATGGCGGGTCGGTCGGCGGTCAGCTTGGCTCGCGAGCGCAGCCGAGGAGGAGGAGGAGGAGGCAGATATTTACGTAATGTCAGCGCTGGATCGGGGGCGACGCTTTGAGCGCAGCTTGACGTTTTATAAACTCGCCGGCATTTTTGCTTCCCGGCGAGCGAGCGAGCGAGCGGCGCGCCAGCTGGCGGCCGAGTGTTAGCCCGGCATTATTGGCATATTTCAAACTCGCGCGGCCGATCGTGCCAGACTGGCCGCCCTCTCCAGCCTCAGCGCTTCTCCTGGCTCCAACTCGAACTTCAGCTCCAGCTCCAGCTCCAGCTCAAGCTCTACCTCTCGCTCGGACGCGCAAGCCGGCCGCAACAAGTTGCACGACCCCAGCCGAAGCCGCATGAGGTCCGCGCGGCCAGCCCGAAATCGGATCCTCGCAAGCGGCCTTTTATTGCGCCCACAGAGAGTGGACACCGGCTCTTATCTTGATTGGCCAGCTCCATTGAGTTTCAATTTGCTGTCAGAGAGGCGAGGCTGGCGGCCGGCGCCGCCGCCGCCACTCGAACTGGGCCACTTTAATTGGATCAATAGTTGGGAGCCAACATGTTGCTCTTGTTTATTGTTCAGCGCCTTTGCCTCCTCTCCTGTCCAGTTTGCTGCCCGCGCATAATCATCGGTGTCGCGCTCCCGTTTTCAGGCAGCTTTTATCTCCTCGCTCCCACTGTCAGCCCGCCGAGCGCCACTCAATTCAGGCCCACGCTTCCAGGGGGCGGCTTGCTTGCGGTGGAGCGCGAGGCGAAAGCGATATCCAAGCCACGTAAAACACAATGGCGGCCAGCCTCGCCGACGAGCCACACCGGCCACTCCGGCGCCAGATTCCAGCCGCCATTGTAAACACACTCTCGAGAGAGGAGGGCGACGCTTCCTCTGTCTCAATCGGGCCCATTTTATGGTCTAATTAAGTTGCCTTCGCTTGATTCATGGCCAAGCAGTTTGCGCGCAAACAAAGTTGTCGATCCTCGTTGTCGGTGTCGTCTTGTTGCCGATTCCTGTTGCTGCCTGTCATGTCTCCCAGTTGGATTGATCCGCGTCCGATGGGTTCGCCGCTTCCGGGCGCGGCGGCCGACGGCGAGCGCCACCTGCCGGGCGCGGGCCGAACTGGCCGGAGTGGAAACCAGCCCCAAAGGGGATAGAGGAGAGTCTGGTGCGTTAAAAGTAGAATTGAACTCAACTAAGCCAATCCCTTTGTTTCTCTGGAGGCCGCGCAAGCCTCTGGCCAAGAGTTGCGTTTTAGCGGAGAGCCGCCGCTTTACAACAGGTGTCATAAAGGCGCTTCGTGTGTGGGGCTCCCAGGTGAGCAATGGGCAGCTCCTCTATGGGATGGTGCGCGCGGAATTTGGCTGGCGCGGAAGTGGCCCAAGCCGGACATTTGCATGGCAACTTTTGGTTGCAGAACTAACCTAAAAGTTTGCGTTTGAGCGCCACATTTTCCGCCCAAACTGGCGCCGCCTGGACCAGCCCATAAAAGGCAACCTCTCGGGGGCTTGATCACTTTGATTGATCATTTCATTTGCATCCAGTGAACTATTGACTGTTTGCTTAGCGCGCTTGGAGTGGCGGCCGGGAGCGCGAGTCAAGGTGAGCGGCGCTCTCTCGTTCGAGTGGCGGCAAACTCGACTCGAGCCGGCCGGCCAGCCCGACTGGCCAACGGCCGGGATAATGAGCGGAGCCGCCCATGAGCGGGCCGGCTATTTTCATTCCATTGGGACGCAATCAAAGCGCTCGAAAGTCGCTCCACTCGAATGGACGAATTACAATAAAGCCCGAATGGCGCAACCCTGGTGGTCGTGCCAGGTTTATGATCTGAGATTATGTTGGCCAGCTCGGCCGGTGGAAGCGTTAAATGGCCATTCTGCCGACAGCTCTTGCGAGAAGCTTGCGCGCGTATTGGCTCCACTAGCGCGCGTTCAGTCGCTCGCTCGCTCGCGCTGGTTGCATCGGGAAGCAATTAATTTTTCAGCACCAGGTCCTCACCTGGCCCGCAGCGAGATGGTTCGCCGCTCTGGCCCTCGAGCCAGCGGCCGGCCCTTGGCGCCGGTTGGCCGCCGACCTGCAAGCCCATAATTATCCCGCCGCCTCCCTCGATCGATGGGGCCGCCGATCGATTAGCGGACGAGTGACGATAACTCAATTAAGCTGGCCGGCCAGACGACCGGCGCCGGCCACTCCGCCGCCCTGATTGATTGGCCAGCTTGCAGCCGGATGTTGGCGGCCGAGCGCCGCTCGTCGGCCAGCCCTCGAGCTGAGACGAATCCTTTTGCCGGCCGCCCGGCGCCACCGACCCTCGGCGCCGGCGCCCCAAGGCTCGCGCGCCGCTTAGTTGGGCGCCGGATGCTCCTGGGCGCCGCGAGGAGGCTGCTGCTGCTGCTGCGGCGGCGGCGGCGGCGGCGCCCAGCGCTGGCCGGTGCAACAGGGCGGCCTACATTTCGCGCCAGACAGGAGACGCGAGAGGGGCGGCCCCCGTCCGCCTGCTGACCTCTCTGCTTGCGGCTGAACGCGAAAGTCGTGATCTTCGCAGCAAGAGCGCGAAACGGGCCATTGCTTTTGCGGCCTGCGAGCAAACCAAACTAAATCAAGGCAAAGAGAAAAACGCAAGCGGAACGACAAGTATCATTATACCTGTTGTTTGTTTTATTTATCTGATTGTTCGCCTTCCGCTCCTCGAGCGCCCAAAGGAGGCCAAAGAAGACCATCCATCATTGGCTCTCCCTCCTCTCAACCTGCGAGCAACCTCTCTCTCGCCTCCTCGCTCCACTTGGGTGCTGCCAGAGCAAACTCGGCCAACTCGGCTCGGCCGGTGAAGCCAAATTTACATACGATAATGACCAGCTATGCGCACAATTAACTCGGCGGGTTGCCGCTCGCAGCGCCACGGTAGTGGCTTGCCCATTGTGTGGCCAGAAAACGGAGGCTGTCGGCCTGCGGTGGCTGGTGAGAGGCCGGCCAGGCGAGCTGAGGCCGGCACCCTCCTGCCAGGCTGACCCGCCGCTGCTGGCCGCCGACTGCACCGGTTTGGGGCTAATGTTTTGCGCACGAAGCGAGAGGCGCGCGCCATCAGGATGACGCAAGAGGAGAGAAAGCGGAACTGTTACAATCTGCAACAATAATAACAACCTGTTTGCACGAAATCCGTTTGTTCGACACAAACGTTAGTCTGAGCGCGCAGCTCGACTCGCAATCCGTATGGGGAACTCTGCAACTTCCTGTTATGATAAACGAGCTCCACGAGTTCAGTTCGGTGTCCATGCAAACCAAACTCTGGCGCAGCGTGAAAAGGGAGGCCAAGTTGGCTGACTAGCTCTTGGCCATCTCAGTCGCTGGGAACGGTGCAGGTAGCCGTATAGGCGACACTGGCGCCATCTGGATCGCGCACTTTGGAGGGAGCAAAGACGGAGCCAGAAATATCATGGTTGTTGCCGTATGAACTGGTCCTCCTAGCTCTAACTCTTAAACATGGCTCACCTTTCGACCGCAAATGGGAGAGATAGCCTCAAGTAAGCTTGGCTAACTGAACACAAGATGGCGCCACCAGTCCCAGAGATTTGAGCTCGCACAATCGGTGGCGCAGGCAACAGGGATTAGGGGAATGGGGGGGGGGCATTGTTTTCGTGTAAAGTTGGCCAATGCCAATCAGGTTAGAACTGTGCGGCGAATAACTGATTCCTCATCACGTAGCATCTGGCTCGTTAATCTGCACGCGCTGCCAGGTGAGCGGGCCGGCCGCTAGGTTGATCCGGTTTGGCGAGCGGACCAGCTGGCGGCGGGTCGGCAGCGAGCGCAGTTGGCCGGCGGCGGCTGCGGCGAGCCAAGCAGCGGACAGGCGAGCCTAGCAGCTGGAGCTAGAGGCTCGAGTTGCGTCCACCGCACGCGAGGACCATAAATCACCGAGTCGCCTAAGAGAGAGGCGCGCCAGTGGACATCTCAAGCGAGCGGCCGAGTTATGGGCGCCGATTATTCATTCTTTGTTTTAGCCGGACGCCAATCGGAAGTGGCGCCCCCATCGGACGGTCGGCTTCCGGCCGCTCGCTTGCTGGGCGGCGGCGGCGGCGGCGACGAGCTGGCTTAGCGGGCGCATTTCAATTCCGGCCGCGATAATCTCTCAGGTCTCGGGCGGCAGTGCGTCTGCGCCTGCGCGCGGCCCCTCGCCAAGACCTCGGCGAAACCCAATCAAGTGCAGAGGCAAGCCGCACTGAACTCGATGGATCCGCGTTAAGTCGGCGGCCGGAGCTGGGAAATGTTGATCAAGTTATGATGATGATGATGATGATGATAGCCATTGGCTGCGGCCGTGGGCCCTTCGAGCTGGCCGAGCGGCGCCAATATCGCGGCGCTGAGAGGCGCGCTCAGAGTTGGCAGTGGCGGCGGCGGCGGCGGCGACACAGGCGAGCTGCCGGATGGACTGCGTGCGGCTGAATTAAGTGCGCGGCTCTCATATTAGTCGCCGTGTATTAAAGATGGGCGCGCCAAGACTCAGCCGGCCGCCGCCCGCCAATCGGGGCGGCCCGCTCCTTGGGGCTCCGATTTGTAAACACTCGGCCGGAAGGAAATGGGCCGGCCGAGTGGGGCGGCCGCCAGCCGGGACAGAGCGCGCTGGTGACGCAGCAAAAAGGGCCAAGCGCCTCCACCGCTGCTGTTGCTGCTGCCGCCGCTGGCACCGCCGCTGCCCTCTGCGCGACGGCCCACGTGCTTCGCGCGCGCAAGCCAATGGTGCGCGCGCCCGGCAAAACTGTGATTAATAGCACCTGTCAACGTTTGCCTCCTCCTCCTCCTCCTCGCGGCGCCCGCTCGGCCGGCGACATGGGATTGGCTTCGGCCGGCCGCCCAAGATTGATTCTCGAGTTTGTGCCCAAATTTGCCGGAAGTAGGCGGCGCGTGCGCGCGCGAGCCACTCGCGAGCTATGATTCATCCGAAGGCTGGGGAGTTGCAATGGAAGCGCGTGAATATATTCAGGCTCCTCCTTCGCTCGGCCTCGGCAAGGGCGGCCGGCAGCGCGCACTAAACTGCGCTGCCGCCATCGCTGGCGCCAGCTTGAGGGCCAACAATTAATCAAGTGTCTCTGGCGCGCGCTTCCATTGCGATTGCGCAACCAGAGCCAGAGCCAGAATCCGCACTTTGAAGCTGCGAGCAAAACCAGACGAACCCAAACGAGAGCGGACTGAACCGGGGCGAGAGGTTGCGCGAGCGACAGAGTTGAAAAATTGAACTAATTTCGGCTCCGAGCGAGCGTCACTGGCCGATCGCTCTGTTGATGCATGAATTGGCCGCGAGTTGCCGGCCGGCCAGCCAGCGCGCGCCTGCAATCGGATTGGATCGAATGGGATTTGATTGGATTGGATTGTTTGCGCGGCCAGCTGAGGCCGGCGACAGAGCCAGCCGAGAGCTGCAGTGCGCGCGCGCTGACTCGCGAGCCAACAAACCGGAAAGCGAGCCGCTCCACTGGCTTGAGGCTTGGCCGGTGCTCGAATCTAATTGATTATTGCGGCGCCGAGCGCTGGGCTTCCATTGGCGCCCTGCGCAAGGAGCGCGCACAAGCAGCGGCCTGCGCAAACGAGCGGAGGAGGAGGAGTCCAGTTTGAGGGCCGCAAAACCAAACTGGCCCCATGAAATCCGCACCCTCGCTCGCCAACCCCCTCCGCCTGCGCCAATCGGCGCCACCATTAGCGCCGCAGGTTTGGCCGGCGCGCCGCTCAAAACGCGCCTTGCATTGGAGCCGCAATTAAGCCGCTAGCGGACGCAATTGTTAAAAATCGGCCCCCTAATGATTCAGTCGCTCGCGTGGGCGGCCACTTGCGCCCCGCTAAACGCCAACCAAAGCGCCCAACTTTTGGCGCCCTAATTGTTGCCGGCCAACCAAACCGCCCTCGGCTGGCCCAACAATCGGGGCTCCGAGAGCAACAAACTGTGCTCGCCTTGTAACTGGGAGCTTGGCGGCCGCCGACTGCGCGAGTCAATCACGAGTTGTTGGCCCCTCCTAGCTGGTCCAGTGTCGCAACCAGTTGGCTGGCCGCTTAGGCTGCCCTTGCTTTTGGTTGGCCCATTCGACTCGCTTGTTTGCCTCTCTCGCTCTGGCCGCCTTTTTGGGTCCAATTCAATTTGGAAGCCCCGTTTTGCGCGCCGATCAATCTATTTGAATTTGGAGCGCCGGCCGCCGAATCTTGCGACTTTGGAGGAGTTTGCGCCAGCTAAAGGGGACGCGCGAATGGGAGAGAAAATCATTAATCAAATAGACAGAGAGATGATTCATAAAACGGGCAATGAAAACAGGGAAAGTTGGGTCTGATTTTTGGGCTAAAGGCGGCCACATTGGGCGGCCGGCTGCAAATGTTGGCCGCCGCGAGATGTAGGGAGAGCAGCGGACAAACAAACGCACGCACACACACACACTATTTTCCTCTTTGCGTCCATTGGAGGCGCTTTTGTTGCGCCTCTGCTCCGCTTGTCGCCATCGATCGACGAGCGAGAGGAGTCAAGTTTGCTTGCTTTCGAGCTTTCAGCTTGGGCGGCAAACGTTGCCAGCGCCAACCCAATTCGAGGCCTCCCTTCCGGCCGCGGCGCCAGTCTCGCGCGAGCCGAGCGACAAACTGGCGCCGGTGATTAGACAACGGGCGGCAAAATATGGTCTCAGTGGGCGCGAACAGGAGAGAAGCTGGGGGGGGGGTGGAAACAGGAAGGCGGCTCAATACTTTTGCGACTGCCGCTCGCTCCCTCAGCCGGCCCTCAATTCCCAAACCAGCCCAATTCAATAACTCATATTCCGGCCAGCGCTGCTTGCGCGCTTCCGGCCTCCGCTCGGCTCCTCGGGCGGCCGCTGAGCAAACACTCTCGCCCACTTCCGGCCGCTCAAGTGGCCCGCCGACAGGCAGGAGGACATTGGCGCAAGTTCACAAGGCAGCCGCCTTTCGCGGTGCAGAGGCGGAGGCTGAGGGGGGGGGGCGCCGGCGCCGGCGCTGGCAACAATCCGCGCGCCTCCAAGTTCAAGCGGGCCCTCTTTTTGGGCGCCCGCGCGAGCCAAAGGATTGGGCCCGCCGAGAGAGGGCGCGCGCGAGGCGTTGCTCGGGCCGGCGGGCAGAGTGCGCAATCGCCCCAATGGCCCTCGGGCGCACGTTGCGCAATTGGACGCACAGGGCCGCCGATTGGAACAAAACTCGCCTCAAACGCAGCCGCCAAGTCCAACTCTAACTCCAACTCCAACTCCAACTCCAAGCCGACCAGCTCAAGCCGAGTGCATTCAACTCGTTCCAATCCAAGCGCATCGAGCCGGCCGCTAAACTCAAGTTTTACAGCGCAACATTATAGAGCTTTGGCCGGCGCTAGCGAGGCCATGCGAGCCAAGCCGGCCAGCCGAACGCAAACACTCGAACCAGTTTGAAGGCTCAAGCGGCCAGAGCGGCAGGAAGCAACAGAGGCAAGTGGGGCGATTGGAGAGAGGAAGATTTGAGAGAGGGTTGTGCTTGCGAGGGGCGCAAGTGGCGGGAGGATGCGCAATGTGATAATGGGCCGCGAAGGTGAGCTTTGCGAGCGGGCGCGGAAGAAGCCACAAGTTGGTGGATTGAGTGCACTGTTTGTCCTGCTGCTAGCCGCAGTGAGCGTTTGCTACCCAGCGAGCTCGCAGCCGGGCCAACAGGGCGAGCAGCTCCAACTGGCGGGCAACCTGGGCGAGTCCGCCCAACTTCCCTGCCTCATCGGCCGCCAGCTCTACTGCGGCGAGCCCTACTTCATAGCCTGGTACAAGTTCAACGGAAGCACCAAGTCCTGGCTCCGGATCGAGCACGAGCGCCAAGCGGTTTTGGGCGAGCCAGCGCCGGGCGGCGGCGCCCTGAGCGCGCGGGTCCAATTTGGCTGGCGGCGGACGGGCGGCGCGCAAGCAGCCCGGCCGAGCCAAGCGCTCGCCTCGGCAGCCTGTGGCGCCCATCCGCTCGCAGTGGCGGC